>Ga0315314_1000393_pt1 | contig 50785 bp, 66 predicted proteins | sample TDP9_MG_FD_203631 | JGI IMG/M metagenome (GOLD analysis project Ga0315314, IMG submission 203631) | Freshwater sediment microbial communities from Lake Towuti, South Sulawesi, Indonesia - TDP9 | ecosystem: Environmental > Aquatic > Freshwater > Lake > Sediment | place: Indonesia: South Sulawesi... | reverse complement strand
CTTTACATATATACAAAAGTCTTTCAATTCTACTATAGTCCGATTCAAACATGAAGGTAGGTTTTGGTAAACCATTTCAAAAAAGAAGGAAAAAGAGCGATTAAGCATTAGACCACACCCTCTCACTGAACTTCGGTTCAAACAAAATGGAAAGTATAAACGTAAGTTCTTACAAATTCCTACTAGGCGGTAAGAATGCAAATAAAAAGAACGTTGAGCGAAAAAGGTCAAATCGTTGTACCAAAGGACATTAGGGAATACTTAGGCTTGAAGCCTGGCTCCGAAATAGTCTTTGAAATAAGGGACGATGAGATAGTGATTAAACTAAAAAAAGATCCAAAGAAATTTGTAGAGGAATTTTGTGATGTCCCCAAAAAGTTGAAGAAACCTATCGATGTAAAAAAGCTTTTGGAGAAACAAATTGAGGAAGAATATGATATACGTTGACGCTAACGTTTTCATCTATCCTATAATTTATGATGAAACCATTGGGAGAAGGGTTTTAAATGCAAAAAATATTCTGATTAAAATAGCAGAAGGTACTCTAAAGTCTGCAACTGCCTCTCTGACTTGGGACGAACTAACTTGGATTGTGAGAAAAACTTTAGGCATGAAGGTTGCTATTGATGTGGGAAAGAAATTTTTGGAATTTCCGAACTTAAAAATATTGAGTATTGACGAAAAAGTGATAAAAGAAGCACAAAAACTTGTTGAAAGTTATAATGTGAAACCAAGGGATGCTATCCATGTGGGTTGTGCCATAAAAAATAATATTAAAGAAATTTTTAGTGATGACCCTGACTTTGATAGAATTAAAAAAAATAAAAAGAACTGGATTAGAAATGGTTTAATGCAATATCTCTGTAGCTCTTCTAAAGATTCCATTATATTCACTTTTTTCATGACTACTAGCTCTTTGTACACTCTCCACTAGAAGTTTGCTTCCTTCTCTTATTCCTAATTTCTTTCATAAATTGAAGTGAGCATATCTTCTACATGGTTCAAAAAAGAGTGGTTAAGCTATTTCTTGATGAGCTTGAACATTATCACTATGGCTGGTGTTATCACTACAAGAGCGAGTAGCACCATCTGATTCAAAACGGATGCTGGTAAAAGCTCTCCACCCACAGGCAGAACTGAGATTATTCTGCACACATAGAGACTATCAAAATCTTCTGGTGCTCCACCTACAGCCACGATACTACCATCTCCTGACATGGATACTATAGGACTTTCTTTTAGTAATTCAAATTCACCTATTAGGCTACCACTAGAAGTATAGAAGTATATCCAGTATTCTACACCAGGATCAATGTATCTCTCCGCTGTGGCAGCTATTATTTCTCCATCATCACTTATAGCAACATCGAGAATATCTTCACCTTCATGCTCTATCCATGTCTCATCAACATCATCGCCTTCAAGCCATCTAGCATAATTCCAGAAGTGCAAGCCACAAAAGGGTATTGCAGTACCAGCTACAACTTCATCACCATAAGAGCTCATATCCACACAGTCAAAAGCGTAATCATTTTTCCATGTAGCATCTGGATCGCCTGAGAGGGCTGTAGCATCTGCCCAGTAGTAGAGGCATTTAGGCATTTCAGCTGTTACTGCAGCAACGGAATAGCCATCATCGGATACCGCTATATCTCTTATAATAGCATTTATTCTACTCCAAGCATCCCATTTCGGATCTGGATCCAAGCCTGAGAGTTGATCTGCATCTTTGTAGAACACGACGAACCCAGGAAAGCCCTTAGTAATATTCTCTCCTCCTGCAGCTACATACTTGCCATCTGAAGACATATCCACTGCAAGAACATCCCACGCATATAGGCGGTGCCACCATGTCCAAGATTGACCCGAGTCTGATCTTGCTGTGCATCCCGCAAAGTAATATACATCTGTACCTGTCCCGCCCACTACGACATACTCTCCATTATCTGACATATCTAATGTGCGTCTCTGAATTGGTCCAAGTAGATTTACGCTAAACCATGTATAATCATCAAGATCTTGCTCACCCTCTCGTCTATTAGTGTCAATTGTATTATTGTAGTAAATGAGATATCCTGTACTGATGCCGCCAACTACATATTCACCATCATTTGATATAGCAACGGATAGAAAATCTGTTCCCCCTGGTGGAATGAACCACCATATTGGATTTGGATCATTATATGCAAAATAGTATATTCCTGTGTCATTCACAGCAGCAATGTAATTGCCATCCTTCGATACAGCAACATCATTAACCCCCATAGGACTACTCCAAAGCATACTTACCGCATATTGTTGTGCAGAGATGTATGGCACAGATGTAAATGCTATAGCTGATAGAAGTATCAAAATAAGAAGGGTAGATACCGATTTCTTCATGTGAGAAGCATATTGAATTAAGAATTTAAGCTTTTTTGTTAATGTGTTTTTATTCAGAAATCAACCATGAGTAACAACTCTAATTTTTCTTTTGTTTTCGATCTTCTCCTCAAAGTAATCTGATTATTTAATGTTTTAATTTATTCATTAAGTTATATACAATTTTGTAAGAAAATTTTAAAATTTTCATCGTATTTTAAATAAATGACAATTATTTCATAATCTGATTTGCCCTACAGCACAAGGAACATGGTAAAGGAGAGATTGGGAATAGATATCACGAATAATGCTTATGACTCTATAATAGATGCTAAGATAGTAACAGCAGATGCAGTCATAGACAATTCTTTGAAGCGATACACTATAGTACCATTATCGAATCCTCCTCAGATAATATCAGATATAAGCGCAGATTTGGCATCAGGTCTATTTAGGCAGGATAGAGCACCACCCAATGAGAACAATTTCTTTCTTGAGAGGGGAGAGAAAGAACTTCAGGATTACATAACCTTGACTTACCTTAAGCCAGTCTTTAAGAAGAGTGAAGGGAATTGACATATAAAGAAATAATTCAAAAGACAATTGATTTATTAAAAGCAGATGAAAACCTCTCAGAGCCTGATAAGATAAAGAAGTATTACTTTGGTTTGCCAATTCGCTTTGATCTTTATCCTTTCATATACGTTCAATGGAGCGAGAGAAAAGCTACTGGAAAAGCCAGCATATCCCAATTCGAATATGAGCTTATTCTTGAGATAGGTGTAGCAGATAGATCAATAGATGAAGATATAGCGGAAAAAAGCGTTTATGATAAAATTGAGTATATTGAGAATGTATTAAACAGTAACCCATCCTTAGATGGTTTAGTATCTGATGTAAAGCTACCTAGGAGCATTGAAATCGTTAGGATGAGCGATAGGGATTACGCTGTTGCCTTTGCAAGGCTTCTTCATGGTGCAAGGAAGTGGATGTAATGATCGCTAAAGATCGTGAGGAAAGACCTCTAAAGGCAGGTTGCCTTTCTAAGGATGCTATTCTTTCCCTACGATCGGCGATAATCGACTTCAGACTAGATTACGAATGTAATCTAGGAAGATCGAAGAGGTGATTAAATTTGGACATGACGCCAATAATTGAACTGGCTCTGATCTTCGGAGGCGTGGCAACTCTAGGCTTCGTCATAGCCGAAATTCTATCACTATATGTCTTCAGAAGCGCAACGAATAGCATGACACAAGCCACTACTGCTGGGATTAATGCCGTTGTAGATTTGACTACTCTATCTGTGACTGGGTTGCATGGAGCTACCGCTGTAGAAGTTCAGGGCCAGCCTACAAAAGTGCCTGGATTAGAGCAGAAGTAGACTTCCCTGAAGAGCCAGTGGAATTCTGGCGAAACCAATTTTTTGGTCGGAGGTAGATGTAAATGGCAAGATATTTGGGAATAGGGAAAGAAAGCACTTATGGAACGCCAGCAACGGCAAGCTACTACATCCCTATCATAAGCGAATCTCTAAAATTAGAGCAGGGCTACATCTATCCTGAAACTGTAGCTTATCGTCCTTTCGGTAAGGTTATAGCAGGCAAAAAGCTGGTAACAGGAGGCTGGGAGGAATACGTCACTTATGATAAGGGTATAGGCTTGATTCTGAAAGCCTTGCTAGGCTCTGAAACAAAGACCAACCCGACTACAGGAGTAGCAAAACATGAATTTAAGTCAGCATCATCTTTACCATCATTAACAGTAAGAGTAGGCCTTCATGATGTAACAGAGAAGATTCTACACGGTATAGGCATAAACGAATTAACTCTCGAATTAGTAGCTGGAGAGTTGCTAAGATGTTCTGTAGATTGCGTAGGAGAAGATGAGACTACAGGTACTTTAGGAACACCAACTTTCAGCACTCAAGACTTCATAGACTTCTCTAAGATAACTACATTCAAGCTAGATACCACAGATATAACACCAGAAAGATTCACCATAACCATCAGAAATAACATAGATGCGGACGCTCATGTCTTAGGATTGAGAACATTACCACGCCTAGAACCTGAACGATTGGAAGTTATAGGAGAGATGGACATAAGGTTCTTATCAACTGCACATTTAGATAACTTCATTGCTTCAACGAAAAAAGACCTTCAAGTCATCATGAGAGGCCCGTTGATCACAGGTACTTACTATAACGAACTTCAGATAGACTGTGATGAGATAATCTATGATGCTGGAGATGCTTACATTGATAGGCAAGAGAGAATAGTCGAAAATCTCAAGTTCACAGCAATAAGAGATCCAACAAGTGCTGAACCTATCATAATCACTCTACAAAACGACGAAGATGTTACATATTAAAGGAGGTGAAGAGGATGAAAGTAGAAGATAAAATTGGTTGGAAGGCAGAGTGGAGAATTGATAAGTTCAAGGATAAAAATAACGAAATAGCAAAAGCATTACAAGAAGGTATGAGCGTTGAGGATGTAAAAAGGCTTTATCCTGATGCTTTCATAGGAACTGAAATCTTCAAAGATAACGTTGGCTTGAATGTTGGCTTACAATATCTTATCGACATAATTTGTGGTATAGGTACAACGACAAAATGGGATAATGCAAACGCTAGACTTGGTGTTGGAAGTGATGCAACCGCCGCAGACCCTACACAGACCGATCTAATTGATACCACGCCGACTTGGAAAGCTATGGATACAGGTTATCCATCACGTTCAGCACAAACAGCTGAGTGGAGAGCAACTTTTGGTTCTGCTGATGCAAACGAGGCTTGGAATGAATATGCAGTGGATAATGGAGCAACTGCACATAAGCTTCTTAATAGAAAAGTCGAAAATAAGGGTACAAAAGTAAGCGGGGAAAGTTGGGTATTGTCATTAAAGATAACATTCAGTTAAGCTCCCTGATGAGCCTCTGAGATGGGGCGAAACCATGTTTTTGGTCGGGGCGTTTAACTTGCCTACGAGAGAAGAAATAAATCAGAAGTATCAGAAGATACATGACGATATTACTAGAGAATATTATGAAAACCACTCTATTGACGAACAGACGTTTAATCAACTTCACGGTCAAAATTGGCAAGATCATGAGAACGAATTAATTCAATATGGTTATCGTAAAAGAATTTGGACTTATCAATTCAGTAAGAACGTTGCTGGCATAGGAACAATAATTGGAACTATCACAGTAGAAAGAGAATTAACGACCGCCGAGATTAGCGACATCAAAAAATCTTATGATAAATTTGATGAAGTAAGAATTTCAAGTGTGGACGTGAAGTAGATGCCGGTCTTTAAGGAGTTAATGTTTGTAGAACAAATTCGTGAGTTAAACAGGAGGGGTAATAATGCCTGTATTTAACTACCTAGCAACGCCAGTTGAAGTAACACCGACTTCACCTAACACTTGGCAAGATAGAGACGTTGGTAGTTATGTTCCGGCTGGTGCAACTGGAATCATATTTCGCGTTGAAAATTTATCGACAACAACATCTTATTCTTTTGGTGTAAGAAAAAACGGCTCTGTAGATAATAAGACTAGAGCAGTTTATAGATTTATGCACTTTTGGGGGATGATTGGCATTGATTCAAACAGAATTTTTGAGGGTTACGTTGGTAGCATAACAAGCATAAACCTTTGGTTAGTAGGCTACACGATGGATGGTGTTACATTCTTTACTAATGCTTATGATAAATCATTAAGCGTAACGGGTGAGTGGACAGATATAAACTGTTCTTCAGAAGCACCGAATGCCATAGGATTGATTTTTGAATATGTTGCAGACCCTTCATGGGCGGCTCTCGGTATGAGAAAGAATGGTTCTACAGATAATAGAACCCATAATTCTTTTGATCATGCTTGGATTATAATTGGTTGTGATTCTTCTCAAATTTGTGAAGGCTATATCGGTGGAACGCAACTCGATTTCTTTCTTGTTGGTTATATCACTTTGGGTGCAACATTCTTTACTAATGCTTATGATAAGAGTTTAACTTCAACCGGAAGTTACGTAGATATAAACATAAGTTCGGAAGCACCAGACAGTAATGGGGCTATAGTTGAAGGTGTAACTACAACTGACTATCAGTATGCTTTAAGGAAAAACGGAAGTAGTGAAGATATATATAAAGACCTTGGAAAGCACGGCTGGGCTATAGTTGAAGTTGATACCTCTCACATATTGGAAGGCAAGATAGAGAATACTGTAGTTGATTTCTTCTTAGTCGGTTATTCAACAAGCATAACTAATGTTAATATCTTAGACTCGATAGGACTGACAGATAGCATTTTAAGAGACAAAACACTCAGTATAAGCGATTCTATCGGACTTTCTGATACTCCCTTCAGAGACTGGACGCCTCAAATAACAGATGTCATCTCATTGGCTGATCAGATTTTAAGCAATAAGACTTTTAGCATAACAGACTCAGCAAGCCTAACTGATCAAATCTTATGTGATAAGACTTTCACAATTGCAGATACTATCTCATTATCAGAAATAATTCAAGTCATAACTGGGGCTATAGTAAAGGAAGTACTTGATTCTATTGGTTTAACTGATAGTGTTTTAGCGAATAAGACCCTGGTTCTAACTGAAACAATCACCCTTTCAGATATAGCAAAAAGTGATAAGAATCTAGCAATTTCAGACGTTATAAACATCCTTGAGAAGATTATTAGAGATAAGCAACTCCTTATCACAGATAATGTTTCACTAGCAGACATAATAACGAGAGATAAGAGCTTAACCATTACTGATCTTATAAACCTAACCGACTTCATACTATCCCATAAACAGCTTTTGGTTTCTGATTTAATCTCACTTGTTGAGCAAGTATTAAGCAACAAAACACTCTTAATCACTGATTCAATCAGCTCAACTGATGCTGTAAAACTTTTTGCCTCAAAGATAGTCACAGATTTAATTCAATTAACAGACATAGTGAAGAGAGATAAAAGCCTCGTACTCTTAGATGCTATAAGCCTTTTTGATGAAGTTTTAAGAAACAAACAGATCACAATAGCAGATGTAATTACTCTTCTTGATGCCATTCAAAAAACCTCACAATTTAGAGGTTTGATAATGTCTTTAGTGACGTTGAAGAGGATTATTGAATTAACGTCAAAAGAGCGTTCTTTGGCTCTTGGTGTTAGTAAAAGAGGGCTTAGTCTTGAGGCAAAGAGGCGTATATTAGAGTTGAGTGTAAAGGAGAGGAAGTTAGAGGTGAGCAGCAAATGACGAATTATATAAGAGGAGAAGTAATAAGGCTAGAAGCAACTTTTAAGGACTTTGATGGCACTCTCATAGATGCCGACAGCATACAGTTAAAGATTTACGATGCAAAAGGCACTTTAAAGGCAACAGTAACTCCAACAAAGTCTGCTACGGGCAAATACTACTATGACTATTCTATCCCTTCCGATGGTGAAACTGGCGTATGGAAAGGTGAATGGAAAGCAACTAAAGGTAGTGTAGATTCTATTGAGAGAGTGTATTGGGAGGTAGTAGCATGAGAGAAGTAAAGATTGGAGATATAACATATAAGATAAAGCCCATTACGCCTTGGAATGTCCATCTAATTCAGAGAGCATCAGAGCAAAAGAGCGAAGAGGCCTATAGAGAACTATTCAAGGCTTTAGTGGACCCTCAACCCAGCGATGAAGACAGTTTACCATTGTTCCTAGAGATAAGCAATTATGTCAATGAGATAATGAGTAAAGCGAAATTTTTTCGCAAAGAGCAAGATGGGGAGGGCAATAGGTGAATTATCGTTGATTCTACACAAGAGGCCTAGTGAGTTTCTAGGTCTATCACCTTCATCTTTTGAATCCTTTGCTTACGATAATGAGATTGTCGCTTTCATTAGTAAAGAGCAGGAGAGGAGGATGAGAAGGAAGAAATGAGTTTAAGCCTTGAGCTTCGTGGGTTTGATGAATTTAGAAGATTCCTAAAAGACTTTGGGTCTAGAGTAAAACTTGCTATGGAAGATGCTGCTGAAGAATCATCGCGATTAATTGCCCAGAAGGCCAGATCCATAGCCCCAAGGAGAACTGGAAGGTTGAGAGATTCTATAAGGCCTTCTGGCTTTATGATTGAGGTTAGAGTTCCTTATGCTGCTCATGTCGAATTTGGGACTAGAAGGATGGAAGCTCAACCGTTTCTTAGACCCGCGATTAGTGAGAATATAGGTAAAGTGAGGAACATCTTCAGAACAAAAATTGAAGATGAGTTAAGGAGTGGGTTAAGATGAGTCAAATTGAATTAACTGCAACACTAAAGGCTGTAGATGAAGCATCAAAGACAATGGAGAAAGTCGGGAATAGCACAAAGAAGGCCATGGATAAAGTCAAAGACAGTTCGGAAAAGGCAGAGTTTAGCATGAAGAAATTTACAACCTCAATATCAGGAGTTATGACGGCAGGTTATAGCTTGTATAACGTTTACGACAGGGTTCAGGACGCTCAACTTGCAGTCTCAAAGGCTCAAAATTCTTTAACTTCAGCCCAAATATCAGCGAAACAAGCTCAAGAAGCCTATAATAATGCTGTTGAAAAATATGGAGTTAATAGCGAAGAGGCTAAAGAGGCTTTGGAGAAGCTAGAACTTGCTCAAGAAAGAGTAGCAACAGCACAGGAGAGTCTAAAGGATAAGCAAGATAGAGTTAATGAGGCCATGGTGTATGGTGCTATCCAAATCATCCCTACAGCCATAACTGCGATGGTAAATCTGAAAGGTGTTGTTTATGGTCTAACAACAGCAATGACAGGCCTAAAAGTGGCAAGTGCGGCAGCCTTTGGGGTTATAGGAGCAGGAATTGCTATTGTAGCTGGATCGGCAGTTTTAACATATGAAGCAATGAAAGAGACTGCGGCATGGAAAGAGAAGTTAGAAGTTCTTGGCATGACTCAAGAGCAGGTAGATGCAAGAGCACAAGAATTAACCGCCACCTATGGTAACCTGTTAAAGGCTTATACTGCTGCTAGACAAGAAGTAGAAGACGCATACCAAGCCTTTCTTGAACAGCAAGCAGCAGCAGAGGATGTTAGTGAGACTGCTATTCAAACCGAGGCAAGCATGGATGCTTTATCGTTAACTCTTACAGATTTAGCCATGAGTAATGAGGAAGTCATAACTGCAAGCCAAGATACAATAACAGCCCTTTCAAATGTAGATACGGCTCTTAATACTTTAGAAACTACTGTAGGAGCCATGCCAACCTTTTGGGGTGAGAAATTTGGGGCTTTAAGTGAGATTGTATCTGGGTGGGCCTCTTCTACTAAAAGCAAGATAAATGAAGTTGTAGAAGCCTTCAGATCAGCTCAAGAAGAGATAGTCGGAGGCTCGATATGGCCTGAAATGTGGGAAGAAATTGAGAGAGTAACAAAAAAAGGAATTGAAGCTAATGTTTCTTTGATCGGCCAAGGGATGGGAGGGATTGAGAGAGGTTTCACTCCTATCGGTCTAGGAGGGTATGCTTCATCTCATTCTGTAACTGTTCATTCTCCTATAATTATCCAAGGCTCAGCAGATAAGAGAACTGTAGAGTTAGCGGTTAAGAAGATGAAAAGAGAATTGAGAAGTGTTATAATCGAAGCAACAAGCTCTCAATCATCATTAAAGAGGATAAGGAAGTGAGATAGACTTCTTATTTTCTGAGCAAGTAAGGATAATTAAAGACGAGGAAGAGTTAGTAAATGATACAGCAAATTATGATCAGACTGTTGCTGCTGATTGGATTACAAAAGTAACGAAAAATATTACACTCTCAAAAGAGTTAATAGTTTACGTTAAATGCACCACAAAAGCATTCGGTGGCTCTGGTTCTTCTAACCCTACAGTCGGGGCTAGTCGTATCACTATTAATAATATCGCTCTCGGAGCTTCGGGTTATATGTCGGCAATCACAACAGAAGTAATAAAAACAGCAGAAGAATTTCTAATACTTCCAGCGGGATCATATACTTTTGACTTTCAATTATCTGTTGTGCAAATAGGCAATGGCACTGGCCCTTACATGAGATTAACTAATATCCTAATTTGCGTTCTCAACTTTTCAGACAAAATGGCTCTATCTTATGACAGCGGGTGGGTTTCATGCCCAGCAACAACTTTAACGACTTTAATTAACCAGAACTTTACCCCTGTAGCAAGGAAACTCGCAGTTGGTACTGTTAAGAAGTATACTCTTTTCTTGGTAATCTATTGTACAAGATTAGATCAGAGAGTGAATAAAGTCAAAAATCCTGGTGAAAGTAATGACTCTAACTTTTTTAATTGGAGAATATTTCTTGATGATGTAGAGAAAGGTTGGATAGATAGAAACGATGACTGCGGTGCTGTTACAGTAAATCCAACTTATGCGGAGGGGGCCTACGGCTCTTTTCGGGCTGTGTTAGATGCGGGTTCTTCGATCAACCTTAAGATAAAATGCTATAATGGTTTTGGGGCGGCTTATGATGGGATTGCATTAGTAAAAGCTATACTTTGTCCTTGGATTATCCCCAGCATTGAATATGAGCCTCTCACTCTAGATTTCCCTCAGGGCTCAACTTTTTACATCACAACAGAGCCTTTAAAAGCTGATCCAACAAAAAATGTAAAAATCGGCAAAAAGAGATTCATGAGCTTTGGAGATTCTACAGACTATTATAGCACAGCATCAGGAACAGGAATTTTAAATCATAATTATACCTTTGAGATCGTTGAGGTTGCTAATAGTGTTTTGCTTGTTAGCGGATATGGAGGATGTATAAGCATAATCGGTTGCGACATAAGATAGGAAGTGAGAAAAATGTTGAATGACTATGAGAATGCTATCTCATTTATTAGAGGTTTTTATGAAAGCGAGGGATGTTCGACCTCTGGAAGAGGTTGGCTACAAATTCGTATTTTTAACACCAAATGGGAGAACATCCATTTAGTTAAAAAGGCATTAGATACCATCGGGTTTCGGTATTCTGTCCATGCATATTCGGGAGGTTCAGGGAAAAATCCTTCAATTGTAGTAGCAATTTTAGGCGGTTCCTCAGAAGCAAAGAGGTTCTTGAAAATTGTAAAACCAATCATAAAAAATACGTTCGCTAAGGTGAGATAAATGATCGAGTTAAGGCAGATAACAGTAACTCACGGCGAGACTCAATTTGTTTTCGACTATGATCTTGAAGGTAAAACTATAAGCATTATCATAAACAAGAGAGACTTAAACGAAAAGCTAAAAGCCTTAAGAGACCTTCTCGGCAGAGATTTAACCCTTCAAGATTTGAAAGATGTAATAAAAAGTGTAATTACCCAAATTCGCAAAGGAGAGACCCCTTTTCAGCAGGACTTTGACTATTCTGAGTTAATAGGCGTAGATCTGGAGGTATAAAAATGGCAATAACTATAGATAGTAAAACGCTAAATGTCATGGGTCTTGATGAAAATATTGAAGTTGTAGCAGTAACAAATGATGCATGGGAGAATCAAGAATACAAGCAAAAAGTGAGAGTCTTCGGCACTATCAAAACATGGTCTCTTGCTTGCTATGAAAAGGATGTGGCTTGGAATGATAGCGTTGCTAAACATCTTCAAAATGTTGCTAAAAATGGAAATGCTGTGAGTTTTATAGTCGATGAAGGAACTACACACCAAATAAATACGAATGTATATGTGCTTGGGGTTACTCTAAACTATTCTGGAGGAGTTGCTAATTATCGCACTTTTACAGTAACATTACAGGAGAAGACTTAGGGGCATAATAAAATTTGAGATGAGAGAAATGCCCATGGTAAAAGATACATTATATTGGCCCAGTTGGCTTAGAAATGAAGTGAAGAGGATTACAAAGAAGTTTCAAGAGCTAGAATTGAAGGAGAACTTGGTGAAGGTAGAGCTTAGAGATGTAATAATAGTTGCTATACAATTCGGCCTCCCTATGGTTGAATCTATATCTCTTGAGAAGTTCAAAGAAAGATTAAACGAGATAAAGATTAGAGGATAAGAATCATTGTGATTTACTTTTATTAATGATGCTTAAAAGATGGCGCAAATTGATGAATAAATGGAATAGCCTTGACGGTTCAGGTAAATGTAAAGCTTAATGAAAAGATCTCTCAAGAGTTGTAGAAGCTGATAAAAGGGTTAGGGATTTCTCACATTCTTGCCTCTTCCATCAACCTTTTGGCCACTCTTACGCCTTCTGAAGCATCTTTCCCGTAACCGTCAGCCCCTAGCCTTATACACCATTCCTCCGAGAGGACCGCTCCTCCCACTAAGAACCTGTATTCTTCCCTCACCCCCTCTCTCTGGAACAACTTTATGACGTTTGCCATGCTCTCTATCGTGGGCGTAGTCAGGGTGCTCATGGCCACGATCTTTGGCTTAATCTCCATGGCTTTCTTCAAGAATTCGTCGTTGGGCACATTCACACCTAAGTCATGAACGTCGAAACCAGCCGCTGCCAAGGACACTTTTACTATCTCTTTCCCTATAGAATGAATGTCGCCTTCAACGGTGCCTATTATGACCCTGCCATAAAGGCGGACCTTCTCAACGCTTATGTGGGGCTTTAGGATATCTGTAGCGGCGGACATGGCCTCCGCTGAACAGACTATGTCAGGCATGAAGTACTCGAATCTCTCGTACTTATCGCTCACGATAGACATCCCTTTACCACACCCTAGCATTATGGCTTCGTAGGCATCGATTCCTGCTTCTATGGCATCCTTCGCGGCCTTCTTTGCTTCCTCTGCGTCTCCCCTTATGACAGATTCGCTCAACCTTTTGAGAATTTCTTCTCTCTCAAGCATAGCCCAACATGCCTTTAACTAGTTTATAGCGATCAGCTTTTATTAATGAAGCTAAGAAGAAGATTCATGGCATCATATAGGAGCACCCTTCCTGTACCAGAAAGGTATGGTAGCAAGGAGATGAGAGAGACCTTTGAGGAGGAGAGTTACCTAAAGTATCAACTCATGGTAGAGGCTACCGTTGCGGAGGCTCAGGCGGAAGTAGGCTTGATCCCAAAGAGCGCTGCCATAGAGATAGCGTCAAAGGCAAATCTTCAACATATAACCATAGAAAGATGGCGTGAGATAGAATCTATTACGAAACATGAGACAGCATCTTTGGTAGAGGCTATAGTCGAAGTTTGTGGTGATGAGGCAAAGCCATGGGTGCACTATGGTCTAACCAGCAACGATGTTTTAGATACCTCGTTGTCATTACAGTTAAAGCAAGCCTTGGAGATAATTGAGAGGAAGATGATTTCTTTAACAGAGATTTTATTTGATAAAGCTTTGAATTATCAAGATTTGCCAGCTGTAGGCAGGACTCATGGTCAGCATGCAAGCATTATATCCTTTGGTTTAAAGTTCGCTGTATGGGCATCTGAAATGAATCGCAATATTACACGCTTAAGGCAATTGAGAGATAGAGCCTTAGTGTGTAAAACTCTTGGAGTCGTTGGAACGGGATCTGTTATGAGTGAGAAGGCTTTGGATGTTCAAGCAATAGCATCAAAAAAGCTAGGTCTGAAATCTTTGGATGCTGCAACTCAGGTAGTTCCTAGGGATATTCTTGCTGAGGTAATATTCTTCACAGCATTATTATCATCAACATTGGATAAAATGGCTAAAGAGGTTCGCAACCTACAGCGCACAGAAATAAGAGAAGTTGAAGAGCCCTTTGCTACTGATCAGATAGGAAGCTCAGCAGTTCCAATAAAAAGAAATCCGATAAAGTGTGAGAGAGTTTCTAGCTTGGCCAAGTATATTAGAGCTTTACCAGAAGTTGCTCTTTACAATATACCATTATGGCACGAAAGAGATTTGTCCAACTCTGCCAATGAGAGAATAATAGTGCCTTCAGCCTTCATACTGTTAGATGAATGCATGAACTTAATGATAGATGTTATGAGAGATTTAGTAGTTAGGGATGATAGGATAAGATCGAACATAGATTTAACTCAAGGTCAAATCTACTCAGAATTCGTATTAGATGCTTTATTGAAAAAGGGTCTATCAAGATCAAAGGCTCATAGACTATTACGTAAATCTGCTAGTGAAGCATTAAAGAAGAATATACCATACTCTGAGGCTATTCTTAAAGATGAAGAATTAAGCAATTTGTTGAAAAAAGATGAAGTTATGAGTTTATTCGATCCTAAAAAGCATCTATCCGCATCTAAGAGGATAATAGAGAATGTAATAGAGCAATTTCAAAGGACAAGAGCATCTTAGCTCATTAATAAGAATAGAAAAATAGATAGAGACTGCGTTAGTTCAGTATCTGGCTCGTTATGCACGGCTATGGTCCTAGGACTTTCTTCAGCTTGATGACGGGTCTTAGGATATCACCATTGCTGACATGAGTTTGCCCCAGATCGAAGTCCAAAATTACGACAGTAAGACTTCCTGCTTTGACTTCAAAGTGGAGCGGCTGTATCTTCAGCCATCCCTGTGCCACTACTGTGAGGTTAACGATCTCATTCGGGTTATTCTTAAAGGTAGCAGTTGCATTGATTATGTGTAGCCAAATCGCCACATACTTGCCTTCAGGCACTTCATTGTTACCAATCTCATCAAGAATACCACTAAGTGTGGTTATATCGTACTTCTTGGGCTCATCCAAGGAAAAGTCCACTACAGGTCCTTCACCAGTCTTGTTCCCCTCCATTCGTAGCCTTACTTCATCAATCGTGATGTTAAGTTTCTCTAGGTCCCGTGGAGGGGCATCAGTCAACATCAGAACTAGTGTGCCCATCTTAGAGGGTTCAGTAATAGGTGGTGGAGTGGTTATTTCTGGAGGATTATCATCTGGAATGCTGGTAACCTCTGTAGGAGGAGTAATTATTTCAGAAATGTAAGGCAAAAGGATAGTGCCTGCTATTATAAGTCCTGCTAATAGGACTCCAGCTATGGCTGATATGACCAAATGCTTCCTTTCGTAGGCCATCCGCATCACCACTATACCCTACACTATTGCCATAGTTAATCCAATGCTTTTGTACAGCCTGTTCAACTTCTTGTACAGCTAGGGCTTCTCTAACCATGTTCTTATTGTTTCATACCACATGATGGCAGTGGTTAAACCTCCAAAGATTAGAGCAAAGATGCTGTAAAAGTTAACCTCTCTAAATTGCGACAAGTAAAAGATTAGGAGAGTCGTGAGCATAGTAGCATAAAAGGTGTATCTTGGTAGCATGAAAGAACCTATCTTTGTGAACTGTTTTAGAACTCCAACCTTAATCTCTTTTATTAGGTGATAATCTCCATCTTCTTTTTTAACTAAACCTAATTCTTCCAACTTATTTAGATGATAAGAGGCCAATGCTGGGCTTGAGAACTTTAGTGATCTTTGAACTTCTCTTACTCCTATGATTCCATTTTTAGACCTTAACAATGTCCAATAAACTCGAAGAGTATTGCCCTTTAGCTTGCTGGCAATCTCTTCATCATCTAATTCGTTCAAACTTTCACCTAAGAGTTTTTAGAGGTATAAATGGCAAATACTTGCTCATTATAGATTTAAATCTATTTATAATTCTTACATAAGGTGAATAAGTAACATGGCTTCTTTTTTTATGGTGAAAGTCGGAAGTGAATCTAGAAGCTTGATAGTTATCGACAAGCTAGTTAAAAAGTACGAATATACAATTGCAGTTAACGGGCTTAGTCTAGAAGTTAAGGAAGGTGAACTTTTCGGCCTCCTAGGACCAAACGGAGCAGGTAAAACTACAACAATAAATGTTCTCTGTGGGCTCTTGAAGCCTACAAGTGGTTCTGTAAGTGTAGGAGGATACGATGTTACAAAGGAATCCTTTAAGATCAAAGAGTTGATAGGTGTATGTCCTCAAGACACTGCTGTGTACTCTTACCTTACTGGAAGAGAAAATGTTGAGCTCTTCGGGAATCTTCATACAATGCCAAAAGATAAGATAAAGAAAAACTCAGACGAGCTTTTGAACAAACTTGGCTTATTAGAAGATGCAAATAGGAGGGCAGGAAGATACAGCGGGGGAATTAGGCGTCGGCTTAATATAGCAATGGCCTTAGTCCAAGATCCCAAAATAGTGTTCCTCGACGAGCCTACAGTCGGCATGGACGTGCAATCACGACACGCAGTATGGGACTTCTTAAGAGAGCTAAAGAAACGCCGTAAAACTATCATCCTAACAACACACTACATGGAAGAAGCTGAGGAACTCTGTGATAGAGTTGGAATAATAGACCACGGAAAGCTGATAGCTTTAGGAAGCCCCAAACAGTTGAAGGATGACTTCAGGGCAAAAAATCTCGAAGAAGTCTTCATCAATCTTACCGGCAGAAGTATCAGGAGTGAATAGTGAAGTGAACTTCCAACGAATCATTGCACTGGCAAAAAAGGACATAAAGAGAATCGTTAGAGAGCCATCGGTACTGTTTATGATCATATTATTCCCTATTGTCCTAATGGTAGCCTTCGCAATGGCTTTCGGGACAGTAGGAGGAACTCAATCAGTGACTTACCAAATTGGTATAGTCAACCTAAACTTAGAAGGAAATCACCAGCAATGGTCAAATTACTTCATCGGAAACCTTACTAACATAAAAATTCTTAAAATACAAGAATACCAAAACAGTGAGACCGCACAATCAGATTTAATGCAGGGAAAAATTCAAGCAGTCCTAGTAATACCAGAAAACTTCGGACAAAGCTGCTCTTCCTATTGGGCTGAAGCCAATCCTAGCCTTTGGACTAATACGACTCTTCAGTTATACTTGGACAGCGGTTCAATGTTTGCAACGCAAGCAATTCCTCCCATCATTCAAGAAGCCCTAATAACAACGATCTCCGGAACTCAAAGGATTCCTTTGCAAATACCAATAAATATAGCAAGTCCATCGATGGTAGCCTCTAACAAATTCACTACATTTGACTACATGGCACCAGGCATATTCACGTTCGCCTTAATATTCCTCATAATGACCATCTCCCAATCATTCACCGCAGAAAGGCAACAAGGATTGCTAAGAAGAATAAACATCACACCAATTACATCAAAAGAAATCATGACCAGCCAAGTTCTTGCAAATATGATTATTGCGTTGATTCAAGCTATACTCCTCTTAGCAATGTCTCTGATAGTAGGATATCGCCCAGTAGGCAACCTTGCCAGTTTTGCGTTAGCATTCGCTATCTTGATTATCTTCTCATTATGTTGCGTTGGATTCGGTTTAATCACAGCGGTAGTTTCGAAATCCCCTGAAGTAGCCACTGGAATCTCCTTCATATTCATAATACCACTAATGTTTTTGGGTACTTTTGTAACTAGCGGACTATCTACTATCGCCCAAGCAGCAGGCAAGTTCGTACCAAGTTATTATGTGACAGATGCGTTAACCTCGTTATTCTTAAGAGGAGCGCCAATAACAAGTCCAACAATACTGTTTGATACCTTGGTTGTCTTGCTATATAGTATAATAGTTCTGATGTTAGGCATCATACTATTCAAGAAGTTTGGGAGGCGAGGCTAAAAATAAATTTATTAAACTTATCTTAAGTATCAAAATACAATTTGTGATTTCAAGTTTGAATCAAATTAATGGTATAGTAGCCCTCTTTGGAGATGATGACGTAATTCCTAAGCTCATCTTTGCCCTTAAATCTATTTCTCATCGTGCTAGATACGGCTATAAGATAATTACTGAAGATAAATCTTTAGATATTTCAGACTTTAATAAAATTAAGTTCAATTTAGCAATAGGTTGCTGCCTTTCTAAACCGTCAGACGATGATTTAGCTATTCATGGTAAAGTTTACCATCCTGAAGGCTTCGACTTATCAAAGAGATTAAAGGAAGTTTTTAAAGATATAGAAAAAGCTCAAAAGGTTCTATCGAAAATAGATGCTGATTTTGCCTTTGCATGCATAGAAAATAACTCATTGATATATGGCAGAGACTCATTAGGGATAAAGCCACTATACTTTTCTAGAGAGTCAAGAATTCTTGGCATAGCATCTGAGATAAAAGCCCTTAAGTCCATAGGATTCAAGAATATAGAGAGAGTCCGTCCAGGCAGCATTCATAAAGTATCTATGAAGGGTGAAGAGAGCTTAATTTTCAATAAAATCGAAGCAGAGTCTAAATTGAGCGTTAGCATGGATGAAGCCTCAGATGCTGTATTAAAGCTTCTTTCAGAATCCATTAAAAGAAGGGTTAAAGGTCTTGATAGAATAGCCATAGGCTTCTCTGGTGGTTTAGATAGTTCTCTTTTAGCTTTAATTACATCAAAGCAGGCAAAGGTGACTCTTCTATCTGTATATACAAAAGGCTCTAAGGATGAATATGTGATAAATTCAGCGAAAAGCCTTGGATTGGAGCTTGAAGAACTTCAGATTGATGTTAAGCAAGTAAAAAATAAGATCATTTTAATACAAAATTTGATAGAAAGTGATAGAGTTATGGATTTGGCTATAGGCTTAGGAATGAATTTTTCTGCAGAGAGATGCTCACAATTAGGTTGTGATGCTTTATTCTTGGGTCAACTTGCAGATGAGTTGTTTGGAGGTTATGCTAAGTATGTTAGAGCTTTAAGAGAGACTGGCGAGAAATCTGCAGAAGATATTATGCTAAAAGATGTTCTTGACGCTCATAAGAACAACTTTGAAAGAGATGAAAAAGCATCCTCTCCTTATACTGAAATGAGGCTACCTTACGCTAATATCGATCTTGTTAAATATGCTTTATCTTTGCCTTTGAGCTTGAAGATAGGAAGATTGAATGATGAACGCAAACTGATTCTAAGAGAAGTAGCTATGAAGGCTGGTCTGCCAAGAGATATAGCATTGAAGAGGAAGAAAGCATTTCAATATAGCTCAGGCTTGCAAAAACTCATAGTTAGTTTTTCAAAGGGTTGAAAATGTGTTTACATATAGAGTGAAAAATATTTATTACGTAAACTGAGTTTTATGGTGATGCTTTATGCCTTTTACACCTTTTCATTGGGGTCCTGCTCTCCTCATAGGAATGTTACTTTTCTCAATATTTGATCTGCCTGCTCTATTTGTATCAAGCGTAATCCCAGACTTAGAGGGGCTCCTCATTTTGACTTTTCATCTTTCATTACCCCTTCACGGGTTCTTCCACTCTTACATTGGTGCATCTATTCTTGGAATTATGACAACGATCATAATATATTACCTTCAGGGCTTGTCAAGAAAGATCATGGCTTTATTCATGCTTGAGCAAAAATCTTCTTTCAAAAGAATTCTTTACACATCTTTGTTTGGAGTTTATTCTCATATCTTCCTTGACTCCTTTCTTTATGGAGAGATGAATCCATTCTATCCTTTAGACGGCAATCCTTTTCTAGGTCTTATTTCAGCCTATGGAATTTACTGGTTCTGCATGGTCTCTTTTCCCTTGGGCTTGGCTCTATATGCCTATAGGCTTTTTGTAATCTTTCGAAAGTCGAGCAAGTAGACCGTTGTAACGTAGGATTGAAAACTTGTACTCCTCGTGGGAAAGTGAGGTTTTGCTTACGAAAACAAAATACGGCTACTGAGGGGAAAAAGAGGGAGTTTGTTATAGAATCCTTTTCTTGATTAGGATTCCTATTATTCCAGCGATTGCCAAGGCGAAGGCTAGCAAGAGAATGACTGGCAACTCCAACATACTGGGGAGCAGTAGCTCACCGCCTACGGGTACAGGTACTGGTACGGGTACTGGTGCGGCTTCGATCTCAACTTGGTAGTCCTCCACCTCGCCGTCCGACGCCCAGCCATCAAAACTCAACAACTCCATTCTGCTAAAGCGGAAGCGAGCATAGGTCATGCCTGGAGTGGCTTCAGACGGCACCAGGAAGGTCAGACTGTCCAGCCCTCCATACAGGAGCATATTTTCAAAGATATACTCACCCAGATCAGCCCAATCGCCGTCGGCGTTGAAGTCTACCCAAGCGTTAAGGTATGCAGACTCCTCTGCAGGCACCGATGATGTCACATCCACGCTTGCCATCATTCCTGGAATCAATAGACTTGTGAAAACAACTCCGTCCTCATCATCTACACCATTGTTGTCATCACCTAATGCATTCGCATCTGGCTGGCCATCTGGTTCGCCATCCACGCCAGCACCCAAGTAGGTCCAGCCGTCGATGCTATGGCAGGCACCATTGCTGGCTAGTAACGTTGGGTAAGGGTCAGGCGCATCTCCATAGTCAACCTCGGCGATCTCAACCTTATAGTCTTCCACCTCGCCGTTCCCAGCGAAACCGGTGACTTCGTTCAGGTTTTGGTCATCCACACGGAACCGCGCCCAAGTCTCACCTGGTAGTGCATCAGCTGGCACAATAAAATCTAAGTTTATGTCCTCGGGAGCAGATACATTGATACTAGAGAAGACGTTCTCACCTGTATCGTCCCAGTCGCCGTCCTGATTCCAGTCGAACCAGCCGTGCAAATAGCCTACTCCTGAGCCTCTAACATGGATGAAGACAGCGCCTTCTTGACCCGGTACGTAGATCCACCACCAGGGTCCGGGCCCCCAAAAATCCACGCCATCATCATAGTTGTCCCCTGCCTGGATTGAGTTGAACTCAAAATCTACATTGGAACCTAACCAGATTGTACCTGGATAATGGCGAGCCCCATCACTGGCAAGTAGCGAGGGATAAGGTGGGTCAGGCGCATCACCATAGTCATATGTTTCTAGCTGGGTCAAGACAACGGGCACATTCCATGAGAAAACCATCAAAATCATCAAGGCTAAAGCGAAAGCAGATGCTATCTCTCTTCTATTCATAATAGATCGCCAGATAAAAATACATAGAGTTGTATTTAAATTATTTGCAATAGGATTTTTTATTAAATGTACAATTATTTTTATAATAAATGCTAAATTCTAACTATTTATTACATAAACCCTTTCTCTTATCTATATAATAGAAGGTGGCTTATATCTTGATTCTTTTTATCCATTCAACACCATCGAAATCAGGATCGTCGCTAACTATTTCTTTGACATGAAAGCTCTTCATTATAGCAGCGTGAAAAGCATCTCTAGGTTTAAGGCTATACTTTTCAATGAAGTCCAAAGCTTCTAAAGGGATATCAGAGCCTACTTCCTTCACTGTTAGGTATGGTATAGCGTAAATATCTTCTATAGTCTCTCTAAGTGCTTCTATTTTCTTGTTTTTTACTATCACCCACATAACTTCATCCAAAGCCAAAGAAGACGTTATTGCTTCTTTGCCTGCTATTATCTCTTCCAGAATCTTTCTTGCCTTTTCTCCTTTCACAGTCTTGTCAAAATTGTATATCACGAAAAAATTTGCGTCTAAGTATATCAACTAAATACCTCTTCATAAAGTTTATCTCCATATATCCAGCCTAATTTTTTAAGGTCTCCACCATACTTTTTTACTCTTTCCTTAGCTTTTTTAACAAGATCCTCCTCTAGAAAAGGTCTTATTTCTATTCTCTTTTCTTTTACTTCGAGTATTGCTGGTTTATTTTCCCTAAGACCTACACTTTCTCTAACAACCTTCGGTATCACCAATTGACCTTTCTCCCCAAGTTTAACTTTAATTCTCACTTTTTCTCACCTATAGGAAGAATTAGTAATACTAAATATAAACCTTATCGATCTTAAATCTCATGTAAAGCAAAAAAATAAAGGGTGGTTAGTACCTCTTTATTAGCCTTAAGCCTATCAAATTTACTGGTTCTGTATGGTCTTTTTTCCTTTGGGCTTGGCTCTATATGCCTATAGGCTTTTTGTAGCCTTTCGAAAGTCAGGCAGATAGACTGTTTCTGTGTTATTTGTAGATCACATCATAAAATAACCTTCTTTTCCTACCCAATCCTTCCAAAGATCTGTGTCATTTTAGTATAGAAGTATTGGGAGCTCTTCCACTTTGCCTGTTGTTGGATCTATCTTTAATCTTAGTCCTTCAAGCGTATACACGCCTATTAACGGGGTGTCTACCTTCTCGCTTACAAGTGCTGGTGTTACTCTCTCCCTCTCAAATGCCTTAACCCTGACATCAGTCTCTTGAAGCCTCTCTAAGCCACTTGCTGTTTTAACCTCAACGTAGCCGATTTTTTCAAGCCCTAGCTTTTCGGCGATGTTTGCTGGTATTACACTGTATGTGGCTCCTGTGTCAACCAAAGCTCTTGCTTTGACTCTAATGCTAGGGTCTTTAACGTTAGCGAATTCAACATCCAAGTATATGTGACCCATATAAGTTCCCATTATGGTATTCTTTTTTGCTTATTTAAAACATTAATGGAGTCTCCCGTCTCTACTAATATCTTTAAGCATTATACTAAACTGCAAGATATTAGTAGAGTTAGACTATGGAAATTCTAGATAGGCGAAATAGTCTGATAGATATGACCATTATCCAGAGGAGCCCAACCGCCATTGACAATCTTTGTAGTGCCCCTGCCCATGGTTCGAAAACGGTTAAGAAGGTTAGGGGAGAAAGTATTATCGTCACGATGCTTGTAGACAACGAGTATAGCCAATAGCCCTCCCATAGGATATCGTTCTTCATTCTAAGGGATATGACAAGAGGAGCAAATCCCATAGCTACTGCGGGAATTGTGGCGGTAATACTATGCATAAAACCTGTAAATGAGACGTTCACACAACCGGGATCACATGGAAAAAATCCAACTGCTACCAACCCGGAGCCTGCTACAACCACTAACGCGGCACTAATCTTAGAGGCTATTCCTCTGCCTGTGCCACGGTAAAGCCCAAAGGCAAAGCCGATCATCAGAACTCCCAGCAATTGAAAGCCCGCTATATTCATTATTATGGCATTTTGACTGCCGACTTCGCCTAGCTCGCTCATGAACTGCATGACATGGTTGTAGCCAGGTCTAAGGAAACCGAGAGTTATGACCACAATTGTGTATAAGATCGGACCGATGATACCACAGATGGCCAGCAACATTTGAGTGGTGTCCGTTTTGGTGTTGCTTCCAGACATCGCTTTAATATGAGAGGAAGGATACTTAAAGATTATCCGTTGCCGCATTTCCAAAATCTTCTACGGGTCGGTTTACAGCTAGTGGCTATGCTACGCTGGAGGATGTTCTTCTAGTTGATGTCGGTAAGACCCTCTGAATGGCCTTATAGGGCCATCATGGGGTTAACAAAGCATAATTAATGCGTGAGTCCTGTATTGTCTCACTGTGGCATAGTTTTGCAACAAAGCAGTAAAGCTAAATGCTTTTTAGATCATCTTGCCACTAGAATACCTAATGTGGGTAGAGAAGTACAGACCTAAAAGCATAGAGAGTATGGTTGGCAACGAAGAGAGTAGAATAGAATTCTTTAATTGGTTAAGGGATTGGAAGAGAGGATCAAAGCCAGCCCTTCTTATAGGCCCTCCTGGAACAGGTAAAACCACTCTTTTGCACCTTACTGCTAAAAAATCAAGCTACAATATAATAGAACTGAATGCTAGCGATGTAAGGACAAAGGAGAAGATGATGCAGAAACTAGGACCTACATTAGGCTCTAAAGGTCTATTCGGTGAGAAATTACTCATATTCTTAGACGAAGTTGATGGAATGTACGATAGGCAGGATAGAGGAGGAATTGAGTTCGTAGAAGAATTGATAGAAAGTAGCATAGTGCCAATAGTCATGGCTGCGAATTTGGAGGATGATAAAAAAGTAATAAAACTAATAAGAAAATCTAGAGTATTTAGGTTCAGAAGGATTCCTCCAAGGCTTGTGGAGATTTATGTTGAAAACATTCTTAAAAGAGAAGGCGTTAAACTGGGCAAAGAATCCATTCGCCTGATGGTTAGAGAGGCTAAAGGAGATATGAGGGCAGCCATAAATACAGCCCAATCTCTATCAGGTCTCTCTGCACAAGAAATTAGCTCTATCATATCGAGTAGAGATTTAACTTACAGCTTGAGAGAAGGCTTTGAAAATTTCTTCAATGCTAATTCTCAGGAAAAAGCCTATGAAGCCTTAAGAAATTGTGATGCCATGCCAAGAGACAAAATTAGGTTAGCCTACACGAGCGTTATAAATAGCAATCTAAGTAATGATAAACTCATAAAGGCTTTAGAGAAGATAGGAGAAGCTGATGAAATTGTAAAGATGATAGGAAAGACTCAGGAATGGAGGCTATTAAGATACTTTGACAGATTGCTTGCCTACTCTTTTTTCAAAACTCTTCCTAAAGGTGCAGTGAGCTATAGCGAGGATGATATGCCTTGGAATCTAAAGGTTAGGATGTGGAATGAAAGTAAAGCTTTAAAGGATACTGGCAAAAGTTTATCTAAGTTTCTTCATGCATCTTCTCGAGAAGTTTTATCGACATTCATGCCATATTTACTGGTCATTCTAAGCAAGGATAAAGATTCTATGGAAAGATTTTTTAGACTATTGGGCTTGGATGATGGCTCATTAAAGGTCATTATTAAGGAAACTGAAAGAATCACTTTAAAGGTGAAATGATTTGATAGTTTCAGTAGGAGAATGGTTCTAACGCAACTTTATTGCTGGTCTTTCCCTATACTTCTTTAAAATTTTTTCAGCCTTGTCTCTAAGCCTAATGAGATATGATCTCATCAATAATATGCAAGCTATAGCTCTGGCTCCATATAAACGGACAGTATATGCGTACTCTGGTGGTTTCTTTGGGGGAGTGATGCCTAAAAGTCTGCACCATTGCTTTAGCAGTTCATAAGTAGTGCTGGTAAAACTAACAGAAGGTCTTAGGTACTCGTATCTATAGAGCCATCTATTTATCTTCTTTATTTTATCCTCCATGTGTACCTCTTCATGAACCGATCCATCGGCTTCAACTATACCGACTAACCATCCTATCATGGCTGTTCTCTCGGGCTCTTTTAACTCCTCAACAGGCAATACAGGTATTTCATATTTAACTTCAGGTACTCTCTTCCATCTCTTTGGTAGTAATTCCTCTTTTAACAATTGATTCTCTGTAACTCTTGGCATAATATAGCTAGAAAAAAGAAGACTTATAAAATAATCTAGAAAACTGCTACTAATCTGCACATAAAAAGTTAAAAACCCCACCTCTAACCCCGCCTCCTATCCTTACCTTTATGAGATCTCTGATGAAAAATGCTTAAAAACCTCTACCACACTCTATCTACAGCTTTGGTTTTTAGGGTTGCAATCAATGAATGGTTCAAGCTACCAAGGTTAGGAAGAGAATTTTTCATTAGCCTCATGAAGGCAGGTTTGATATATGATAAGTCTAAAGGCTTTAAGGCTGAATCCAATAGTGATCTGGCTACAATATCATCGATACTAAAGAGGGCTTTAGGAGAAGATTTTGGATTCGCTCCAAAGTGCTTTATATGTAATTCAATCCTAGAGTGCTATTCTTGTGCCTATTATCTGATTTGTGATGTTAAGAGTTTAACTCCGAATTGCCTTTGTGACAAGTGCATGAATAATGAAGATGCTTTTGCCATTTATAGCAATGCTTTGATGAAGAAGATGAGTTGATAATTCATGATAAAGCATACTTTTAATTCTCTTTAATGAGATTCTAGTTCTAAGTACTTGGTTGTGTAATTATACTTTAGCTTGGCTATACTCATATATGTTCTGTCATAGCTAATAAGTTCTATACCTTCGGCGACCCCGACCCCTGCATGTAGGCTGTCGAAGTATGTTATCTGCCTGTATTTTTGCCTCAAGTCAAACGCTTTAGCATGATATATTGGTTTTGGCGGTAGTATCTTTATGCCTCTGTACTCCAGTAGAGAGTTGAGCGCGGAGTAAAAGGCTTCTGTATCAGAGATCACCATGAGCCCAGACTTTATGAGTAAGTCCAGTTCTATGAGAGTATATGGTGATAAGATGATTTCTCCTTCGAACCTGTCTGTAAGCTTCACAGCTTCGTTATGATGTTTGTCCTCATTAGATACGAGCGCTAGAATTATATCTGTCTCAATTAGTATCAGTTTTTCCAACCTCTTTGAGAAGTTCTTTCTCAGCTCTGCGTCTCAGTCTCCTGATTTCCTTTTCAACGTCCTTAGTGCCCTTAACAACAATCTTTCCTAAGGTTTCTAAAGGATCTTCAACAGGGGTTAAGATGACTTTACCTTCTTCTACCCTGATCTTAACTATGTTTCTGATCTTCAATTCTCTCCTAACTTTGAGCGGAAGGACTGCTCTCCCCCTCTTATCCACCTTTACCAGCGTCTCCTTAGCCATGTTCCCACAAAGTATCTATCCCACGTAAGACTATATAAACATCCCACCACTAGTGACTGAGAGATAGTTACGAGGAGCGCTCAGGGCAGAAAGATGTAGGCAAGGCGTCTCTGAAACTTCATTTCTCCCACATCTTATCCCAATGCACGGGCGTTGCAACGTTACGAGGCAATTTCGAGCCACAGTCTATGGCGGCATTCTTTGCTTCAACTTCCATAAAAACGTGATACGCTCTCTCTGCTGCCTTCTTAGCTGGGGTTCTAAAGACGATATACTTCCTCTTTCCATCCTCTGAAGTGAATGTCTTTACATCCACCGGCCATATGACCTTCGGTTTAGGTATGACCATAGTCAACCCTACTTATGGCACCTTAATAAGCTTCGCTAACCAAGTTTAACAACCAAAGCTTAATAACATCCTTCGTAACAGAACCATTGTGATAAAGCATATAGTTTTATTCAATCTAAAGCCAAACACTTTAAACCAGTTCGATCATTTTGCAAAAATAACAAAAGAAACATTATCTAAAATTCCTGGGGTTCAGAACCTATCTGTTGGATTATCGATCCGCCCTAATGCAAGATACAAGTATTTGATAATCATAGAATTTGCTGATGAAAATCTGTTAAAAGAGTATAGAGCCCATCCAGTTCATGTAAAGTATCGTGATGAGTATTTCAAGCCAGCCATTGAGGAGTATATTTCTCTCGATTACGAATTAATTTAAAAATAAAAATCCTTAACAAGGTTTGAAGTAAGGCTCACGATTCATTACAGATTTTACATAAGCTTTCAGAATTTTAGAATCATCGCCTTTAGCAATGGCATCATTTATGTATATTTTATTGTCATTCCTCATCAAGCATGGCTTAAAGGCACCATCACTCGTGAGGCGAATTCTATTGCAAAAGGCACAAAATTCTGTATTATCGATTGGATGAACTACTTCAACAGTAGAATTACCAAGGTCATAGACCTTTCTCTTATGCATAGACTCTCTAACCCATGATCTTAAAGCCCTATCCTCAAGAATCCTTTCAATAGAGCATGGCTCCATGTGCATCTTATCATAAAGTTCACTCTTTATCCTTATAGGCTCTAATTCGATAACTTGAATCTGTGCATTGATTTCACTTGAGAATTTTATGTAATCATCAAGCTCATCATCGTTTATCCCTTTTAACAATACCATGTTTATTTTTACAGGCGTTAACCCATGCTTTACAGCAGACCTAACTCCTCTTATAACAGGCTCGAGTTTACCTTTTGTAACTTCATAATACTTATTTGGATCAAGAGAAGGCATATTGATATTGACTCTATCTAATCCAGCCTTCTTCAAGGGCTCAGCCAAAGGCTCTAATAGAGATGCATTTGTGACCATGGACAATTCTTGAATATCTTGAACAGATGCTACTCTGTTTACTATTTCGACTATATCCTTTCTGATTAAAGGCTCCCCACCAGTTATCTTCACTTTTCTAACACCGTAGCTTGATGCAATTCTCACAATTTCTTCAATGCTCTCTGGCGTGAGTTTATCTTCTAAAACATCGTTTCCCTCTTTATGGCAGAATATACAATTAAGGTTGCACTTTGATGTTACACTTATGCGTAAATTATAAGTCAATCTTCCATAAGAGTCTAGAAGCATCTTCTCACATCTTGGAATGATAAACAATATGAGAAAGCTCTGGTAAAATCAAGTTTAAAGCCAGTTCCACAGCCTGTGGTGAGCCAGGAAGACAGAATATAAGTTTACCATTCAAAGTTCCAGCCAAAGCCCTTGATAGATAAGATGGAGGACCTATCTTTTGATAGCTTACAGCTCTGAATATTTCTCCAAATCCTTCTATCTCCTTATCCAACAAAGGCATTATGGATTCGAATGTTACATCTCTTTTCGCTAAGCCAGTTCCACCTGTTAAAATTACAGCATCAGCATCTTCATCATATAAACTACGTAAAACTTCCAGCCTTATCATCTCTTCATCATCACTTACCAGCTTTCTTGATACTATTTTATGACCACTCGCTCTAACCATACTAACAGCTTTTGATCCAGACTCATCATCAACAGGTATGCCTTGAGATGCCTTCTCATACCTAGATGAGCTTACAGTTATTACTGTAACATTTACGCTCTTTGGGGCTAGTCTCCTATGCTCCTCATAAGTCTTTGACATTTCTCTTCACCTTCCTCAAGACCCTTATGTTTGAAATCATAGTTGTAGGATACTGACCTTTATCATCTTTTTCATATTTTTTAACCACATCCCAAAGATTGAGTAAAGCTATAGTCGTTGCTGTCAAAGCTTCCATTTCAACTCCAGTCTTGCTATTGGCAATTACCTTCGCTTTCACTACTATTTTATCATCTTTAATGCTTATATCAACGTCAGTGCTCTCAATAGGTATAGGATGGCATAGAGGCATTATAGATGGTGTAAACTTTGCTCCTTGAATCCCTGCCAATTTTGCTATCTGAGTAGGGTCTCCCTTCTCTATTTTTCCCTCTTTTATGAGCTTTATAGTCTCAGGCTTTAATTTTATCTCTCCTAAAGCTATAGCCTCCCTATGCTGCTCTGGCTTCTTCGATATATCTATCATCTTAACCATCTTAATCACCCTTGCTCGTGAAGGATGTTATCTTAGATTGAGTGTAGCCTAATTTCTTCTTTGCCCTTGTTGTCTTTGGGATGGTCTTGATACTCTTTCCCAATTCTGAGTTCTTCATATCTATGATTCTTTTCAATATAGGGTTAGGGGATTCGAAAGATTTATTGAGCAAGACCTTCAGCCTAGCCATCTTAGAGATAATAGTTTCTAGCCTACGCATTATCTCACTTTTTTCTTTTTTTGATGTTAAATCTTGCTTCAAATCTGCTAAGAGTGAAGAGAGTTCCTCATAAGCCTTCTCTGCTGTCACAGATTTCTCAGGCTTTAGCAATAGAATAGTCTTTGTAGCCTTATAGCCTTCATTGTTAGCCCTCTTGAGGAGGTTATTTATATCATCAAGAATTTCATCATAGGGCTTAAATGATAGATCTTTTCTAATCTTCTTCACATCTTCCATCATCTCATCAAATCTTCTTATGTTCAAAAGGCTTTCCATGCTAATCCTTTCCAAATTTAGATTAAAAGAAGATTTGATATCTGATAAGCTTTCCTCTTATCACCTTGAGATAAAATTTGTTCTAGTTCTCTCATTCTTGAAAAAATAAACTTATCAAATTGCTTTTAATTCTTATGACTAATCATCAAATTTTTAAAATGCCTTTTCCTAAATCTTAGTGTTGAGCAAATTCATTGAAGAGATGAATTGGTTAAGAGTTAGGACTCATAGTGCATCGAAGGCTCTAAACTCTAGAGAAGGAGAGTATGTTAGGCTATTAGGTTGGGTGGCATCGAAGAGAATCATAGGGAATATAGTATTCACTATAATAAGAGATGGTAGTGGGTTCGTTCAAGTTGCAGGAAAGAAAGGAATTACTGATGAAGATACTCTCGACGCTATGAGAAGAGTTAGCTTAGAGTCTGCTGTGATGGTAGGGGGCTTGATAAGAGATGATGAGAGGGCTCCTAGAGGTAAGGAATTATCTGTGAAGGAGTTTCAGATAATAGCATTAGCAGAAAAATGGCCCATAACTAAGAGCGCCATAAAATCTCCATCCTTTCTTTATGATAATAGACATCTCTCCATAAGAGGTAGAAAAGCTGTATCGATTCTTAAGATAAGGTCTGAATCAATCTACTCATCTCTAGAATTCTTTACAAAGCATGGCTTCTTTTTGATAAACGCTCCTACATTGGTTCAATCAGCCTGTGAAGGAGGGGCAACTTTATTTAACCTAGATTACTTCGGTAAAATCGCTTTTCTTACTCAAAGTGCCCAACTTTATGAAGAGGCTGCCATATGCTCTTTTGAGAAGGTCTTTGTACTGCAACCTGCATTCAGAGCAGAGAAGTCGAAGACAGCGAAGCATTTAACAGAGTTCTGGATGCTAGAGGCAGAGCAAGCCTTCGCCACTCATGACGATATAATGAGGCTTGAAGAAGATTTGGTATCTCATATAACAAATCATGTAGTTGAAAAATGTTCTGAAGAGCTAAAGATCATAGGGAGAAAGTTCTTGCCACCAAATCCTCCTTTTCCAAAGATAACTTATGATGAGGCTAGAGATATGGCTATTAGTAGAGGCATAGAATTTGATTGGGGAGATGATGTACCAACAGAGGCTGAAAATATTTTATCTAAGAGTTTTGAAAAACCATTCTTCATAACTGGTTATCCTTTGAGTGCTAGAAGCTTTTATCATATGGCAGACCCTAAAGATGAAAGAATAACTCTATCTTCTGATTTAATGGCTCCTGAAGGCTATGGTGAGATAGCAACTGGAGGGCAAAGAATACATGATTATAATACTTTATTGGAAAGAGTAAAAAAGCAAGATTTGCCTACGGAATCTTTTTCATGGTACCTCGATCTTAGAAAATATGGTTTGCCTCCTCATTCAGGCTTTGGTATTGGCATAGAGAGGCTTGTCAGATGGGTCTGTGGTTTAAAGCATATAAGAACATCAACTCTATTCCCTAGAACTATAACGAGAATAAATCCGTAAATTAACAGTCATAGGTGTGCTGCAAGATTTAAAGATAAACGGTTTCATCAGTAGTTATTCTACCTACAATTTTGACTTTTTATAATTTGCTCAAGTATATGGTAAGTGTCATGTCTGATACAACATCTATAGAAGTTGAGTAATCGGAGTAGCCAAATTTCTTAACTTTAATTGTATGTTGCCCTTGTGCTACATTACTTATTATGCGCTTTCCTGTATAGTCTGTAGTGCCTTTAATTACTCCATCAAGATACACATAAGCATAAGAGACCAGTTTCCCTGCTGAATCTTTTACGTATACCGTTATAGTATAGGTTTTAATGCTCATAGTTATGGCAACGTTCGTGTTAGTGCCTTTATAGACAGTTACAGTCTTCGAAGCATCGTTATAACCTGCTTTAGTTGCTTTTACAACTTGTGATCCAGTTGGAGCATTTTGAATAACTAGCTTACCGTAAGAGTTTGTTAAGCCTACATATTTTCCATCAAGATAAATTTGAGCATCTTTTATGGGTCTATATGCTGAGTCTCTTACATATACTGTTATAGTTCCTACGTACTTAATCTTAAACGATACCTCTGCAGGAGTGAGATCCTCGTTACCTGCTTTGTCCTTCGCCTTTACCTTAAATTTGTAATCACCACCAGGCAGATTGTTATATTCTTTATTTGTAGTTGTTGTCCATGGAGACCATCCACGGTCATAACCAACTAACCAATATGAATAGACCAAGCTAGAAGCGATGTTATCTGAACCACTCCAGCTGAAAGAAATGTCATTGTAATCTATGGTTCCAGTAGGACCAGTAGTCATAAGAGTATCAGGTGGAGTGGTGTCTAAGATTATTGTATCAGAGTAAGTTGAAGTGAGACCTGCGTAATCTTTAAGCTGATAGTATACTGTCTTTGTTCCATCACCAGCTGCCAAAGACCATGCTTTAGTTGGTGAAGGCGATTCCCAAGGTTCTGTATCCCATACACCGTCATTGCTGTATCTGACCTGATAAGTACCTGAGCCTGCGTCTAAATGAGTTAGAGACAAAATAACTGAAGTTGAAGTCGTGTAAGCATCACCATTATTGATAACTATGCTACAGGATGGAGGGGTATTGTCAACACCGAACGGGTGGTCACATGAATCCCAGTTCCCCCACTCCATGCCATCGTATGCACGAGCCCTAACCCAAACTGTAGAATCATATGAAATTGTTCCGGTATCCCACTGTACGCTCCAAGGGGAGGAATAATCCGTGCCTATGTCATACCAGCTAGAGCCATCTGTGCTGTACTGAAACACAACCTGCGATATAGATCCATCTATGTCCGAAGCTGAGGCGTTGATTGTTATGACACCTGAAAACCATCCACCACTATTAGGTGAAGTAATCGTACATGAGGGTGGGTTATTCTTATCTACACCGTGCTCCCAAAAAATCGCGTTCATCTGTGATAAGTAATCATGAGCTCTTGCAAACCAGCCATCCCAAAACTCATGTATTGTGTAGACACCATGACCACTGGTAGAATAATAGTGAATGACATCCCATATTAGATCATCACTTGTTGAAAGTGTGTCACCAATTCCATCACCATTTTGATCATCATCAGCTGAATCGTAAATATCCCATAGAATACCTGCAACAGAAGCCTCACAACTGTCTCCATTGCTATTTCCATTTGAACTACTTCCATCGCTATAGGTTGCTATTCCAGTTTCAAGATTATATTCAGCCCAACCAACGCTAGTTGTATCTCTATAAGATGGACTTCCTCTAACTACACATGAGAAATAGTGAGCCCAACCCTCTGACCATGCTAACTCAGGGCTATAAATACCAGCCCATGTGTGAGTACCACCAGGAGAATTATCTATGTTGTACAAATTAGCTATATGATGCCCATATTCATGCAATATAATGCCATTATCCCATTCATCTGGGTCACTAGCATAGCCTAACAAATGGATTTCTTGTGTACCTGGATTATAATATGTACCATCAGTGCTTCCAGGATACCAAACTGCTGTCACTTCACTCGGTGGGTCGGTATTAGGGCGATTATCCACATACTGATGCCCATTTATTATCACATTGTAAATGTTATATGCCCCATCATCAGTGCTAGGCGCAGTCCAACTTCCAATATCATAAATGCCATCAGGCACATCACTTTGTGTTTCTGTTTTATATGACCATGTGGTGTAACTTCCATCGACAACTCTAACAGCTGTGTTATCAGCGTAAACGATAACATAAACGTCTTGAGTACCCCACTCCGGGTCTGAATTACTTACTGGACCAATAGAAGAATATCCACTCGAATCTGTGTAGGAGGACCCTAAAAAATCATCGCTAGAAAAAGTATCATCATCCCATAATTCTACATAAGCATATCTTATAGGCATATAAGATAGGGTATTGTCGTCATAGTAATAGAAATAGCCAGTAACAGTTACATATCCTGGTGTTGAGGCAGTATAACTCCAACTGGCACTAGAATACGAATCCTCATGTCTCGTTACCATTAATGCTATCTGTGAATAGGTATTAGCGCCAGATATTGTTATGAATCCTTTATTGTTAGTTAAGGGAACATCGTCAACAGAGTATGAGGAGAAAACACTAACGACTTTAATCACTTTTACATGGTATGCTCGTCCAGAATCCCCAGAGAACGATATTGTTAGCGAAGGTTCGGATGTAGTGAATTTGACGTAGTCTGTAGCCCATAGATTCGTGCCATTGCTACCACTAGCACTTGGAAGCACGGTGTGGGAAGCAATTGGCACAGCAAAGATGTCGATTCCCTCAAAAGTATTTGTAGTACCAGTGTAATCGTTCACGTAATTCTTAGCAGCAAACTCATTAAATAAGATATCAAATGAGACTCCTAATGCATTTTCTACCGCTTGTTTTCCCTGATCTATGCTTGTCCTCTCAAGAATAGTTCTGATCGCAGATGTGCCATACTCCTCTGCAACGTATTCAAAGAACACGTAAGCGGCACAGTAATAAGCTGCATATGTATCGCCAGTGAGCTGCACGTCAGGGTTATTCTGGAAATAGTTAACATAGCCTTGAAACTCACAGAACGGCCAAGCATAATCGCCACCAAACTGAGCTATACCCTCCTTTATCCAATTTTGTTCAGAGGGATCATATGAGAACTCTATTCGATGTGTGAATTCATGGGAAAAAGTGTGTTTTAACCGATTCCAACTGAGCCAGAGGTCAATGTTATTATCCAAATAGATTAAACCGAGTCCATTAGCATCATTGTATTGCACATAACCTATCACGCCACCGCCGTAAGCAAGTTCATCATATTTGTTGAGATTAACGATCAAGATCTCGATCAGTCCATCTCCATCTTGATCGTAAGGTGAGCCTAGAAAAGGCACAAGTTCGCTCCAAGAATTGATGGCTGCATCAACGACGTAAGACAGGTAGGTAGAGTCTATGTGTGGATCGTTTTTGTCGTAGTAGATTTCAAAATGTGCATCTGAGGTCTGACCGTAGTAATATGCGTCTACGGTCTTTTGAGTGGTTCCACTGGTTGACTGGTCAAATTCGTAGTAGTAGAACGTCGTAACCGAAGATGATAAGGATAGGTTTACTGGATAGGTAACCATGGTCCTTAGATACTCTGGATCATTGTACATGGGGGTGCCGCAGATGATCATCGGTTCGTCAGATGATTGATCGACAATGGATAAACCTTCGGAGAAAACTGTAGAAGTTAACGACTCAATAAGCGTACCTACCCCGCCGTTTGAGCTTTGATAGGTTGCAGGAACTTCTTTGAGCATCCATGCTGGTAATGATGGCTTGTCACCCTCGAGAATGACATTACTTCCATAGTTTACAGGATAAAACGCTTGAAATGTGTTACTAAAAAGGAGTATTAGGAGGCTTGCTATAATAAGGATACGTAGTTGACGGCTGAACCCATTAGTGGGCTTAACGGCATATTTCAAAACTGACCGTTTGACCTTTTAACTAGTAATATTTAAATTTTCATTAAATCTCTTTTTTTAAGGAATTTTTAATAATTCACTTACTAATATAAAATATTATTAAAATTCGTTTCATTTGCTTCCTATTTGTTGACCAACCCCCTTATGGCATTAAATAAAGAGCGTAGATCATAAATTCAGAACTAATTATAAAACATTAATATCTATGCATTGGAATAATTAGATGAGCATGAGCGAGGAAGATCTTGAGCTAGAATCCCTTGAGGGTGTAGGACCAGCAACGAAGCAGAAGCTTACAGCCGCTGGCATATACAGTATACTGGATTTAGTATCTAGAGGACCATCAGAAATTGCTGATGCAGTGAACATCGATTTGAGCAAAGCGATAGAACTTGTCAACAAGGCAAGGGCAAGATTGGTTGAGTTAGGGAGGATTGAAAAAGAGTTCATATCTGCTACTGAACTTTACAAGAAGCGCCAAGCCATAGATAGGATAAGCACTGGATCGAAGAATCTTGACGATCTATTAAGAGGAGGAATCGAGACTCAAGCTGTAACAGAGCTCTATGGTGAATATGGTTCAGGAAAGACTCAAGTATGTCATACTTTATGCGTTAAAGTTCAGATGCCAAAAGAGCAAGGCGGTTTAAGTTCTGGAGCCATTTATGTTGATACAGAGAATACTTTTAGACCTGAGAGGATAGTAGAGATAGCAGAAGTCTATAATTTAGAGCCTGAAGATATTCTTAAAAAGATAATAGTTGCAAAGGCATACAATAGCGCCCATCAAGAGCTTATAGTTAGAGAGGTTGGAAGACTGATAGAGAAAGAGAAGACAAGGCTACTCGTTGTGGACTCTGCTGTTGCCCATTATAGGGCTGAGTTCTTGGGTAGAGGAACTTTAGCAGAGAGGCAGCAGAGGCTGAATAGGTTCATGCATAACTTGTTAAGAATAGCTGAGGTTCACAATTTAGCAGTAGTAGTAACGAATCAAGTTCAAGCAGCCCCTGATGTATTCTTTGGCGATCCGACAAGACCTACAGGAGGGCATGTAGTAGCCCATACAAGCACTTACAGAATATATTTAAGAAAAGCTGGTAAGAATAGGATAGCAAGGATGATGGATAGTCCTTACCATCCTGAGAGAGAAGCTGTATTTATTCTTAATGAAAAAGGAATCGATGATCCACCAGAGGAAACTCCTAAAAGAAAGTGATATAATGGGCTATGTTAGAGTCAAAGCTCTGGTTGGTAGCAGTAAAGATAATGCAAAAGAAGTAGGGCTATTGGTTGATGCAGGTTTCCTTCTACACGGTTCTACCTCCAAGCCTAGCTAAAGAGCTTGGGATTGTGGCACAATTGACTACAGAGTTAACTTTAGCAGATAAACGTATAGTTAAGGAAGGCATGTCCCTTGCTTATATGAAATTATTGGATAGAGAGGGAGTACTACCAGTTGCGATCCTTGATGCTCCTGAACCTCTCCTTGGAACTACAGCTTTAGAAGGCTTAGGAGTTAAAGTAGATCCGTTAACAGGAAATTTAGAGTACTAAAGATCTTTTGGACTTGCAGTCTTAATCACATCATAATGATTTTTCCCCCGTTAAGCACAAGGACAGTTAAACGATGATTCTCCTCTACTATTAGAATGCTTTAAAGGTGCCTTGTCGTTATTGTTCTCCCGACCTCACCTCCAATTCTCTCAAACAAAGCTTCCATTCCTTCCTGAAGCCTAACGCTTCTGCGCCTTCTCTCCTTCCATTCGTCTTTGCTCTCCGACTTCTTTCTTTTTTCTTCTCGCTCGGGACTTAGAACTGTCGCGGATGAGTATGGCTTGACTATCTTCAACCCGAGTACGCGCAACTTCTTTTCGATGAATTTTGCCGCGCTACCTGCCAAGAAGAAATCTACCCTCGTATCGAAGGCGAAGGCGTACTTGCCAGAGAGATTCACTTTTCTTAAGGATTCCAAGAAATCTTGCATTGGTTTAGAGGCGGTCCGATATTGGGTAGGTCCACCGATTACGATTAGGTCGTATTGGGAAAGGTTCTTGATTTGCGTATCCCTAATGTTCAGACATTCGGTCCTGATGTCAGCTGCCTGGATTCCCTTTGCCAGAGCCCTAGCGATCTTTTCGGTATTTCCGTAAAGCGTGTCAAATACTACAATTGCTTTCAGGATATTTGTTCCCTGCAACGATGTGATCTTTTTACCTGTCATCTTAATAAGTATTATGCATCTTAATAATTCAAAGTTCAAATCTTGCTTTGTCTTTTAAGCATACTAAATATAGCTTTAGCATCATAATCTTCTATAGAATTTTCTGCTGATTTCCAGAATTCTGATAACTTTTCCTTATCGTAACCTTCCTCCTCATACTCTAGGGCTTGAAAGACCATCTCAAGCTTGTCCATCTCTCTTACGATTTTTGCTTCCATAGATTCTTTATCTTGAAAATCCTTCCAAATCTCAAAATAATTCTTTTTTATATCATCTGGCAATAAAGATAGGATTTGCACCATTGTATCATTTTCTAATTGCCTCTTTTGCAACTCCTCTCCTTCACCTTTGTAATGCATCAAATCCCCTATTATGGATTCACATGCATCATGAATCAAAGCCATCTTTAACATCTTCAACGTATCAAGTTTCTTCGTATCTCCAATTATCATGCAGAGAATAGCAGTTCTGAAGGTATGGTCTGCCACGGATTCTGGTTCTTTAACATTAACTTTTCTTATCCATCCAGACCTTTTTATCTTCTTCAACTTGCCCATTAACTTAATGAAATTGATTATGCCTTCTTTTTCTTTTTGCAAGCCATTTGATCTACTAACTTTAAACTCTTAAGATTTTATCTTTGCAAAACATAGCTGTGAGGAAATTCTATACACGTGGGTGAGAAGATTTATAATGAGAGAGAGGAAGTTTTCCATTCTTTTACAGTTTCAACCATAGCTTTTATGTTATCAAGTGGTGTTGGTAGCAAAATTCCCTCCCCTGCTTCAAGCAAGTCAACACCAGCCTCTAGAGCCTTCTTAGTCTCTTCTTTCACAGCATCTGGAGTATTAAGGGCCAAGTTCTTTGATTGAATGTTACCCAAGATTTTAACACCGCCAACCATGGGTTTGATCTTGCCTATATTGAGAGGCTCTTCTATGCTTATCCCATCAAAGCCACACTCAGCCATATCTTCTATGATAGGTCCTACCTTTCCGCAGACGTGTAGGACTCTTAATCCTTTTAGCTCCTCAGCTATCCTCATCAATGCTGGCTTTACATAAATTTTGAACATTCTTGGGTCTATCATATCACAAGATGCATTAGGTTCGCAAATCCCCACTATATCTGAACCTGCACTATATTGGGCTTTGGCATATTCTAAAACAATGTCTGTACTAAAATCCACGAATTTTTCTACATGATACGGATTTTTCAATGTCCATACTAAGAAGTTCGACGCTCCTACAAGCCCTCCACCAAGAGTGAAAGGTCCAGCTGCGATGCTTGCAATAGGGAGAGAGTCCCCTACCTCTTTTTTGATAATTCTAATAGCTTCTAGTACAACGGGAATTCTGCCCCTCTCAAGTAGATTTTCTAGCCAATCTAGGTCATCTGGCGTTTTGTATACATGCGTGAGTATTGTCAACTCTTGATCGATCTTATCAGGCCACTTGATTTCACATCCTAAAGCTTCAGGTTCTACGACGAAATCGAATGGAACCCTTACATTCTCAAGTCCTGTTAGCTCTTGACTCGCTATAGCAAGCTTAGCCATCTTTTCGGGGTCTTTATGAGCCTCCGGCAAATAAATTCCTGTAGCCTTTTGTACATCTACAATTAGGGTACCTTCACATCCACCTATAGAAGTCACAGGAGGCCTATCCACCTTTCCACCCTTTAATGCAACAAAAACCCTCTTTTTTGGGCTGAGTTCTTCCAAGATCTCACTAAAAACATATACTAATTATTTTCATATATTCTTTACGCTTTCACTCGATTATATGGATAATGAGCATTTCTGGAGAGTAGCCAAAGCCCTTCTAGATTCCTCATTACTCTTTTCGAAACTTCTTTAGCGTTTTGAGTAGCCTTTTAAGGACAATGTTTATCTTAGGCATATAAATAAAATAAATTGCTTGAAGAAGGTAATTCTCGTAACATACCCTGATAAATTTACAATACAAGAAGCTTTGGGCTTGGCTGAGGCAGCAGACTACGAAGTAGTTAAGCTCATAACACAAAGATACCTATCTAGAGCTAAATACGGCATAGGCTCAGGTAAGGCTGAAGAGTTAAAAGAGCTATTAAAGGATTTTAATGCTGATGTAATCCTATTTGATGAGAGGCTAAAATCGGTTCAAATTTACAACCTTGCAAAGCTTACAGGAGTAGAGGTTATTGATAGAGAGAGATTGATCCTTGAAATATTTCATAAAAGGGCATCCAGCGCTGAGGCGAAGTTGCAGGTTCAACTCGCCGAGTTGAGGTATGAAATACCTAGAGCGAGAGAGAAGGTAAGATTGGCTAAGATAGGAGAGCAACCAGGATTCTTTGGCTTAGGTAGATACGATGTAGATGATTATTATAGGATGATAAATAGGAGAATAGCAACTATAATGAAAAAATTAAAGCAAGTTAGCAAAAGGCGTGAGCTATACAGAATTCAAAGGCTTAGGACGAACTTACCTTTAATCTCTTTTGCAGGCTACACTGGAGCTGGTAAGACGAGCCTTTTCAACATATTAGTAAGAGAGAGGAAAGATACAGAGAGAGGTTTCTTTACCACTCTTACAACTACTACCAGAAGCTTAAAGCTATCAGAATCAAGAGTGTTAATATCAGATACAGTTGGCTTTATCAGCAGGCTACCAACATACATGATAGAAGCCTTCAAGGCAACCTTAGAGGAATTGACCTATGCCAACTTAGTGCTTTTGGTGATAGATGCTAGCGAGCCTCTTCAAAGTATGATCAGAAAGTACCAAAGCTGTGTAAACATTCTTGCCGAGCTTGGCGTCTCTCCTTTGAATGTTCTTCCTATCTTTAACAAATTCGATCTTACAAGTATGGATGAAATTAGAGAGAAAGTAAAAGCCCTTGGCATGATAACTGAAGATGTTGTAATAACTTCAGCAAGGACTGGTTTTGGGATAGATGCACTAAAGTCTAAGGTAAATGGGATGGTTTATGCTCATACTCCAACTTCTTTGCCTAGAGCATAATTTTAAATGAATTAGTGAAACAAAATGGCAGAGGTTGTAGTCTTAAGGTGGGGGCATCGTTTAAGAGATGAGAGATTGACTACTCATGTTATACTGACTGCCCGAGCCCTTGGTGCATCTGGGGCAATACTATCTGATGTAGAGGATAAGGATATCAAGAATGCTATTGAAAAAGTTGTAGAGAGATTTGGCGGTCCCTTCTTTTTTGGGATGGGCATTCCATGGAGAAAGGCAATAAAAGAATGGAAAGAGAAAGGAGGCATTATTGTTCATTTAACAGCCTATGGTGAAAATTTAGAGATTAGTGATGTATTAAAAAGGATAAAATCATCAGGCAAGGATGTAATGGTGATAGTGGGTAGCCAGAAAGTCCCATCAGAATTTTTCTCTGAAGATGTATCCGATTTCAATGTTGCCATTGGTAACGAGCCTCACTCTGAATGCTCATCTTTGGCAATATTCTTGGACCGTTATTTTGAGGGTAAAGAGCTATCTAAAGATTTCAAAGGAGCAAAGGTAAAGATAATGCCTCAGAAAAGAGGAAAGCGTGTAGAGTTCATTTCCACATAATTTTTATTTTACATGAGATTTTAAAGGATTTTCCCCTTTACAGATATGATGAAGCTGTTTGGAATTATCTTTATTTATACAAAGTAGTAAATTTATATTCTATCCTCCAGCTGTCCTCATTAATGTTCTCTTTGAACTTTCTTCGTCTTCTCTTTCAGTGAAGGCACCATCTCAAGAATTTGCTCAAGAGTAATTGTTTCATCTGTCAAAGGAATAACGTACTCTTGCGTTGGTTCGACTACCACTATGGCTAGCGGAGAGATCCATGCTCCAAAGAAATTCTGTCCTTTCGTTTTTAAAGTTAAGACCTGAATCACTGGATAAAGAGTTCTATCACCAATCTTAAGCGCTTCTCTGATTACTGTCTCTGTTTTGACCTCTTTTATGGATTCCATCTTCAACTATATTTCACCTTCCCATCTTTCTAAACAACTGCCTTATAGGCTTCTTGCTAAAAGCTCTAATGAGAGCTACTGCAATCCATAGAAGCCTAACCTTCAATTCAACCATCATTGACCCATCTAACCGCTTTTCTTGGAAGTCAGGTTTTACAGACAAATATGCCTTAGGGAATACATTCACTAAAGACGCTAAAGACCACATATATCCGCTTATCATAGCTGTATCGGCTGGACTATCCAAGCCCATGGTAACATTACAGGAAAATCTTTTGATGGAAATAGATTTCATGAAGGCATTCAATATACGCTTAAGATATGGGAAAGATTCTGTGAAGAGAGAGATCATTTCTGGTATACTTCTCCAGTCAAATTTCTTCTCTTCTTTTTTCTTCTTTCTTTCTTCTGGAAATATCTTTCTTCGAATGAATGTTATTCCCAGCCAACTGATGTGAAAGCTACCTTGAATTAAAGAGCCTCTCATGAAAAAATGTAAGGATATGTGAAAGGGAATCAGTAAAAGACTTGCTACGATTAACAAAAAAATAAGGATGATGATAGCCACAATGAGATAGATCAACTATGACCTACTCTTTGGCAAGCTTTTACTTCTCTTCTTTTTTGGCTTCTTTTCTTTCTCTGAGCTTTTCCATTATAACTGACGCTATTTCACCTATGGATTTGGCTAAGGGGCTTGGTGCAGCAAGAGGTAGTACTTTAATACCTTCTGGCCCTGGCACTCCTTTAAAGATGACTACCATGGCTACGGCGTCAACACCTGCTCCTCCCCCTGCGCCACCACTTTCACCCTTTTCCCCCTTACCTCCTCCAGCACCAAAGCCCACACCGATCTTCGTAATGGGGATGAGTGTTTTATCCTCTATCTCAATGGGCTCACCTATGACATTCTTGGTGGCTAAAACCTTTAGAAGTTCCTCAATGGTCGTCTTAATCTGATTTTCAGCACTCAATAATATCTCCTCCCCCAAAAGTAATCTTCCACATATATATAGCTTGTCAATATGCTACACAATCTAAAAGCATTGTGTGATACGTTAAAAGGATGGAATATCTAAGGGAGTTAATTTATGAAAAAGTTGATTGAAGGCTAAAACATATGATTTTATGGAAAGTTTTAAAAGCAAATTTCACATAATTTATAACGTGCCTCCCCATAAATTGTTAAAACATGAACAAAGCATTCTTAGGAGGGAAAGGAGATGATAGCAAAGCATTCTAAGATCGAGTATGAAGATGCCTTCGTAAAGATATCTGGTCTACTAGGTGGAGAAGAGTATGTAAAAGTGGCAAGAGCTTTACTTAACAACGAGAACGCAACCGATGAGGAGATAGCCAGTGCTACAGGATTGAAGATAAATACTGTTAGGAAGGCTTTGTACGATCTATTCGAGCGATCTCTCATCAGTGGGATAAGGGTTCGTGACTTGAAGAGAGGCTGGTTTGTGTATAGATGGAGGGCTCAAAGAGACCAGACAGATAGCTTCATAGAAATTCAGAAGAAGAAGAGCTTGGAGAGGCTTAAAGATAGGTTAATTTATGAGAGTGATCATGAATTTTACCATTGTGGTATGCTTACTTGCCCAAAGAGGACCTTCGAAGAGTCTATAGATGTATTCTTTAAGTGCCCTAACTGTGGGAAAATCCTTGATCTAATAGACAATAGTGAAGTAAAGAAGGCCCTTGATTGGAAGATAAAAGAGATAACAGAAGAAATGAAGAATGTTAATGAGAAAAGCGAATCCAAGGGCTAGCTTTAAGATTAGAACGGATTATCAAGAGGATATTTTTGGTGAAATATGTGAGATGAAAAGAAAGTGATGAATGAACAAGAAGCCATAAATTTGCTAAAGAAAAAAAAGAGCCCTGAAGCCCTTGTTAAACACAGCATGATTGTGAGCGAGGTCTCAACTATATTGGCTTTGGCATTGAAAGAAAAAGGCTATGACATCGATTTGGAGTTGGTAAGGGTAGGTGGGTTGCTACACGATATAGGCAGAGTTAAGGCTCATTCAGTTCACCATGGGTATCTAGGCGGAAAGCTTCTGAGAGAGATGGGCGTTGATGAGAGGATATCTAGGATAGCGGAGAGGCATGTAGGAGGAGGAATATCGAGTAAAGAGGCGAAGAAGCTTGGCTTACCAGAGGGAAGATACATACCAGAGTCTTTGGAGGAGAAGATAATCTGCTTTGCTGATAAGATAGTTGAGATAGATCATGTAATCCCCCTTGAGAAAACATTAGATAAGCTCAGAGAAGAGCTTGGTTATAAAAGTAGTGCAGTGCAAAGGCTAATAAAATTGAAAGATGAGTTGACAAGATTGTTAAATCATGACCCAGAGGAGATAGTTAAGAAGAGATCGTTAAAGAGATTTGATGAGCATTTCTATTTTGTTAACTGGTAGCGAGGGGTGGAGTTTCCCAGTAGCTATTTCGTAGCTCCTGATTTGAACCACCGATCTGCGGGTTATGAGCCCGCCGGGATAAACCTGGCTTCCCCACCTCGCTACCAAATAAGATAGGTTAAATCGTGACTTAAACTTTTTTAAATTTACTTATTATATCTTTTTAGCATGCATGGCTACTTTCTTTATTGCTTAAGTTATGGTGATAAGGGAATATTGTTATTTCCACTAATTTTATATAAAAAATTAAGTTTATTAAGTAGAATCAATCAAGTTAAAGTAAGAAGGTATGGGTTATGGGCAAAATCGATGAGATGGATATGAAAATACTAGCAGAGTTGGTAAAAAATGCTAACCTATCAGTCCCAAAGCTGAGCAAAAAGATCAACGTAAACCCATCTGTAGTCTATAGTAGGATTAAGCGACTCGCGAAGAGAAATATCATCAAGAACTTTACTATTGTAGTGAACGAGGAATTGTTAGGCTATGTAGTAACCGCTGTGATAGGAATGGATATAGATGCAAAGTTAAGAGATAGCATCTTAAACGAGCTTTTGACTTTGAGAGAAGTCAAAGATGTTTCTGAAGTTACAGGAAGATTCGACCTTATTGTTTCGATCAGGGCAAGGTCTTTAGATGAGTTACATAATCTTGTATCAGAGAAGATCGGTAAGATAAATGGCATCTTACATACAGAAACCTTCATCGAGATGAAGAAGAGGGCAAAGGAGCCTGTATACTATTTGCCAAAATGACTCAGAATTATTTTATCGGTTTATAGAGCCTCATTAGTATTTTAAAGCTAAAAACCAATCTGCACACTTATATCTATGGGGCGTCTTAAAAAGGCTGAGGACGACTTGAACCCTTTGCTCAAGTTAGAGGAAGCCGAGAGGTCTGGAAAAATACCATTATCCATACTGAATAAGATCAGGAAGAGAATGGAGTACATAGAAGAAGGCATTGCCAGAATCGAGCTGGCTTCAGGATTGAAATATCCATCTTATTACATAGAGCCTATCCTCCCTTTATCATCAAGTCAAGTTGAGACAGGCCAAATAGGGGTTCTCTATGCAAGAACGATTCCTGTAGAAGGAATTTTAGGGCTGGAGATATTGGTTCAGCTATCAGCACCACTTATTGCCTTTGGGTTAAAGACCACTATAAGAGCTGTCTTAGCCCATGAGTTCTTGCATTATATAGAGTTCGTGAGGCGCTTTAGTAAATTGGACATAGTTTCAGACTCTCTCTCAACTTCCTTGTTTGAAGCTCTTTATTCAGATCATGAGAGGCTCTTTAAGCCTAAACTAATATTCAATGATAATAGGTTGGTAAATCTAGTTAATAAGAAATTTTCTAATGGTCTTAATGATAAGAGACTACATGAGAGGACTTTGAAGGAGTGGATAGAGAAGGGCTTGCCCACAGTAACTTTATCTCCTAATAATAATGTCATAAGATTACCGGTATCATCGATCTTAAAAATGAAGATTGATTCACTTCTAAAGCTGAAGCTTGAGGAGCTTGAAAGAAAGGTTCATGAGCGAAAATAAGATTGACGGAGAAGTCCATAGGCTGAAGGAAAAAGAGAAAAGTCTCATAATCGAAGCTTTGGAAGAGGTAACTAAAGGTAAAGAAATTTCAGCCATATGTGCTTATGGTTCACGCATAGCCGGTTATGCAAGAGAGGATAGTGATTATGATGTTATAGTTGCCCTTAAGAATTATAAGCCAAAGATAAGGTATAGTTATATTAGAAAAGGGATAGATTTAGCCGCTTTAATCGTCGATAGCAAATCTTTGATCAAAGATGCTGAGGTAGCTTCTTTAGGCGAATTTGTGGCTGGTAGGTTATTAAATGTCTACGAAGCCTTACTAGGTAGCGAGTTTATTAAAGATGTTGAAATCAAGTTAAAAAGAAGAGTTACCTTTGAGATTCTTAATGAAGTTGCTTTAACCTATGGACATCTTTCCACAGAATTTATCATACCTATAAAGTACATTTTATTTGAGAAGCTCAAGAAAAGGGCATCTCTTTACCCTGTAGCTCTATACAGTTATGTAAAGACTTACACTGGTGCACTAGGTAAAGAAAATTTGAGTGTAACTCTTAGAGGCTTCCTCAAAACATTAAGAGAGATGGAAAGTTATGGTTGGATATCATTATTAGATGAAGAATCTTTAAGAATCGAAGATGAATACTTCAAGTTAAGAAAGACTGGAAAGATCGAAGCAGCCATCTCACATACTAAGAGAGGCGTGGTATCTTACGCTGTTCATGGATACGCAGGGCGTGTAGGTCTGAATGTTATAAAGAGAGAGGTATTATCAAAGATCGGTCGCTCAAAAGAGATTAACAATTTACCAGAAGAGATGGAGCACCCGAAGAACCTTTGGAGAATAGATGAGGGATTATTAATAGTCGATAGTGATGGTTGGCTTTGGCAAGTAGTAAGTTATCTTGGTTTGAGTAAGAATACGAAGATAACACAAATATCTCAAAAGGAGCTTTATGAGGCCTTAAGGGTATACATGCTAGAAGACAGAGACAAGAAGGTCACTATCGCTGTGAAAAACTTCAAAAATGTTAGATCTCTAAAGTGGGCTTTTTTGAACTTATGGGCATTACCTACCAAATGGTTTGAAATGTCGCCTCTTACAAGGCTCGGAAGAGAGTATGTCGCAATGAGGAAGCTAAGAGAGATCGGCTTAAACACACCTAAAATAATCTCAATTATATTGAATAAAAGAATACTGGTCACAAGTTTTATAGAAGGGATAAACCTAGGCAAAATCATCAAGGATATATTAGATGGGCGTGATGTAGATAAATCTCCGATTTCTATGTATGGGGAAAGTATAGGCTATGCTCATAAACATTGTTACTCTTTAGGTGATACGAAGCCAAGCAATGCTATAATTTCAGATGGTAAGATTTTCCTTACAGATTTAGAGCAAGCCAGTGAGCATGGCAATAAAGCATGGGATGTAGCATTATTCATATATTATTCTAACAAGCTCACTTTGAACGTTTCTGGGGCTAGGACTATAACCAAAGAATTCTTAAAAGGTTATCTTAAAACGGGAAGCATTGATATAGTTAAAGAGGCTTTAAATCCAGATTATCTAGCACCTTTTCAAGCCATTCTAGCCCCAAATGTAACAAAAGCTATAAGAGATGAAATTAAAGCTACTGTTTCTTCCTAAGAGCGTTATACCCTTTTCTCTTTGGGTCTTAAGCAAAATAAGTTCTCTGAAAGATGAGTTTATTTGATCAACAAGAGAAAAAGGTTATATTTCAGCACGTGTGCCACCATGTCGTAGAGAGTTTAAACTCACATGCCACAAAGCGATGTAACACAGCAAGAGGCTTTAACTCAAACTGCTAAAGAAGCAGAAGAATTAGGAAAAAAGCTTGAAGAAATTATTAGGAATTTAACTATAGGGGGTTATCTCCTTCTACCTGCTGAACTTATGAAAAAGATGTGTACTATATGCCAAATGATATGTACTTTATACCAAAATAAGCCCTCTACTCAGGTATATTGGTCTGAAAACTTGACTGGTAGATACTGTCGCTTCTTTGACCTAATTTACATCAATATTAAAAAGATATTTGAAGAAATCCGTAAAACGTTAAAAGAAAGGGGAATGGATGAAGAATTGGTATATGATTATTTTGCACGTGAATTTGCCTTCGTGGATATACACGAGAGGATACATGGAGAAATATACAGGGAAAACAAAGATTTTAAGGGTGAAGAGGAAACTGAAAAAGTGATAAGTGAAATTTCTAAGACGAGTATTTGGGAACCACATGAAGATGTAATATGTGTAATTGAGAAATGTCCAAAATGCTTTGAGATTTTAGTAATTAAATTGGAAGATGGCAAGTTGAGAGATGTATTCCATGAGTAAAAAGATTAGAGAGTGTATTTATAGCAGTTCCATAGAGTTAGTAGATCATTTCGTATCTGAATTCGACCTTAGATAGTTTGCCTTTTTTTAAATAGCGTGTACCCACATTTTCCACATGTTAATCGGTCTACATGCTCTGCAAGAAAGACTCCTCTTCCACATCTTGGGCACTCTTTCTTCGGTCTGACCAAAGATGAGCCACTAACTTGATAAAACTTCCATACCTTTGGATTAGCCTTTTTCTTAACCTTCTTCTCTTCAGCCAATTTAACTCCCCTTAGCCTTCTTTGCTTTTACAGGCTCTTTCTTCTTAGCTTCCTTTTTTATCTTCTCCTTCTCCTCCTTTGGTAGAATCCTTGAAGACAGATATTTAGGAAGTTGTTTTTTAGCATCTTCAGGTTTATCGTAAATGTAAAATATACCTGAAACGTCTCTAGTGCCTGTCTTCGTTCTTAAAGAAATAAGGTAGACTTTGCTAGCATCTACATTGAGACTTTTTGCTACCATATTGACGGCGTCTTGCCTTTTTAAGAATCCAGCCATAGATTTGAATATGCAATCAACTTCCCTTCTTCCAAGCAATTCATTCCTATTATCCCCAACTATCTGAAAACTCAAGGCTTTGCTCCTCTCGAATTGCTAGGTCAGGGTGTGATATATATATTTAGACGAAACAACCAAACTTGAAATTTGGTTGTAGCTAAAACACTTTAGAAAGATCATAAGGAAAGTAGGAAATTAAGCGAGTGAAATCTAAAGCAAGTAACGGATTACCATAAAGTTCTCTCTGTAGCAGCCAATAACAACGAAGGACTGTTTGATATGCTACTTAATAATTTATATATGACTGTAAGGAGTATGGACTGTGTAAAGTAGTTGATAAGCTTAACCTCTTATGGCTTAGAAACCGGAACTAAGAGTTTGCTTGACCTTTTAGCTCATCTTGATGATGAAATCAGGATCTTCAGAAGGAACTTAAAACACGAAAGACTAGCAACTTTATCCCTATATAACTATCTGTGTCCATTTAAGGATCTAGTAGATACGTCCGATGAAAGAAGACCGTTAAATGATGTGTATGTCATAAGGAACTTTCGCATCGAGCCGAAAGATTATGAAGAAATTTTTGATCTGCCATACGATGAGGAGAAGACTAAGACGGAGCTAGATTTTATGTTCTTAAACGTGCCCTCAATCTTCGGAAACAAATCAATTGGCAGAATCAACTATTATGTCGAAGTAGAATTAAAAGGCGAGTTATTTCAGGCTATAAATAGGCTGAAGAATGTAAGGAAATATTTTCGGGAAAGAGGATTAAACCTCTATCCTCTGCTGGTCTACGAAAAGCAAAGAAAATACGATGTGGAAGACGACATACCGAGCGTAGCTTTTGATGATTTAGCCAAAGTAATTTTAACGATGTCTATCCGATCAATACGTGATATTCCAGGGCTTGCCTATGATGACAGCGCTGTTGCAATATATCTTCTTGAAGAGATAAGCAAGGACGGAATTGTGAGGCGCCCAAGCTTTATTAAGGATTTATGGTCGCATGAAAATCTTAGGAGATACGAAAATATCTTCAGATCTTATATTATGAAAAGAGACTGGAAAGGTGATAGACCCGACTACGAAAACAAGTCTCTACAGTTTGATCCTCGAATGCAAGAAATCTTCGAAAAGTTGCATAAGAATGGCTACATAGAAAGGATTAGAGAAGAGGAAGACTACTGCTTAACCCTTGAAGGAGCTCAACTCTTAGTCAAGTATAGGGAGGCACGTAAAGTTGAGTGAAGTAAAAATTCCGGTTCATTTGACTAAGGAGGAGATAGACCTATTATTAACAGCAAGGAAGCTTAATGTGAAGAGCGTCTCAAACCTGCTTAAGGTTATAACTGAGAAGAGTCTTTCAATTGACAAAGCCATCGAGTTGCTTCCTAAAGAACTGCCAACATCTGAAGTCTCCGTAATTGGAAGGATTGAAAAGATTGAGGAACGACTTAGAATGCTGGAAGAGAAGAGCATACCTGGAAAAGTCCCCTATACTCGTCGAAAATGGCGGAAAGAGGATATTTATGATTTCCTTGACGCATATAAGGATTACTTGCTATGGACTTATCTTAAGGTATTATCTTTCGCTGAAGGCAAGATAACCAAAGAAGAAGCCCGAAAACGTCTTGGAAAAGAACTAGGCAAACCGATAACAGGTAGCCAGCTCGCAGGAGTGCTATCTAGTTTAACACGTATCTGGTCTGGTCAGTTCCAACATAAAAAGGGAACACGCACAAAAGGCTATAAGGGTGAAATCTGGGAACCCCTTGAACAACGTCAGGACTGGCAGGGGAATCAAATCCGAGAAGATGGTACTATAATCGATAAGAGTGGAAGAATTGTGGTTGACGAAAAAGATAACCCACGATTTGACTTACCACATGCCACTTATGATGAGCAACCTGTATGGATCAATGAAAATTATAAGCTCCTCCTTCAAACATACTTTAAGGAAAGGGCACTTATGGCAAAGACCTAAATAATAGTCAGTAACTCTTCCATGCGCTTTAATCACTTTTAACCATTGGTAATATCCTTTACAATCATTCTATTCATGAATGAGATAGCCATTCTTTTTGATGCTCTATTCACCTTTATGATAACTATTCCCCTTTTAGGTTGCCCATAAAGGACAGATGTACCATCTGGAGACAGTGCTACAGAAGGCAATGCAAGAAGGTCCTCCTCACCATCTATGACTATTCTAATGGGCTTCTTTGCTTTCATAGCCGATGATAATGCCATCAAAGCCTCCCTCGATATATGCCCTGCTGGATTTGATGCTTTAATTTGATTCTCTATTTTTGATAAAGGTAAAGCCCTCTTAACCCTCATCTCCCTTCCATCTACTATTTGGACTGATGGAATTATGCCTAGTTGAATCAATCTCTCAGTAGTAGCATCTCCCACTGTAATCATCATCTCACTTTTACCTACATGACTTTTTATCTCTTCATAAGTTAAATTATCGTTGGGGATTAAGAGCCCTAAAGGCTCTTTTAATGTCTCTCTTAACTCCTCT
>Ga0315314_1000392_pt1 | contig 50803 bp, 49 predicted proteins | sample TDP9_MG_FD_203631 | JGI IMG/M metagenome (GOLD analysis project Ga0315314, IMG submission 203631) | Freshwater sediment microbial communities from Lake Towuti, South Sulawesi, Indonesia - TDP9 | ecosystem: Environmental > Aquatic > Freshwater > Lake > Sediment | place: Indonesia: South Sulawesi... | reverse complement strand
TGGATGCTTTGCCAACAACTATTTATTTGCTTACATACCGAGCTGACAAATGTTCCGCTAACTGTGGATTCTGCCCTCAAGCCAGAAGAAGCAAAAGCAGAGCAGACATGTTGTCAAGAGTAACATGGCCAACATTTTCCACAGGACAAGTGCTCCAAAAAATTAAGAACCATACTGAAAAAAGGTTGATAAAGCGAATCTGCATTCAAGCGTTAAATTATCTAACAGTTTTTAACGATATTTTAAATTTGGTGAAAGAAATTCGGTCAATTGCTAGTTTGCCTCTTTCGGTTTCTTGTCAACCATTCGGCGAAGAGGAAATGAACACGTTAGCTCAGATGGGTGTAGATAGAATTGGCATCCCGCTAGATGCTGCCACGGAAGACATCTTTAACAAAATTAAGGGGAATTTAGCAGACGGTCCTTACACATGGACGAAACAGCAAGAAGCCCTAAAGAAAGCTGTCAAGATTCTTGGGAAAGGCCATGTGAGTACGCATCTTATTGTTGGCCTTGGAGAGACCGAAGAGGAAATGGTCAAAATGATTCAATGGTGTGTTGATAATGGCGTACATCCTGGCTTATTTTCATTTACTCCAGTTCTTGGAACTGCTTTAGAAAGTGTTTCTCAGCCTTCCTTGGACCATTATAGAAGGATTCAAGTTGCTCACCATCTTATTACAAATGGAAGAACACGACACGAAAACATGACATTCGATAGTGATGGATGCCTAATTGACTTTGGGGTTTCTAAAAATGAATTGTTGAACGTGATAAGATGTGGTAAGCCGTTTCTGACTTCTGGCTGTCCTGACTGTAACCGACCTTACTATAATGAACGCCCAGGCGGACCACTTTATAATTATCCCAAAATGCCGCTGCCGGAAGAGATAGATAGAATAGAGAAGCAGATTTTATAGTTTCTTATAAATCACTCTAGGTCAAAGAAAAGTGAGTGAAAACTCTCTATAATCTATAGTTTCTTCCCACTCGCTTATACATCCTCCTGCCGGAATCAAAATGACGGTTACTCCTTCTGGAAGTGGTTTCTTTGGGTCGCCTCTCACGTTTAGTAGCTCCCCTGATTCATCGTAAGCACTTACTGCTGTTTGCTTATAGAATCTGTTTTGAATAGGATTGTAAACCATGTGGAGTAAGCTTTGATAATTTGGCACTGGAAACTTTCCTTTGCCGCTTATTGTTTTATCCACTTCGCTTATTGCATCTATAAGATCAGCCTTGTCGTCAAGTTGCAGATTCAGCTCGCTACCTATGATTTTGTTGATTAATGGCTCATGGATAATCAGCTTTACTTTTTTCATTTTCTATATCAGTCTGAATTTTGCTTTCGTTATGTTTACTAATCCTATTGTCTAATAAAAAAGAAGAGGGCTGTCGTCAAGTATATCTTAACTCTTCAGTTCTTTGATGTGCTCCTCTACTGCGGCGAGTTCCTTCCTTAGCTCTTCGGCGTATTTCTTTAGATTCTCGGCCTTCTCTGCCTTGGTTAGAAATCGCCTGGCATGACCGTGTTCATGTCCTTCTTCGTGTCTTACCTCATGATGGTGTAGTCCGCAACCACAATGGCAAACACAATGGCAACACATTTCTTGGTTCGCCTCCTTTTAGTGTTATAGTACAGCTGATAATATTAAAAGTAAAGTATTTAAACTATAAAGTTTATAGTGAGATACTCGCTATATGTAAGGAAAGCGATTAGCATGCACAAGGGAGACAATCACATCTGTTTCTGCCCACTTGAAGGTGTCATAGATGTTATTAGCAAGAAGTGGGCGCTTCTGATCGTTAATGCTATAGGCAATAATGGAAAGCTTAGATTCAACAGTCTAATGGAGGAATTAAGAGGAATCAGTCCAAAAACCTTGTCTGACACGTTGAAGGAGCTTCAATCTGAAGGCATAATCAAAAGGGAATCTTTCGCGGAGATACCTCCTCGTGTAGAATATTCGCTTACAAAGGACGGTGTAGAACTTAGAAAATCAATAATACCCCTTCTAAGATGGGCTGCAACAAGAACAAATGTTAACAAGAAAAGATGCGCTTCAACATATCGTGGAATCTCTCACATCAAGTAAAAAATCTTACACGTAATGGAGAACGCTCGTAATCACCCTTTTTGATGTGAAAAAATCTTCGAAACTCTTTCCAGAATGCCCTCATATCTCTTGTAAGCGATTTTATAGCCTAACTCTTCAATCGCTTTCTCAATTGCAGGAATTTCAATTTTGTTTGGGTCATAAGTTATTACCAAGTTTTGGGTCATGTAGTTTACTTTCGCTTCTTTGATGCCTTCTAGTTTTTTCAACCTTTTTTCTATCGTTAAGGCACATGTCGGACAATCCATTCCAAGAATTTGAAGAACTTTATGACCGTATTCAGACATGGAATAAACCTCATAATCTTTTTTATTTAAATAGTCAAGCTATTTTTTGGCATACTTCTTGGGATTCTTGTCAAATTCTGTTTTGCATGCGTTGCTGCAGAAGTAATAAGTTTTGTCTTCATATATTGACTTATACTTGCTTGTTTCTGTGACGTTCATTCCGCAAATTGGGTCTTTCATTGAGATTCACCTTCTTTTGTCTCCTCTCTTCTTAGGCGATTGTAACTCTTTCTCCACGCCTCTTTCAATTTTATACGATGCTGCACAGTGTTTGCAGCAGAAGGTAGTTTCTTTTCCATCGATGATTTCTCTGTATCCTCCTTCGTAAACTTTACATCCGCAATGTGCGCAGATTTCAAGGCTTGGCTCAATTGCGGTGTAAACTAGGGCTGAGAAACGTTTGAACAATCGTCTGCAAAGTTGTTTTCCTTCATCTGTGAGCTCGAAAACTTTTTTCTCTTTGTCCCCCACTTTCTCTGTTGTATGTTTCACAAGTCCTTTTTGTTCAAGTTGTTGTAGAAAAGGATAGACTAGACTTGGGCTAACATCTTTTCCTAGTCTTTTTCTGAATTTGTCCAGTATGTTGTAGCCGTGGCTTGGTCCTTCGTATAGAAGAGTGAGTATGTAGAAGCGGGAGAAATCTGAGAGGAATTCGTCGACGCTCAATGTTGATGCCTCTATACCTCTAGAAAAGATATATCTAATAAAGATACATTTAAATATTTCTACAATTCTCTATAAGATTAGACAAAACAAAGGCATAAAAGGTGAAATGAGTTGCCAAGAGACCCAGTTTGCGGCATGATAGTCGACAAAGACAAGGCGATTAAAAGAAAGATTGGAGACAGAGAATACTACTTCTGCAGTGAAACTTGTGCTAGAACATACGAGGCGCCAGAACAAGAATTGCGTTCAATGAAGCGTAGGGTCACTTTAGCACTTCTCGGCGCAGTCAGTGTAGCCGCTTTAAGGGTATTAGCCATGTTAGGCCTAGTTGTAGCATTCATGACCCTTGAGTTTGCAGGCGTCTCAGTCTGGGAACTCGCATTCTTCGTAATATCCGCGCCAATAGTTTGGATAGCTGGATGGAGCATTCATTACGGAGCATACAAGGCACTTAAAACACGGAACATTAACATGGATGTTCTCATCTCTACGGGCACACTGGCAGGCTGGTTTTACGGTACTATAAGCACATTCTTCCCAACGCTCGCACCTGGAGGACATGGCTACTTTGAAATAGCGATAGGAATTTTGGCTTTTGTATTACTTGGCAAATTCATAGAAGAAACTATTAGGCGAAGATCTGCTGCGGCTATTCGCCAGTTGCTTGAGCTACAGCCAACGATTGCTCGAGTATTGAAAGATGGTAATGAAGTAGAAGCGCCCATTGACGACGTACAAGTAGGAGACATATTAATCGTCAAGCCTGGAGAAAAAATCCCCACTGATGGCAAGGTTATTTCTGGATACTCATCAGTTGATGAAAAAATCCTTACAGGTGAAAGCATTCCGGTTGAAAAGAGTGTAGGTAGCGAAGTCATAGGCGCTACGATAAATAAGAATGGGCTCCTGAAAATTGAGGCTACAAAGGTTGGCACTAACACCGCCTTGATGCAAATTGTCAGCCTAGTTGAAGAAGCACAAGCTTCAAGCGCTCCTGTTCAGAAACTTGCAGACCGTGTGGTTTCCTATTTTGTGCCAATAGTATTCACTGCAGCCGTAGTCGCCTTTACTTATTGGTTTTTTACCACAAATTTCTCAACAGCTTTCCTTGTACTACTCGCCATTCTGTTAATTGCTTGCCCATGTGCTTTAGGCATAGCCACACCAGCAGCAATCTTGGCTGGAGTCGGCAAGGGAGCAGAATATGGAATTCTCCTAAGAGGTGGCGAATATGTAGAAAAGGCAAGAAAACTCCATACAATAGTTTTTGACAAAACAGGAACTCTGACAAAAGGAGAACCCATGGTTACAGACATAATCGCATATGGGGGCTATAAGAAAGAAGATGTTTTGCAAGCTGCAGCGAGTGCAGAGAAAGGTTCAGAGCATCCATTGGCAGAGGCGATAGTGAAAACAGTTGGCAATTCAAACATTCCAGATGCGGAGGCATTTGAGGCGATTCCTGGGCATGGAGTGAAAGCCAAATACGAAGACAAGCAGATACTTCTTGGAAACCGAAAACTCATGAAAGACAACAATGTTAGCATCGAAACCACCGAAAAAAGCCTTCAAGAACTGGAAGAACAAGGGAAAACAGCAATGATTCTGGCAATAAATGGCAAAGCCGCAGGAATTATTGCTGCTATGGATACGCCAAAAGAAAATGCTGCAACTGCAATAAAGAGACTAAAGAGTATGGGTTTAGAAGTTGCTATGCTTACTGGCGATAATGAGAGAACTGCAAAGACTATTGCGACGCAGTTGGGTATAGACACTGTGATAGCTAATGTATTGCCATGGGAGAAAGTTGATGCCATAAAGAAACTGCAAGCTGAAGGCAAAGTAGTCGCAATGGTAGGCGATGGCGTAAACGACGCCCCAGCACTTGCACAATCGGACGTAGGCATAGCCATCGGCAGCGGAACAGACATTGCAAAAGAAACTGGCGGAATTGTCTTAATCAAGGATGATTTGAGAGATGTGGCTCTTGGAATTGAGTTGAGTCAAGCTACAATGAAGAAAATCAAACAAAATCTTTTCTGGGCTTTCATATACAACACGATTTCTATCCCAATTGCTGCTGCAAATCTGTTAAATCCTGTTATTGCGGCTGCAGCTATGGCAATGAGCTCGCTTTTCGTTGTGAGCAACTCAGCTCTGTTGAAAAGATTAAAACTTAAAACATAATCATTTATGACTTCAATCGCGATTTTACAATTCTTTCAGCAACAGTCTTTCCAAGTTTTCGACATTCTTCTAACGTTTTCTCATTCGGTGCATATTTTGCTATTAAGCCAGGCTCAATGGTTTCCATTTCGAATCTTTTCTTCATAATTTCAAGCAGTAATGATGGTGCTTCACCACTCCAACCATAAGAGCCAAAGGCTGCCCCAATTTTACCTTTCAATTTAATTCCTTTTGCTGCAACTTCTTCTAGAAGATGTTTCATGTCTATGCCTATGTCGTGGTAATAGGTGGGCATGCCAAGAATTATTGCATCAGCATCAGTCAAGTCTTCTGCTTTTGCATAGTAAACCAGTTCTACTTTTACGTTTGGCACTGATTTTGCTCCTTCAGCAACTGCCCTTGCCATCATTTCTGTGTTCCCAGTTTGGCTATAATATAGTATAAGCAATTTTGGGATTTTAGACATGATTAACCCTCAACGTGTTTAGCATAAACGAGAAAATGTCTTTTAAGCCTTTTTAAGTAGCATATCTTGTAGATTTTATGTTACTTTTTCTTAAAAAGTAGCCAGTTTTCTTTTCCTTTAAACCTAACTAAGCAATAGAGACCTTTAAGCTTGTTGCCTTTGATCTCGAAAATCAATTTGTCTTCACTTCTTTCTTCCATAACGTATTCCCCTTTATCCCAAATTTCTACCGTTCCAGCTCCATATTGTCCTTCAGGGATTGTACCCTTAAATGTTGCATACTCTCTGGGATGGTCTTCTACTTGAACAGCCAGTCTCTTGATGCCGCTCTCGGTAGGCGGTGTTTTTGGAATTGCCCAGCTCTTCAAGACGCCATCTATCTCTAGTCTCAAGTCATAATGCAAGTGTGTTGCATCATGCTTTTGAATTACGTAAATTTTTCCATTTCCCAAACTTCTTTCACCTTGTGGATTTATTAGGAAATTAGGTTCTTTTTAGCACATAAAGATTGCACTGGCAACATGCAAACGGTGATTAAATGTTTCGAGAAAAAGAAATTAAGCTGAGCCAAATAGGTTTCGTCAAAAGAAAGGTGAAAGAAGAAGATGTAAAGGACAAAAGTCTTGTATGTTCAATTATCGTTAGGAAAGGTTATGAGAAGGCTCTTGATGGCATAGAAGATTTTTCGCATATTTACGTTATTTTTTGGATGCATGAAATTGGCGATGCTGAAAGAAGAACTTTGAAAACTCATCCGCGAGGGCGAACCGACCTGCCACTGTTAGGTGTTTTCGCAACTCGAAGCCCCCTACGTCCAAATCCAATTGGCTTAACTATTGCTGAGTTATTGGGGCGGAAAGGAAATGTTCTTTCGGTCAGAGGGCTTGATGCTTTTGACGGCACCCCAGTTATAGATGTAAAACCTTACAATCACTGGGACATAATCGAAGGCGTAAAAGTTCCTGAATGGTGGTTAAAACTAGAAAAAGAGAAAGAAGGAGGTTATTAGTTTCTACTTTCTTGTCCCCAATGTTGTTTCCCAAGTGTCTGCATGTCCTTCTTCTTCAGATACAATTTCTTCAAGCATAAGCCGAGTAGTTGTGTCACCGATTTTGTCGCAAAGTTTTATGTGCTCCTTATAGACTTTTATGGCATTGTTTTCGCCAGCTAAGTCGTCTTGCATCATTTTTTTGATATTGCCGCCAGTCTTGATTGGTGCTGGCTTTGTTGTTGGACTACCACCAAGATAAACGATTCTTTCTGCAAATTTCTCCAGATGCTTCATCTCATCTTTGGATATTTTTTCAAAGAGATCTATGATTTCCGGGCTTTCTAACCCTTCTGCAGTCCATTCGTGGTGTAGATATTGAATTATGGCGCCAAGCTCTAACCCAACGTCGACGTTTAAAGCTTTGATAATTTTTTCTCTATCCTCTCTACTCATTAAGAAACTCATTTTTCATACCTCTTTTTGATTATTTTGTGTAATCTGCATAAAAAACTTTTCAAGCTTTTAAAATTGACTATACGAGTGAAACTAAGAACAACTTTTGGCACTTGAGTTGATACATTTCATTCTTCAATTAAAGTGATCGATTGGGTTGGGCACAAGTCAACGCATGCGTAACAGGATATACAGTAATGCTCTTTTGTTGGGACTGATTTCAAAGTGTCTGGATACATTTTGATCTTTTGTAGTTCGAAGGCATTTACGGGGCAAACTTCTTTGCATGTGCCACTTCCATTGCAATTTTTCCAGTTAACTTTAACTTTGATCATCTTATCATTCCAGAACATTTTAAATTTCGATGTGAGTCTTAAATAGTTTTCAGTCTTAGATTGTTGATTTAAAGATGCGCACATAGCATAAAGAAGAAGTGTGTATACATGGGAAAACTGCTCATAGTCTTGTTTTCTTCACCAATTCAATTCCAAAACACAGACACTGTATACGAGTTTGCCAAAGCCGCAATTATGGAAGGGCATAAAGTCTCAATTTTCTGTGACATCGATTCTATCTACGGCTTGACTGCAGGCCAAATCCTGCCAGAACAAACAACACCAGCGAAAAAGCTTGCTGAACTAATAGATAAAGGAGCCTACATTTTGGCTTGTCGAGAAAGTGCTAGACTCAGAGGCATCGACCTAAAAAAGGAATCTTTCAAAGGTGTAAAAGAAAGTAGTCTTGCTGAACTTGCTCAGTTAATTGAAAATTCGAACCGAGTTGTAGCTTTTGGCTTTTAAGGTGCATAAATATGCCAAAAAAAATTCTTTTAATCATAAAAAGTCCGCCGTATGGAAGCTTAATGGCTGCAGAAGGGCTCAGAATAGCGACAGCACTGATTGCTATGGATATCCTTCCCCAACTACTATTCATCGACGACGGCATCTATTGTTTAGTCAAAAATCAAAAGCCAGAAGTTGCTGGAATAGATTCCTTTTATGACAGACTAAAAACCCTTGCAGACCTTATCGGCTTATGCGTTACAAAAGACTCTCTTACAAAACGAAACTTGAAGATTGAAAATCTTGACGAAACATATCACGCGAAAGTAATATCACTCACCAAAGTTGCTAGCCTAGTTGCGGAAAATGAGATTGCCATAGCGTTTTAGGAAAGTGAGTGTCTTGTTAATAATTTTGAGTAAATCTCCGTTCGGCGGTGGCTTCGATTCAATTCTCAAAATGGCTTCGGAAATTGTTGAAATGGGAGAGAAAGTCGGTATATTACATATTCAAGATGCTTGTATAGCGCTCACTTTGCCAGAATATCTCAGAAAAACTGCAAATTGTAGGTTTGAATTGTATGGTTTAAAGGCAGACTGTGAAGCTAGAGGTCTATCAAAAAAGATTAACAAACGTGTCACAATAGTTGACTATCAAGGATGGGTTAAACTAGTGATGGACGAATATGATAAGATAGTTTCTTGGATTTAGCTTTCCCTCTCAATCCACCAAATCCATCCTCTTCTTTCAGCAGAAAGTTGACCCTTGATAACTCCTTTTAAGCGTAGTCTATTGAGAAAAACTGGAGTATTATCTGGGCAAGCGACTAATAGCTTTCTAGTTTCTCCCTCAACGTCCCTTGTTGAAAGAGGTCTTTCAGCCTTTTTCAAAATGGAAAGAATGATTTCTGATGCTTCTTTTTCGCTTAATTTCTTCAAGCTCATAACTGTGGCGATTCCCCCTTTTTCTATCTATACGCTTTTTAGATAATAGAATTTTGGTTTTCGTAGAACTCATAAGAATTCTTATAAAGAAGAGTTCAACAGCGTATCTGGGATTTTGAATGAGTGAAAGTAATGCAAAGATTGACAAGAAGGCACATGTCCTTAACATAATTAGACTACTCGAAAAAGAACATCCAGACGCAAAAATAGCATTAGACTACACTAACCCTTTTGAACTCCTAGTCGCCACTATCCTCTCAGCCCAATGCACTGATAAAAGGGTAAACATAGTAACGAAGAAATTGTTCAAAAAATACAAGACCCCACAAGACTATGTGAACGTTGACGTTAAAGAACTTGAAGAAGACATAAAATCCACAGGCTTCTACAGAAACAAGGCTAAGAACATTAAGAAATGCTGCCAACTCTTAATCGAAAAATTCAATTCGCAAGTTCCAGAAACAATGAACGAACTCCTTGAGTTGCCAGGCGTTGCCAGAAAAACAGCTAACATAGTTTTGTCAAACGCTTATGGAATAACAGAAGGTATTGCAGTTGACACTCACGTTCGCAGGCTTGCAAAGAGACTTGGGCTAACAGAAAATGAAGACCAAGATAAAATTGAGAAAGACTTGATGGAGATTACCCTAAAAGCGCAATGGATGAAAATTACTGACCTACTAATATTTCATGGCAGAAGAGTATGTTTCGCAAAGGGTCCAAAATGCGAGAGCTGTGTGCTGAATAAGATTTGTCCTTCAGCTTTTACTTTCTATCAAGCAAGCAACCGAAAGACTGATATATGACATATGTCATAATTTATCGCTCGGAAATTAAACCATTATTACGGGTGAAATCTCTGCTTAAGATAATTTCTTGGTTATTTTTCCTTCTTTATTTCTCACTTCTACAGTCAAAAATCCTTTATTTGTCAAGTTTCTCGCTGCACACTTAATGCATGGATCATAAGCCCTAATGACCATCTCCACACTGTTGAGCAATCCAGGCTTTATTTCACCTGACTTTACGAATTCTTTTGCAGCGTCTTTCACGCTTTGATTTATCGCGGTATTATTGATTTGAGTTGGAATGATTAACTTGATGTTTTTGGTTTTGCCAGCTTTATCTAGAACATAGCGATGCACCAATGTGCCACGAGGTGCCTCTACCACCCCAATTCCAATTCCTTCTTTTGGCAAAACTTTAACTCTCAAGTCAGTTTTTGCTATCTCTTTATCCTCTAACAACTCAATTGCTCTCTCACAAGCATAAAGTAGTTCAATCAATCTGGCGTAGTCAAAAAGCAAGGTTTCATGGACTAGCCTTCCAAATCGTATCCTGAATTCTCTAAACTCCATTTTTGCCAGAGGTGTTAAAATGTCGCTAATTACATTCATTCTTGAAGTTGGACCGACCTTCATGATCCCTCCCGGCCAACCTAGGCTTTTCAAATAAGCGAATTTTGCGTATGTCCAGCCTAATCTTTTTTCTTCTATGTAGTCCAAGCAGTTTTTCGGATGAAATTCAGCGACTTTTTCTCCTCTTGGACCTATTATTCGCAGATTTCCCTCATGAAAATTTAGCAAGTCATTTTGAACGAGCCCCATATAGTGAGATTTTATGGCTGCAATGCTTTTGAATTCATCCCATCTTCTTTCGAAAAGTTCTTTTCCCAACAAAACCGCTGTTTGCGCTAGTTCTAAAGCTTTTTTTCCTTTCTCTATTAAATATATTCTTTCAGTTTCTTTTAATGGTCTGATAATTCCGCCTGGAATCACTGATACCACATGAATTTCTCTTCTTCCAACTGCTTGAAGAATTTGTGTTCCGAACATTTTTAGTTCTAAGGCTTTTTTCCCTAATTCTGGGTTTTCGCGCATGATTTCGAAAATATTTCTTTTCGAAGGGTCTTCTTCCAGTTTGAAGTAGAAGTCTGGGAGAATTAGGAAGAAGAAGACTAGAGAGTTGTTTGTAATTACTTGGCCCATAAGCAGAAGTTCTCGAAGTTTTTTGGCTGTCTCTGTGATTTCTATATTATAGCCATTTTCTATAGCCTTAGCAGACGCTATGACGTGTGCTGTTGAGCAGACTCCGCATATACGGGAAATTATGAAGGGCAACCTGTCAGTTTCCATTCCGCGAAGAAATTGTTCAAACCCCCTAATCTCTGTGGCATGAAAGTGAGCGTCAGATACATTTCCAGATTCGTCGAGGAGTATAGTAACTTTTCCGTGTCCTTCGATTCGGGTCGTTGGAGAAATTGTTATTTGCCTTTGTTCTTTTGCTGTGGTCATTTTAGATTATTCGCTCCATCGACTTAAATCTCTCCATTTTTTTCGAGAAAATGAAGGCGTGGAAGACAAAGGGATTCTGATATAGTTCTTTTTTAACTTCTTCCATGTCTATTCCTGTTCTACGTGAGGTTACTCTAATCAGAAAATCATACAAGTCTCTTGATCTGTAAGTCAGCGAGTCTGGCGGTCCCCTGCATCCGAAGCATGTGAATCCAACTCTTGGGCATGGTGCTCCACAGCCATCTCGCGTAAGCGAACCTAAGCATATGAACCCTTGGCTTAGAAGGCAGATTTCTGGATTATCTGCTTCTTCGTAGATTTTTTTAAGATGCCCAGGCCTAACAGCAACTATTTTTCTGTTGCATTCTAGGCAGACTACGCCTGTGTTTCTTTCTGGTTTTTCTCCTTTCAGCCAGCTTTGCAGAGTTTTTTGTATTGGGGTTGGCATTGGAGGGCATCCTGGTATGTAGATGTCTACGTCAACGAAGTTGTCTATTGGGTACATCATGTCTTTGAGTTTGGGCAGCGATGTTGCACGTCTGTAAACGCCGGGGTATTCTTCTTCTAAAGCTTTTTTCAATGAGAATACGTTGCCTAGGCTTGTTACTCCGCCATGTGTGGCACATATTCCTAGAGCCAGTAATGTGTCTGTTTTGGCTCTAACTTCACGTATGATTTCTTCGTCCTCTTCTGTTCTGATGCCACCTTCTACGATAGCCAAGTCAACATGCTGAATCTCTTTTAGGTCTACGAATGTTGGCCAATAAATGACTTCTACTTCTTGTAGTATGTTGAAGAGGATTTCGCCAATGTTTACGAAGGAGGATAGGCATCCTGCGCAGCAGGTTAGGGATACTGTACAGATTTTGACCAAAACAGGTAACCACTTTAACTTTTATGTAAGTTTGGATTAAGTTTTCTATCTAAATATCGCTTTCTAAAATCTTGGAGAAAAGTAGGTGAGATAGTGTTGCTAGGAGCGCGGCTTCAAGCATTCTCTATCTATTCTTCTTAAAAACAAAACCAGTAGGCATCTCAGAAAAGACATAAGTTATTTAGGAGGCCCAACATCCCCAACGTTTTCTCCTACACTATAGAGAAAAATGCGCGCTGAAGACGAACCTAAATGCTTAAAGTTTTTGTCTAGTTCCTTAATCACTATGGCATAATTGTTTGACTTGTCAAACGTATCGAGATATGACTGGAATGACCCAAACCTCTCTCTAATTCGCTTAAATTGTTTTGCATTGTGAATTGTTGCCAGTATCTTTTTCCTGTTCCGTACTATGCCCTCATCCACCATCAAACGTTCCACATCGGTATCACCGAATCTAGCAACTTCATCAATCGAAAAATTTTTGAAGGCTTTCTTGAAACCTAACCACTTGTTCTCAATTGTTCTCCAGCTCAAACCTGCTTGAAAGACGTTTCGGGTCATGTTTTCAAAGTAGGCATTATCAGATGTAGGTCGCTTTCCTATCTTGTAAAACCATTTGGGAGGTCCACAAATTTTTTCTCCCATTAATCTCCACCAATTCCCACATAGTTTGCGTTAACTTTTATAATTTTCTAAACGAAACATTAGACTCTTATATTCTCGTATCATTTTATGTTATGTAATGGTGGTGGCAGTTCTCATGCAGCGAAGGATGTTGTTTCCATTCTCTGCTATTGTTGCATTGGACAAACTGAAACTGGCAGTTCTCATCAATGCGATTAACCCAAAAATTGGAGGAGTACTGATTCGAGGACCTAAAGGCTCAGGAAAAACAACAGTTGTGCGTGCATTAGCGGACATCCTGCCAAAAATACAAAGCGTAAAAGACTGCCCATTTAACTGCAACCCATACGATCCATCTAATATGTGCCCAAAATGCAGCGAACGCTACCAAAAAGGAGAGAAATTACCATCCAACGAGAGAGAAATGGCAGTTGTTAACCTTCCTTTAGGCGCCACAGAAGACAGAGTTACAGGAAGCCTAGACGTTGAAAAAGCAATCAAGCTAGGAGTAGAAGCGTTAGAACCTGGCATCCTTGCAGAAGCAAACCAAAACATCCTCTACGTCGACGAAATAAACCTGCTACCAGACCACATCGCAGACGACCTATTAGACGCAGCAGCAACGGGCTGGAACATTGTTGAAAGAGAAGGAATATCTGTAAGCCACCCATCAAGATTCGTTTTTATCGGCACAATGAATCCAGAAGAAGGCGAGCTCAGACCTCAACTCCTAGATCGCTTCCCCCTATCTGTAGGCGTTGAAAAAATCTCTTCTGTCGTTGACAGAATGGAAGTGGTTAAGCGAAATATCGAGTTTGAGGAGAACCCGAAAGAATTCTGTGAAAAATACGAGGCTTCTCAAGAAGAACTTAGAAACCGAATAATTCAGGCAAGAAGTGCTCTTCCAAAAGTAGAGATGCCTGAGCAGCTTATTGAAGCAATATGTAAGGCTTGTTTAGACTTGAAAGTAGATGGAATGAGACCTGACATAGTGATTAGCAAGGCAGCAAGCACCCTAGCAGCGTTTGAAGGAAGGATGAGAGTAACATTAAATGAAGTCCTTGTAGCCTCCGAACTCGCTTTAACTCATAGAACTAGAGAAGGAGGTTTCTTGGAGCCAGCACCATCAGCGGAAATCAAAGAGATTTTTATGGCCAAAGCTAAAGAAGTCAGATATCTTGAAGAAGACAAATCACAAACCGAAGCAACGAAAAGCAAAGATAAGGGCCTTAAGGGTCGTGCTATGATATGGGTAAAGAACGAAGCTACCGAAAAAGAAGAAGATTCTCTGAAAAAACGTCAAAATAAGCTCCGTGCAGAACTATTCAAAATTCAATTCAAGCTTAATAGGCTTCTCGGCGGAGTAACATTCGTTTTTGGGAAGAAACTGAAAAAATCTCCAAAAGAGGAGGCACCAGTTCTAAAAGATGGGATCTTAATGGATAGCAAAACTATGAAAGGACAAGTCTCTGATGCGGAGTCTAAAGCCGATAAGAAGGCTATTCCAACGGTTAGCTCTGCCCTAAAACCGCCACAATTGGCTGAAGGACTTCCATTACTGGAAAAAATTAGAGAAAGTGTTCTCTCGCCTATTAGACTATTTTTTCGAATAAAGAAACCTTTGAAAAAGATAAATAGGTCTACGGGAAAACGAGCGGAGACAGTGACTCTACTTCATCGCGGTAGGGAACGTGGATGGAGACTTCCACATGGTGAGCCATCGGATATTCACTTGCCAGCCACAATAAGAACTGCAGCCAAAAGACAGAAGTACAGAGAAAAACCTCTTGAAGTTGCTCTTAAAATATGTTTAGAGGATGTAAGGGAGAAATTAAGGCTCTACAAAGCTCCCATGACCATCATTTTCGTCATTGACCTAAGCGGTTCCATGCTCTTTAGCATAGAAGAAGTTAAAGAGGCTATGTTGAAATTGCATCGAGATGCATATAGGTATAGGGATAAAGTTGGCATCGTGGCTCTCAAAGAAACAGGAGCAGTTATAGTTCAGCATCCAATAACCAATTTGAGAGTTGTCGCAAACAAACTGCTGAGACTTAAAATCAGTGGCTTCACACCCTTAGCCACAGGAATGCTTAAAGCTTGGGAAGTTCTCAGAGAAGCGAAAAGAAGAGACAGAGCAACAATACCTATCATGACAATTATCACAGACGGAAGTGCCAATGTTCCATTACAGAGAAGCCTAGAAACTGGCGAAAGTCGCACCTTCAACATTGGGGAAATTGCTGTAAGGAAGTATGAGGATTTAGCTGTAAAAGATGTAATGGCAGTCTCAAAGATGATTAAAAGAGAAAGAATCTACACTGTTGTTGTTAACACTAACCCACATATACTTGGACGAGAAACCTACGGATTGGCAGTAACTAGGTATATCGCTTCAACAACCAACGGCACACATCATGAAGTCGGACGCCTCAGAAGCAGAGAAGACATTGTTGAAAGAATATTCGAAGGCTTGGCCGAAGATCAAAGAAGAATTGCGCATGATGCTGCCGAATCTCTGAAGCAACCATTAATCAATCTTAATTAGTACTCTCTGAGAAACATGTTTACTCATAAAGTTTTGGGAATGATTCTTAGTAGGTCTGAACGAGTTATTATTCCCACAACTTCGCCTTTTCTTACCACTAGTACGCCCGGGTGATCCTCCAATAACGATTTAATCATGCTAATGTTTGTATCTTCTGGAACACTAGGCAAAGGCGCTTGCATTATTTTCTCAACTCTTTCATCGGCGATTCTAGGGCTCATATTCCTTACGATACTCTCTTCTGTAACCGTGCCAACGGTTCTATCGTTTTCCACTATTGGTAATTGGGATATAGCATGTTCCACCATGAGTCTGCTTACCTTCATAATTTTGTCGCTGGGGCTTGCAAAGATAACTCTCTTCGTCATTATTTCTCTGCATTTCTTTCCTTCGCCTTCAGTTAATACTTGAAGAATTCTGTTCACGGTTGACAATCTCGGGTCTACTTTTCCTTTTTCGATTTTGGCAATGTGTGCCTGTGAAACACTAACTAGCTCTGCTAGTTGTCTTTGAGTTAGCTCGGCTTCTAACCTTAGCTTTTTCAGCATCGCACTTGTCACAATCATGTTGATAACCACTGATTATTTTTCATGCAATATTGATATCGCAAAATATATATTCTTTACCATTTATTATGAGCCTTCATCATGGTGACTGGCATGAGGAACATATTCGTCGACAGCTTAAAACAGACTCCTATTGAAGAACAAAAACTGGAGATTGTAGAAAGAAAGGGACTTGGGCACCCAGACTCTATATGCGATGCTATAATGGATCAAGTGTCCGTAAGATTAAGCAAAGAGTATTTGGACAAAGTAGGAGCGATAATGCACCACAATGTGGACAAGTCTTTGCTAGTCGCTGGAAAAGTCGAAATAAGATTTGCTGGCGGCTTAGTTAAGCAGCCTATGAATTTGATAATCGGTGACAGAGCAACCTTTGAGGCTGACGGCACAAAAATACCCGTCAAGGAAATAGCGGTTCAAACAGCTAAAGAATGGTTCAAAAAAGAACTTAGATTCGTAGATCCAGAAAAGCATGTGCGATATCAGATAGAGTTGAAGCCTGGTTCTCCCGAGCTTGTGGATATTTTCAAGCGAAAAGGCAGAGTTTTAGAGGCAAATGACACTTCAGCAGCTGTTGGCTATGCTCCAATGAGTAGAACAGAGACAATAGTCCTAAAAACAGAACGCTATGTGAACTCTAAAGATTTTAAACGCAAATTTCCAGAATCTGGCGAAGACGTAAAAGTCATGGCATTCAGAAAAAACAATGACCTACGCTTGACTATCTCCATGCCCTTCGTGGACAAGTTTGTAGAAAATGAAAAAGATTATTTCAGGAAAAAAACTGAAGTTCTTCAAGACATAACAGAGTTTGTGAAGGCGAGCGTGGATTTTGAGAATACTGTGATTGACTTGAACACATTGGATGTTGTAGGCCGTGGCTTGGGAGGCATCTATTTGACAGTGTTAGGCACAAGTGCAGAAAGCGGAGATTCAGGCGAAGTTGGAAGAGGCAACAGAGTAAATGGCATAATACCTCTGAACAGGCCCTACTGCTCAGAAGCAGCAGCAGGAAAAAATCCAGTAAGCCATGTTGGAAAAATCTACAACCTCCTAACCCACCGCATTGCCCATCAAATATATCAAAAAGTAGAGGGGTTAGAAGAGGTTTATATATGGCTATTAAGCCAAATCGGCAAACCAATTGATCAGCCAGCCATAGCCGCAGCGCAAGTTATCATGAAAACTGGAAATTCATTGAATGAAGTTCATAAAAACATTGAAGAACTAGTCAACTCAGAACTGGAAAACATTGACAAATTCTGCAAGGACTTAGCACAAGGAAAATTCCCTATTTGCTAAGTTTCAGAGTAAATCTTCCATGTACTTGCCTTTTAACGACGTGTAAGCGATTATGAAAAAGAAAATGAGGGAATTTTGTGGTGCCTATAATATGAAGTCGCCTGGGTAGTTGTCGTAAAGTTGAGGTTGTGAATCTGACTGTTCTGCAACTACACGCGGATAAGCATATGCGTGCGCCGTCTCGACTGAGTTTGCGTTGTTATCTAGGAGCCCTTCGTCTACAAAGTAATAGCCCCATAGAGTGTTACCCAAAAGCAGATAATCCCAACCCAATTGATCAGCTTTGCATGCTGCCGCGATGACTCTACCAGTGCCTTGTAGGTCATCGTCGTCGTCGAACATGCCTCCCGAGTGACACGAACCAAACATTAAGACGAACTTTGTGCTTTCGATGGCTGCAAACTTGTTCTTCAACCAACCGTCAGATAAACCGTAGAAGTCGCAGGTGACCACCATCTCGTCATATCCGTCTGTTTCTGTATCAATGTCCCACCCGTCGCCGTCCGGTGCTCTATAGCCGTGGCCACTGAAGAAGAACACAACTTCGTCGCCAGTTTTCTCGTTTGTAACAAGCCAAGTGATTGCGCTTGAAATAGCAGAGGCAGTCGCTCCTTTGTTTGTCAACAGTTTCACGTTTGCCCTCGGATAGCCTTGTTGTCTCACTAACTCAGTATACATCTCTTTTGCATCTTCGTCAGGGTGCCAGAGATCAGAGTCTTTGCCTTGATAGTCTGCAATGCCGATTACAACAGCCCATTTGGCTCCTGCTAACGGCTTAACAGATGCTTCAGATTCAGCGCAAACATTGATCTCATTGAATTTCATGGGATTCCTATAGCTTAAGTCCAATCTCGATGACGCAGTTGCAACTGGTACAAACATAGCTACTGAGAAGATAGCCACAATCGTCACGAACAAAGCCTTTCTCATAGTTCATTCCTATATCACAGAATATAAACAAGTCGCACAAAAAGTTTATGGAAGAAAAATCTATTTGCTTTAACTCTTACAAAGCCATAGTACGGGATTCATCTAAATCTACTAAATTTTGGAACTGCTAGTTTTTGCAAGCCCATTTACGTTTTCTGAAAAAGCTTATTCTGTTACCGCGTGATAGTATTTCAGTATCGCTTCTGGAAGGGAAATTCCTCTTTCTCCCAATCTCTCTATCAACCTTATCGGAATCGGGCTGACTACAAATGCTGCTCTGGTATAGAATTTCCGCGGTTGCCCTAATTTTGCCTCTTCTTCTAAGATTAAAGATGAGTCTGAATGCTGTTCAAGATGAGAACTTTTCCGCCCGATTATTGAAAATTGATGTCCACCCAATCGTCGAAATATTCTGCCTACGTTGACAACCGTTTTCGTTTCCCCTGAATAAGATATGGACAGTTGAAAGTCACCTGCTCTTGGCCTTGGCGGATTTATAATGTAAACATCGTCACCGAGCGCCCGCTTTATGTGGTCAAGTCGTATGAGAGTCATTTTTGCTACTTCATCGCCTGTTCCTTTAGAATTTCTGAAAACATGGCAACGAGTTTCCAGTAGATTAATTGCAGACTTGTAGAATTCGGAATCTAGGCTGTTGTCAATCATTCTGCCTATATCTCGAAATTCTTTCTCCGCTAAGCCATAAATGTCATCAACCTGTGCGTCCGTATAGATGGCGTCCACGATAGTTTGGAGAAGAAAACAACTCCCAAGTTCAAAAACATCTCTCATTATGCCAGTTTCAACATATCTATTATTCTTTTTCTTATGCACCTCTCTCTTTCCTATGCTTTTTAACTCGAGTATGTGCCCCACTTCCTTCGCCAATTTACCCAAAGAAGAATGTCTGTTAGAAGTGATGGCGAAAATTGTGAATTTTCTGGACTTTGTCTCTGCAATATATTTTAAAATATCGTAGGCTACGTTAAGCGTATCTTCTGTTTCACCGCTACCACTGTTAAACAAGACAAGAATTTTCTGATTCTTATAGCGCTGTTCCAAAACTGGTGCTGCCTCATATATGCTGCCCCATGGAAATTCAGGTCCTTCAAGGCTGAGCACGGTTTTTGGGTTTTTCATCAAAGTAGCTTGGCTTAGGGGAATATTCATCGCATGCTTCGATCTGCCCGACGCTACCGGAATGATTACGGAATGGGTTTTCAGATTTTTGAATAGCCATTTCAATTGCTCAGGTTTTATTCCAAGGACGTTTTCTTTGATTTTATTAATATATGGGATACTGCATATTTTGCTTTTCATTTTGACCGCAAACTATTGAAGGCTCAATGAGTTGAAAAGGTTTTTCACATGCAAATAAAACTCCGCGAATCTTCAGAAAGAATTTAAACCATAAGAACACATGCTATAAACGTGAAAAGCATTGATTAAAATTAGCATGCCGTTTGTTCTCATAAACTTCAAAACGTATGCAGAGGCAACTGGAAAAAGAGCAGTAGAACTTGCAAGAAAAGTAGAAAAAGTAAGTCTGGAAACAGATATATGCATGGGTGTTGCTCCACAGTTCGCTGACATAGCACCTGTGGCTAACATTGTCTCCATACCAGTTTTTGCACAACACATTGATCCTATCATGCCAGGTAATTCTACAGGTCACGTTCTCGCTGAATCAATTCGAGAAAACGGTGCGGTGGGCACATTAATTAACCATTCAGAAAGGAGGTTAAAACTCGCGGACATAGATGCAGCAATTACAAGAGCAAGAGAAGTAGGCTTAGTTTCAGTAGTTTGCACAAATAATCCTTCGGTGAGTGCTTCAGCGGCTGCCTTAAACCCTGACATGCTTGCTGTGGAACCGCCGGAGCTAATTGGAACTGGAATTTCTGTATCAAAGGCTAAACCCGAGGTTGTTACAGACACCGTAAAACTTGTCAGAAATGTAAACAAGAAAGTAGTGATCCTTTGTGGCGCGGGTATAACTGTAGGCGAGGATGTGGCTGCTGCTTTGAGACTTGGGACAGAAGGAGTTTTAGTAGCTAGTGGTGTTGTGAGAGCAAAATATCCAGACAAAGTGTTGTTTGATTTTGCAAAGGCGACAATAAAAGGTTGAAAGGGGTCTAAATTATTGAATGTTGAATTTGAGTGCGCCTCATGCCTGTTGCAACGAGGATACTTACAAATCAAGGAAGCAACAACAAATCCGTCGATTCAGTTTAAAGCGATGTCTGCCCTCCTGAATTTGCTATATGAAGAGTTCAAGCCGACCACAAATCCTGCGATTCTTGGCACCCAAAGAGATAGACTGGTTAAAAAGATAACTGGGAACCCAGACCCATATGCGAAAACGAAGCAGTTAAGCAACACGAAGGCTATGGAAACTCTCCGATTGATAGAAAAACTGATTGCAAAAGAGAAGTCTGTTCAGTCAAGGTTTCGCAGAGCTTGTATGAGTGCCATTGTGGGTAATGTGATAGAATTTGATATTCTTGGGCATAATTTTGGATATGAAGATATTGAAAGGCTAGTTAAGAATGCTGAAAATGACTTGGCGATTGATGAGATTTCCCATTTCTTTGATCTAGCGAAGAAGAGAAGGACAGTGGTTTACTTGGCTGATAATGCAGGCGAAATAGCATTTGATAAGTTGTTAGTTCATGAGTTGAAGAAGCTTGGAGCCAACGTCACGGTTGCAGTGAAAGAAAAACCTGCATTGAATGATGCAACCATGAAAGATGCTGAATACGTGGAAATGGATGAAATTGCAGACAACATAGTCACTACAGGAGCGGACGCTGTAGGATTAGTTCCTGCAGAATGCTCAAAGGAATTCCTGAAAACCTACAACTCGGCTGAACTAGTCGTGGCGAAGGGCATGGCATACGCAGAGACATTAACCGAATTTAAATTGAAATCTCCACATGTTTTGCTTCTGCGAACGAAATGTAATCCAGTAGCCAACTATTTCCATGTAGGCAGAGACAAAAATGTTGCAAAGATAATGCCTTAAGTTGACACAAACTACTAAATGCTGGGCTGTCTGTTGGAAACAAGTCTCCCAAAAATTCATCTAAACCGAGACATTCTTTCAAACTTTGAAAGAGCAATTCAAACAGAGTGGATAATAACAAACGGATTAGGCGGCTACGCGTCTTCCACTGTTTTGGGAATCAACACTCGGAAATATCATGGAATTCTGGTTGCCGCCTTTAATCCACCAACAGATCGCAGAGTTCTTCTTGCAAAACTTGACGAAGAAATTAGAACAGGCGATAAAACATACTCGCTTGGATCAAACGAATTCAGAAATGACATTTTTCCGAAAGGATACAGGTTTCTTTCCGCTTTTTCTTTGAATCCTTTTCCAACATTCAGATATGTTGTGCATGGAGTTCAGATTGAAAAAGCATTATTCATGTCTTATGAGAGGAATGCTGTTGTAATTGCTTATGACCTCTTTAACCCATACGAGAATGAAATATCATTTTATGTCTTTTCATTAGTAAATTCTAGACATTTTCACTCACTAACTCGTTTGGATGAGTTGGATTGGAGTTTTATTCAAGAATATAATGAAGGAAAAGTGACGATTCGGACGTCTGTTCCTCTTTCAACTCTGCTTCTTTCTGCAAGCGGCGGACAGTATCTTCCGAGCAAGGGAGAATGGATTAGAGACATGTATTTTCGAGTGGACGACGCTATGGGGTACGGTTGTTTTGAAGATGTCTTTCAGCCGGGAAAATTTGAGTTTAAAGTAGCTTCAAAAGCGAGGAAGAAGTTTCATATTTTAGCGGTTGCTGGACGTGATGATGATGAAGTAGAAAAAATTTTTTCCTCAATTTTCAAGGAGTCAGGAGACATCGGTGTCTTATATAATAAAGAGCCTCAGCGTCTAAAAGGTTTACTCACGAGTTTTCAGCAAAGATACGCGGATGTGGGAATGGAAGATTGGTTGAAATGGCTTGTTTTAGCAACCGATTCTTTCTTAGTGCGTCGGAAGTCAGTTAAAGGCAAGTCTGTGATCGCTGGCTACCACTGGTTTGAAGATTGGGGAAGAGATTCCTTGATTTCTTTGCCAGGTTTAACGCTTGTGACTGGCAGGTTTAAGGATGCGAGGGAGATTATTTTAACTTTTAAGGAATATTGTGTTAATGGTGTTGTTCCAAATCGGTTTCCAGACTCGGCTGGAGACAAGCCTGACTATAACACTGTTGATGCTTCTTTATGGTATTTTAATGCAGTTCTTCAGTTTCTTAAGTATACTGGTGATTTAGAGTTTATTCGACGAGAGTTGTGGGATACTTTGCAGTCTATTGTTGGGCATCATGTTAAGGGGACTTTGTTTGGCATTCATGTGGATAGTGATTGCTTAGTTGCGCATGGTCCGCAGTTGACTTGGATGGATGCTATGATAGATGATAAGGCGGTGACGCCCCGTGATGGTAAAGCAGTGGAGATTCAGGCTTTGTGGTATAATGCGTTGAAAACTATGGAGCTTCTTGCTAACCATTTCAACCAACGTGCAGATGCGGAGAATTATGGTTTTATGGCTGAGAAGGCTAAGAAGAGTTTTGTTGAGGAGTTTTGGGATGGTCAGAGAGGTTATTTGTTTGATGTTGTTAATGGCGATGGTAAGGATTCTTCTTTGAGACCGAACCAGATCATTGCGGTAAGTTTAGATTTTTGTATGCTTGACAAGGCGAAAAATGCTTCGATAGTTGATGTTGTTTGGAAGAAGCTTTGGGGTAAATACGGGTGTCGTACTGTGGATAGACTAGCCCCCCTATATATAGGTCGGTATGAGGGTGATTGGGCTAGGCGGAATAGGGCTTATCATAATGGGACTGTGTGGACTTGGCTTACTGGACCTTTTGTGACTAGTTTTCTTAAGGTTTATGGCTATGAGAAGGATAAGCGGGACTTTGCGTTTGAGAATTTTTTGAAACCGCTTTTTACTGAGGAATTGTATCGAGCTGGGTTAGGGACTATAAGCGAGATATTTGATGGTGATGAGCCTCATCTGCCAAGAGGATGTATTTCGCAGGCTTGGAATGTGGCAGAACCGTTAAGAGCATACATAGAAGACATACAAATGAAAAGACCTGAATGTGAAGAGAAAATCTTTAGAGATTCATTTAGTGGTCAACTTTAGTGCTAAATCTTTTATAGAGATGTTAGACTACTTACTAGAGGGTTTATAATGAATACTTTTAAGAGTTGGTGCGTCCTCTGTGGCAAGAAGTTGAAGAAAGGTGATCCTGTAATCCGACTTGGTGAACTTCAAATCTGTCATCCAGATTGCTATAAAGAAAAACTAGAGAAAACTTATGAAGAAGTAGGATTATTTGAACAACGAAGCCTGCGAGAAGCTCGTTCATATTTAAATGCATTCAAGGCTTTAGCCAATTCAGAGTCAGTTAGCAGTAGTAAGTCTTTCTATGAAGCTTGGGGAAATCAATTGTTCAGTTTTGATCTCTTGAGTTCTGTTATTCTGTTCGCAGAAATCTCTGGGAGTTTGGGATTTCTGCAGAAAATTCGCCTAAAAAGAATGTTAGAAAAGTATAGAAAAACTTTGATGGATATTGGGGCTTCCTATCTAGAGGATTATGGCAATATACAAATTGCAAGAAAAATGAAAGATCTGTATCCGTCATTTGGAGAACCAACGCTGGAACAGTTAAAAGAGGGCGAAATGGAGGCTCTAGATATTATTAAAAGACAAATCAATGAACTATGTAATAATGTGGAAACACTTTATGATGATTTGAAAAAGATATCAAACAAAACTGTACAGAGAACAAGAGAGCAAATTACACGCAAAATTCGAGGGATACCGAAGCACATAAAGAAATTAGATTGCTAGTCAATTTCTCAGAGATTTATCTGAGTTATTTGTGGTTCAGAAGATATTTATACTGGTTGTTTAGCTAACGTCTGCTTTACCAATAAATATTAATAATCTGCATGATTGCGGGAGGAGCCCAGAGTTTAAAATGCTTGACATATGCTTCATGTTTGAGGTCCATCAACCGTTCAGGCTCAACCGCAACTTCTCCGCAGACCTCCTAAGCCGCAAACAAGTCACAAAAGAAGACCTATTTGAACTATATTTTGACAATCAACTAAACCGCCACGTCTTCGAAAGAGCTGCAAGAAAATGCTACTATCCCACTAATGCTGTCATACTAGAACAGATAGACAGATTCAAAAAAGACACAAAAAAGTTTAAAGTAGCCTACAGCATAAGCGGCGTCTTCGTAGAACAATGCGAAAAATGGAACCCAGACCTCCTAGACTCATTCAAGCAACTAGCACAGACAGGGTGCGTAGAATTTCTAGAACAAACATACTACCACTCGCTCTCCAGCCTATACTCCGTTGAAAGACAGGAATTCATAGAACAAATTCACATGCACCGCAAACTCATGAAAGACCTATTCGATTATGAGCCGAAAGTCTTCGAAAACACAGAATGCCTATACAACAACTCCATAGCAAAAACAATAGAAAAACTAGGCTTTAAGGGAATGATAACAGAAGGAGTGGAAAGAATCCTAAACTGGAGAAGCCCAAACCACGTATACAAAGCTAAGGGCACAGACCTAAGCGTCTTAATGCGCAACTACCGCCTATCAGACGACATAGGCTTCAGATTCTCCAGCCACTGGTGGGAAGAATGGCCATTAACATCGACCAAATACGCAAGCTGGCTAGCAGCAAACCAAGGACAAATGATACTTTTGTTCGTCGATTACGAAACCTTCGGCGAGCACCATTGGCCAGAAACAGGCATCCACGAATTCTTCAGATGGCTACCACAAGCAGTCATAGAATGGCAGCATCTAAACTGGGCTACACCCTCAGAAATTGTCCAATGGCATAAACCAGTCGGCGAAATCGACGTCCACGAATATAATACAATCTCATGGGCAGACTTGGAAAGAGACACAACCGCTTGGATTGGAAACTCAATGCAAACCATCTGCTACGAGTCGCTGAAAAGCCTAGAACCATTCGTCAAAGGAATAAACGATAGCACACTGCTAAAACTATGGCGCTACCTACAAATGAGCGACCACTATTACTACATGAGCATAAAAGGCGGCGGACCAGGAGACGTCCACAGTTATTTTAACCCATGTGGAAGCCCAGTCGAAGCCTTCGCCATATACTCACGCATACTATCAGACCTCGAAGCCCGCATAACACAAGAACTAGCTAAACCCGAGCTTACAGCAAAACGACTATTAAGGCAATTGCCAGCAGAAAAAGGCTTTACATTCTTCCAAGAATTCGCAAGACCCACAAAAACAACTGTTCACAGCTTGAAAGAATTTCAATCATCACTGAAAGAGGTTGACCCCAAGTCCATTCAATTTCACATGGAAAGAGGAGACTTTGCAAGATGGATTCGCCAAGTCATAGGCGACGAAAGACTAGCAGACGAAATAGCAAACCTTTCAAATAAGAATCTGATTGGTGAATCTCTTCGCAAAACGATTCTCAACACAGTCAAAAATAGAATCACCGAATTGGAACAGATAGCGGCCAAACTTATAGCATAAGTTCTCATGAAGAAATTATATTCTCAAAATGCACATATTAATAGTGAGAAAAGACTACAAATAACTCGGAGATCAAACAGATGCATGCAGTTGTAATGGCTGGCGGTGAAGGAACAAGGCTTAGACCATTAACCACACGTCGCCCAAAACCCATGGTCCCAATAGCAAACCGCCCAATGCTGGAGCACACAATCAATCTTCTGAAACAAAATGGCGTTCAAGACATAACTGCAACTCTCCACTATCTACCCGAAATAATAGAGAGTCACTTTCAAGACGGTTCGCAACTAGAAGTGAAAATAAACTATCTTAGAGAGGAAAAACCTCTCGGAACCGCTGGAGGAGTCAAACAAGCCGAAAACCTTCTCAACCAAACTTTCCTTGTATTCAGTGGAGATGTTCTCTCTGACATTGACCTATCTAAAGCAATTCGTTTTCATCAACGAAAAGACGCCCTAGCAACTATCGTATTAACAAGAGTGCCCAACCCAATCGAGTATGGAGTTGTCATAACCGATGAAGAAGGCAAAATCAAGCAATTCTTGGAAAAGCCTGGTTGGGGCGAAGTATTCAGCGACACAATCAACACAGGAATCTATGTTCTAGAACCAGAAGCCCTCAAACAAGTAAAACCAAGAGCGGAATTTGATTTCAGCAAAGACCTATTTCCAAAACTTCTAGAAATGGGTGAACCACTTTACGGATATGTTGCAGACGGATACTGGTGTGACATTGGGAACCCAATTCAATATCTCCAAGCCAATTATGACGCATTACGTGGTCTCATAAAATTGAAAATTCCAGGTCGCCAAAAAGACGGCATATGGATTGATTCAGGCGCAGAAGTCGAAGACAACGTGGAAATTAGACCGCCAATTCTTATAGGAAGAAACTGCCGAATCCGCAACGGCGCAAGAATATGGGAGTTCTCAACAATCGGCGACGGAACTACTGTTGACAGCACGGCTACCATAAAACGTTCAGTTCTATGGAATCACAATCTAATAGGGGCAAAAGCTGACTTAGCAGGCTGCATAATCGGTGAAAAATGTCAAATTCGCGATGGAGCAACCCTTCTAGAAGGTGCAATTGTCGCAGACGAATGCATCGTGGGTCGAGGCGCCACCATAAAGTCTGGAATAAGAGTTTGGCCAAGCAAAATGATCGAAGCAGGCTCAATAGTGCATATGGATTTGAAATGGGGCATGCGATGGATGACTACACTGTTCGGCGCCTATGGAATAACCGGATTATCAAATATTGAAATCACTCCCGAATTTGCCTCCAAACTAGGCGTCGCTTTTGGCTCATTTCTTGGGAGAGGCGCAAAAGTTGTTGTAAGCCGCGACACGCATAGGGTTTCAAGAATGGTGAAAAGAGCCATAATGGCTGGATTAACGGCGGCAGGTGTTGACGTCTATAACCTGCGAATATGTCCAGCGCCGGTTACAAGATATATGATTCGCAGTTTTGGCGCAGATGCAGGCATAACAGTAAGAGTTCTTGAAATTGATCCAAGATCGGTTAGCATCAATTTTTATGATTCAAATGGGATGGAGCTGGGCCGAGCTTCTGAGAAGAAGGTTGAGGGAATCTTTTTCAGGGAACAATTTCAAAGAGTTCTCAGCGACGAGGTTGGAGATCTCATCTACCCCGCAAGAGTAACTGACTTCTATAAAGAAGATTTACTCAAAGCAGTAGACGAAGAAGCTATACGAAAAAATATGTTAAATGTAGTAATTGATTGTGCAAATGGAGCGGGGTCAATAGTTGCACCTTCTATTCTCGGTGAATTAGGCTGTCAAGTAACGACCTTAAACGCCAGATTCGACGAATTTTTTGGACCTAGAACTTTTGAGCAAGTTCCTTCTTCAATTCTTAACTTAGCTAGAGTAGTGAAGGCGCTTGGCGCGGACTTGGGAATCGCTTTAGACGGAGACGCTGACCGCGCTATGTTTGTTGATGAAGAAGGGGACGTTCTATCTAGCGATTCTTCCCTCGCAATGTTTTCTAGAGAGATAATTCGAGAAAAGAAAGGAGGAATTGTGGTTATTCCAGCTAGTGCTTCACGTATTATTAATCGAGTAGTTGAGCCGATTGGTGGAGAAGTGATTCGATGCAAATTAGGCGCGAGACCACTGCTTGATGCTATTACTCAGCATAGAGCTGTTTTCGGAGGAGAAGAAAGTGGAGGCTTTGTTTTCCCAGACTTTCAGAAAGGATATGATGGAATTTTTGCAGCTGCCAAAATATTAGGTATTATGGCTGAAAACTCAGTTAGGCTGTCTACACTTCATAGAGATTTGCCAAGCTTTTACATGGCTAAACAAGCAGTTCCAGTTTCTTGGGACCTCCGTGGACGAATCATGCGAAGTCTAATTGAAGAATTCAGAGATCAACAAATTGACACGATCGATGGAATAAAAGTCTTTTATGACGACAACTGGATTCTTATGCATCCCAGTTCAGAAGAACCAGTAATAAATCTTTATGCTGAAGCGCCAAACAAAGAAGCAGCAGATCATTTAATTCAAGAGTATGCTGAAAAAATACGTGGATTAATAAAATAATCGTTAAGCGTAGGTGAAATATTGATGAAAATTTGCGTGCTCACTTGGGAATTTCCGCCCTTGATAGTAGGGGGAATAGCGCGCCACTGCCATGGTTTGGGTAAAGCAATGGCTGAAAAAGGACATGAAATAAATGTCGCTACCCTAGCCTTTCCCGGTGCTCCTAGCTCGGAGGAAATCGACGGTGTTAAAGTTTTCCGCGCTGCTACAGAAGTTGGGCATCCTCATTTCATCACATGGACTCTTCTGTTTAACCATTTCTTAGAGAAACGAATAGCTGACATAGATGCAAGTGCTGATTTTGATGTTCTTCATGTTCATGATTGGTTGACGGCTCCTGCAGGAATCTCTTTAAGACATCTTACTAAGAAGCCCATGGTCTTCACAGCCCATAGCACTGAGTATGGACGGTCGGGTCTTCATAATCCAGATTCATACACTATCGATGGAATCGAATGGTGGGCAACATATGAAGCAAGTAAAGTGATAGTTACTACAGAGTTTATGAAAAGAGAAGTATGCGGCCATTTCTATTTGCCATGGGATAAAGTTGATGTCATTCCCAACGCCATTGATTTGTCAAAGTTTAATGTCTTTGTTGACCGCGATTCTGTGAGAAGACGCTATGGAGTTAATCCGCATGAGAAACTAGTTCTCTGTGTAGGTCGTCTGGTTCCTCAAAAGGGTGTGGAGTATTTGATTCAAGGAGTTCCTCGCATTGTTCAGAGGCATCCGGAAACCAAATTCATTATAGTGGGCGAAGGGTGGTTAAAATCGCATCTGGAATACCTTGCAAATCAAACTGGTCAACGATGGAGAATCACATTCACTGGTTTTATTTCAGACTTGGAACTTGTGGGTTTAATGAAAAGCGCTGATGTTCTTGTTGTCCCGTCTATTTATGAACCTTTTGGCATAGTCGCCTTAGAAGGAATGGCTGCAGGTGTGCCCGTGGTTGCCAGTCAAATTGGAGGCTTAACAGAAGTAGTGGAACATGATCGAACAGGAATTTTTGTTTACTCACGAAGTTCAGAGTCTATTGCTTGGGGAGTTGATCGCGTTTTGTCTGATCCGGGTCATGCAGCATGGCTAACTAAAAATGCCAAGGAGAAAGTGCAAAATACTTTCAGTTGGGAAGCGATTGCAATGAAAACAATTGATGTCTTTGAAAAGATAGCGAGGTAGCATTATGAGCGGTTCATCATCCAGTTTTTCATATGGTCCAGTAGTTCCTGAGGACCTTCGTCTTCTTTGTATGCTACATAATATTGGAGCGACTGTGCCAGAGAGGTCGTTAACTGTCAAAGAGATTAGTGAATGGACTACTGTAGAAGCCTCTACAGTTCAATCTTATCTGCAAAAGTTCGTTGAGCAAGGCTACGTTAACCATATTAGGGCTGGGGAAATAGACAAATATCATTTGACATTGACTGGAATAAGAAAGGTATTGTCGATATACTCGTAATATGGTGGTAGCGGGAACAAGAGCTTGTGTCTTAAGGGACAGCCAACGCCTAGAAACCTACTAACTTTGAATCAATGCAAGTTAATGAGGAAGACTTCCCAGATAAAGAAACAAGCCAAAAACAACGTCAGCCAAGCATTCAGAAATACTATCCCTTCCTCTCTTCTTCTAGCGCTGATGCCAGCATAAGTAATTAAGAAAATTCCTATCGCCCAAATTGTAAGCCCTACAAAAAACTGCATAGGAGAAATATTCAGCAAATATGTTACTGGCATCGTTCCAACTGTTTTACGTGCCATTGCAGACCCATAAAAAAAGAAGCCAACTATAGCTGAAAACAGACCAATACTTTCAAGCGTCATAAAGGTCCTAGAACTTATTTCAGGAGAGTGCCCAGCCACACCAATTGCAATGAGAATGACCCCTAATGCAGACACTACCATCGCTGCAATGTTAGTTTGAATAGTCTGTAAGAGTACGGCCAAGTCTGGTGTCGCTATTTCCGACATAAAGAAGAGAGAAATGAAAATCACTACTGGACCGAGAAAAAAAGCACCATCAGTAGGTTTCAGCTCAGCCATACATGCCTCTATCAAAATTTTCATATAATAAGATTTGTGAAGTAGAACTCTATAACACAATACTATAGCTAAAAAAGACTAAAGAGCCTTCCGTCACCTTGGGTACACATGAGGAAGGCCCACTAGGGTTATTCCTATTTGCCTTAATAGTGTGCGCTATTCCCACTTCTCTATGATTATCTTGTCGTCGCCAAGTTTGAAACTTATTTTTACTCGCATAGAGGAATCTGTCTTGAGTGGAAACATGCTGTCTTCCGCCAAATCCTTGGGAACATAGATTAAATATTTTTCATCTTTACGTTTGAATAAGCGTCCTCTTCCTTCATTGACCAAATGGATTCACCTCCCCATTGTGTCAAATAGCGATATTTTAAGTTATAATAAAATTTAAACCTTGCCTTCATTTTTTATGGCAATTTGAATCAATACTTAAAACATAAGTATCTCTTAGAATCATTCTTATCAGTTATGTAGCATGTTAAAACAGGTTTGGAGAAGCATCTTTTAGAGAAAATGAGGCGAAGATTGACTAGCCTAGTGACCTTCCAACGTAGCATGTGTGATTCAGATGAAAACTTTTTATGGCACCTAAACTCACGTTCTAAGAACCATCAAATACTGAAAGCAAAAAATGAATAGGAGAGCAGCAAGGTAGTGTCGCTCATTAGAAGGTTTCTTACAATTGGAACAACAAGAAAACTTGCACAGCTTTTTTGCTTTTTGATTTTCAATGCTGTAGTTTTTGGTTGGACTTCTACTCCCTTATTGCTTCCAGTTCTCTATGGTTTAGGCACACCTCAAAGGATGGTAGGCGATGCTTTTGCAACGTTACAGCTTATACTTTACGACGCCGTTTTTCCTTGGCTTCCGATAGCTTCATTCCTTTTAATAGCAATCATCTTAGGCAGAGCTACTTGTAGTTGGATTTGTCCATTTGGCTTCATCCAAGATTTGTTAGGATACGTCAAAAGGAAGCATAAAGAGATTTCACCAATAACACATAAAAATATGGTCAAGGTTAAATATGGCATTCTGGCGATTACCCTGTTTATAAGCAGCGCTTCAGCGTTGACTCTAGCTACAGGGGTTGGAGAGGGCTTCAGAAGGACTTTTGGTATTTTTGCCCAAGCTCCATTTGAGGTTTTGAGTCCAGCTGGCACTCTTTTCTCCACTTTACCAAGTATTGCATTAAATGCGCGTTATACAGTTCCGATGTGGCTCGAAACTGGGGATGTACTGGGGAATATACTTAATGGAATTGTGTCGATGCCGCTACTTTTTTGGGTTCAATTCGGTATAATGATAGCCATAATAGTTTTAGGAGTATATGTTCCACAAAGCTGGTGTCGATATTTCTGTCCTCATGGAGCCGCCTTAGCTTTCCTAAATAAGTTTAGCTTTCTTGGATTGAAAAGAGAACCTGTAAAATGTACGAAGGCTGAATGTCATGCATGTGTAGAAGTTTGTCCAATGAAAGTTCCTATCCTCGATTTGCCTTGGGAAAAATTCATGCATCCAGAATGTACCTACTGCCTAAAATGCATTGAAGCATGCACAACAAAGGCCATAAGACCAAAGTTCCCTTAGAACAAATATGCGATAGATGCTGCTGAAGAAAATAGAGCCTCTAGGCTTCGAGAGTCAAAATTATTTTTTGTTTCTTCTTCTTCTCCTTCTTCACTTAAAGTGTCGTCTTTTTTCTAAGATGAAATTTTTTTTAGGCTAGTTCTTTTCCGCAACGAGGACAAAATTTTGCGTCTTCGCTGAGTACCTGGCCACATTTTGGGCATACTCTAGTTATCCCTTGAGGTGCGGGTATTCTGCTTTCTCTAACTACGAGATAAAGTATCAGCCCAATAATATTGAGAAAGAAGACGATAATAGCCCACAGTAGTCCGTCCATTCCACGTGACTCGGCATCTTAGTACACCCAAATCAAAATTAAAATTCCGACTAAGAACCAAGCTAGCGGGATAATGAGAACCCAAGGAAACCACCACAATCCGTTCATTGCAGACACTTCGCTCTAGATACGGTCAAGATGGTTTATAAACCTTGCAATTCTGAAAGAAATAGAACTTTCTTCTGTAAGATGACTTGGAGAAATGTGAAATATAACTTCTTAGTAAATGTGATGTTGAAATAGGAGGGGAAGGAAATGAAGAAACTGTTTTTTGAGATAATGTGGGTGTTGTTTTTGGTGGGTGCATTAGCTTTAGTGTCCGACATTCAAATTGTCAACGCAGAAGTTTCTTGGATTTGGGTTAGGAATACTACTACTGGCGCGTATGGTGAAGCTGTTGTTGGAACTGGAACATCTTTATACATTGCAAGGGGCACAAAATTTTATCAGTATTTGCCTGATGGTAATGTTTGGACGGAGATGGCAGTTCCGCCTAACCCTGATGCAGGCGACGCTTTTAAGACTGGAACGGCTTTAGCTTGGAACTTTGGTGATTTTATCTACGCACTATATGGAGCGGCTACCTCTGATAATCGCAGATGGTTTTATCGGTACAGCATCTCAAGCAACTCTTGGGAGGCGTTAGCAAACACTACTGCTGACCAAGGTGAAGGCGACGCAATTGCGTGGGTCGATACAGAGAATTGTATTTACGCTACAATAGGTGGCGAGCAACGTTCTACATATTTTATGCGTTACAATCCTTCAACAAACAGTTGGAGCGACGCGCCTGCAGACCCGCCGGATGGCATGGGTGATGGAGCCTCCCTCGTTTGGACCGGCGGCAACTATTTGTACGCGCTACGCGGCGAGTTCCTTGAAGATTCGCCGCTTTACGATTTTTGGCGTTACAGTCTAATAGATAATGTTTGGGTTGCCATGGCGGATATTCCAGCTGTTCCCCATGGTGTTGGCAGTGGCGGAGTTGGAGACAGTGGTTCGCTTCTCTATGTCGGGTCATGGCTGTCTGATTATACGGATTGTATTTATGCGCTTAGCGGAAATCAAGCCTATCCAGAAAACCCAGCAATCCCAGATAACCGCACCTACCGATACATGATTTCAACGAACATTTGGGAACGCTTAGCTGACTTACCCTTTGGAGTAGGTCATTATGTTGGTTGCCGCTTAGGCTATGCCGACGGATATATCTATGCTTGGCAGGGAGCACCAAGCACTTGGACAGGTGGAGGAGATGACCTTGCCAAATACAAGCTGCCTAGGATAGATTCTAATCCGCCTACAACCGCTCACAACTACGACGGTTTATGGCATACAGCAGACTTTACAATCAGCCTAATAGCAACTGACGATATAAGCGGTGTAAATCAAACCTACTACAAAATCAATAGCGACACGACCAAAACAGTCAGCATTAATGGGCATCCTCATATTACTGCGGAAAGTGCCAACAACACTTTGGAATATTGGAGTGTAGACAATGCTGACAATGAGGAGCTCCCCCACAAAACCTTAATTGGAACCAAACTAGACAAGACACCTCCTGCGGGCTCCATCACAATTAACAGCGGTGCCACCTATACAAATTCGACCTCTGTGACGCCCATTCTAACTGCAACGGATGCCACCTCGGGAGTCTATCAAGTGAGATTCAGCAACGATGGCATATGGGACACCGAACCTTGGGAACCTCCTTTATCAATTAAAACTTGGGCATTAATATCGGGAGATGGAACTAAAAGAGTCTACTACCAAATCAAAGACAATGCTGGATTAGTTTCTAACATATACGCAGACGACATAATCTTAGACACTGCCGATCCACTAATTGGAATACCCTCGCAAATGCCTGAAGACAATGTCAAGCCTTATGAAGAGGTAAAAGTTTCAGCAAATGTTACAGATTTCACGAGTCACGTGAAAGATGTCATTTTGTCATATAACTTAAACAACGGCACCGTGTGGGTCGACTCGCCCATGACCTTTAATCCTACTACAGGTCTTTATGAAACCATCATTCAAGGACAACAAGCAAACACTTTCGTAAAATATAGAATCACAGCCTACGATAACGCCGAAAACGTAGCTATAGAGAACAATGCTGGAAGATACTACACTTACATCGTCATTCCAGAGTTCCCATTCGCTATGATTCTGCCACTATTTATGGTTCTTACAATGTTGACTGTTATCTTCGCAAAGAAGAGGTTTCCCAGAAAGTAACTTAAACTCCCATTCACACCAGAAGCCTTCAGCCCTTTTGTCTGGAGGACAAACTCTGCAAACTACTTCAATTTTTGGATTTAGCTCTTCTGCAAAACTTTTCAAGTATCCAAATCTAACTTGTTTGCAAGGAAAAGCGTCTAGTCCTTTGCGAATTCTTGCTTCCTGAATTCTGCATTCGGTTACTCTGAAAGTAATGCTTGTCTTTGTCACTTTAATGTCTTTTTTTGCTTGATATAGTGCCCAGCTTGTGTTCCTTAAGATTTCCAAAAGTGAAGACAAGCCATTTTCTTTTGCCCCCAAGACTTCCTTAAGTTCTCTTGCTTCAATTTTTCCCATTAATTTCCAACAATTTGCATCTATTTCAGTGGCGGCGTTTGTGCCGAATTTCTGCTCTATCCCTAAGAAGTATAGCCCGTCAATTCTCCACAAGTTTCTGATGTGCAAGAAATATAGGTCAAGTAATTTCTCTTTGGCCATACTGTTTAGCATTCTGCGGTCCTGTTCTTCTGATAAAGCCATTATGACACCCACGGATCCTTTAGAAAAGATTCGTTAGATCAATAAAAAATTTATATCTTCCTTTTAAATCACTCAAACTTGTTCTCATAGTCGGAGGATTACTTATGGCTACAATCAAAGAAGTCCCAGCTAAAGTCAGTCGTTTTGAGAGAATCGGCGCACATACGCATATAAAGGGATTGGGTCTTGACGAGAACTTAAAGGCAGCAAAGATAAAGGATGGCATGGTAGGACAAGAAAAAGCCAGAGAAGCCGCTGGTTTAGTTGTAAGAATGATTAGAGAGGGAAAACTAAGTGGCAAATGTGTAATTTTTGCTGGTTCACCAGGAACTGGAAAAACAGCAATTGCAGTCGGAATTTCACGGGAACTAGGTGTAAACGTACCATTCATACAGATGAGTGGAAGCGAGATATATAGTAGTGAAAGAAAAAAGACTGAGGTACTGATTGAGGCTATCAGAAAGTGCATAGGAGTCGAAATCCATGAAATGCGCAAGGTATACGAAGGCGAAGTTGCAAACGTCGACATTGTTACAGCTCCACATCCTTACAACCCATATCAAAAAGTGCCAGAAAGCGTCCGATTAACATTAAAAACAACGAAAGAAGAGAAGACAATAGAAGCCGGGGAAACAATCGCCCAACAAATAATACAAGAAAACATCTCAGAAGGTCACGTTGTCCAAATTGACGCAGAAACAGGAAGAGTAGCCAATCTCGGATTAAGTCTAGAAAGCACAAAAGGCAAAAAATACGATGTTGACACAAGAAGAAAGATTCCCCGTCCTGACGGTACCATAGTAAAGGAAAAAGAATTTGTTTACACACTAACGTTGGCAGATTTAGACCAACTTAACGCTCAGCGAAGATCTGGAGGAATTTTCTCAATGTTCTTTGGAGCAGCTGAAACCAAAGAAATCGATACTGAAATACGCACATTGGTTGACGAACAGGTGAAAAAACTAGTTGACGAAGGAAAAGCTTTCATTCATCCAGGTGTCTTATTCATCGATGACTCTCACCTATTAGACTTGGAAGCATTCAGCTTTCTCGGAAGAGCCATAGAAAGCGAACTAGTGCCCATCCTTATTCTCGCCACTAATAGAGGAATAGCACGAATAAGAGGAACTGACGTGAAAAGTCCTCTAGGCTTCCCACTTGATCTCGTTGACCGCGCAGTGATAATTGCCACCCAAGAATACGATCCAGAAAGCATTCGAGAAATATTACAGTTGCGATGCGAAGAAGAAAAAGTCAAGATGGAAAAAGAAGCCATAGAAAAACTCACACAAATTGGATCAAAAAGCTCCCTTAGATATTCTGTTCAGCTACTTAGCCTTGCTGCCCAAAACGCCAAGACACTGAAACATGAAAAAGTCACAGTTGAAGATGTGGAAAGAGTAGACAAACTCTTCATGGACATTGGAGAAGCAGCGGAGCATCTAAGAAAATATGAAGAAAAACTCATGACCCACTAGAATCTCTCTTACCAAGAAAAGCACAACTATCGTAGATATATCCAATTCTTCAGAAAGAAACAAATTTTCAGCTCTTACATTAAAGTTGTTTTTACGCAACAAACTCTGAATTGATTGAAAAAAGAATAAAAGCAACCATTTGCTATAGAGTTAGGTGTCAAGAGAAAAGAGGTGTTGAGGAACTTGAAGTTTGCTCCATATATTTTGCTTTGTCTGGTATTGCTTTCAATCTTCTACGGTTGCAGTGTAGCATTACTCAGTTACTCAACTTCAAATACAACAATTGTGCGCTTCTTTAAAAATGGTAACATTGGAACATATACATATGTATTCAGGTACCATCCATTGGGTGACCCTATAGATTCACCGAAACCACATTGATCAAGACATAGTTTCCAGTCTATTGGTGATATTTACTAATGGATACTCGGGAGGCACTTTGAACGAGTCAACTTGAAGAATTCGAGTGGATGCTTAATTATATGAAAACGCTGAACCCGATAAACGCTAAGATACTTGAAGGACTGAGCAAATATGGGCCAAGAAATATTTCATCTTTAGCCAAATCAATAGCCCTGCCTCCCTCAACTGCGGCTTTTCGAATTAAGAAATTGATTAAGGAAGGATATCTCAAGATAAGAGCAAACTTAAATTGTTCGAAGCTTGGGTTGATGAAAGCAGTTATAATCGCTGAAAGTGTGCTAGGGCTGGAAGAGCGATTAAGAAAACTTGCAGAAAATCTTGGCTACTGGACCTATATTACTAGATGCTATGGAAGATTCAATGGTTTCTATAATATTTTGGCTTTTCCAGCAGACCATAAAGAAGAGCTTGAGGCATATTTGAAAGAAGCTGTCAACCTAAAAGCCTTGTCTCGCTATGCTTTGTTCTGGGTGACCAACTTTTGTGAGGTTGCGCCCAACTTTGACTGGTTTAATTTTGAGAGAAGAGAATGGCGTTTTTCATGGCAACAATGGATTGACGAACTTCTTCACGCACCTCAGACACTTCCTCAAGGCCTAATAGATCCTAAAATATATTCTATTAACGTGGACGAAACTGATTTACTGATCTTGAAAGAGTTAGAGAAAAACGGAACATCTGAATTTACTCAACTAGCAAAAATTGTCAATACGACACCACAAAGTGTGAGATATAGATATTATAAGCATATTATCAAGCGGAGTCTAATCGCTGATTATGAGGTCTCAATTTTTCCGTACCCGATTCAAGTGTCAGATTTGTGTAGCTTCATAATTGACTTTGAAAGTAAGGAGTCATTGGCCCAGTTTTCTAATACCTTGCAGGGCAAGCCTTTTGTCCTAAGTTATGCAAAAGTGCTTGGGCAAAATTCTCTTATAGCGCACATTTATACTCCAAAATTAGAGTTTCCCAGATTGATTGACTCACTAAGCCGTCTAACCAGAGAGAACGTTGTCACAAACTTCTTTTACGTGACCTTAGATATTTCTTCTTTTAAACGTCAAACTGTTGCTTACGAATTTTTCAAAGAAAACACATGGATCTACAATCAAAGAGAAAGCTTACAAAAATTGAAGAAAAATTAAGCTTTAAATTTGAAATATGAATTTTTTGCTTGTTAGGAAATGAAGAACCCTATCTTTAATTTTCTTCAAAAAATCTGAGAAATTAAGCAAAAAGGAAAAGATTTTTAAGCGCATAAGCCGCTAATCTGATAATTACTGTTGGAGGTGAAAAATCAAGGGAAATCGTCAAACCTCCAGGAAGACTTTGCTGCTTCAAGTTAGATGTCGTCAAAGGGATATAGAATGGAAGTCTAGTATAAGTGAATTGTACATTTTTCAGAAGTAGGAATTCCTTTCTCTTTCGGTTGTGTGCTTCCATTCGTCCAAACTCATGTAACGATATTGCGTAAAAGTATTATTGAAGTTGTTTCTCGTTTTCGCCCAGAATTTGAATATGCGATCCGAGATGGATATTTAATTTGCCTCTTGCTTTTATGTTTCACTGTTGAAAAATATGACGAGCTTTATTTGGCAATATGTTTGATTTGCACTGATGCATCATTGATGCAATTAGCTTTTCACAACCCAATCAGTTTTGCATTGGAAAGTTTAGCAGTCAGACCCACTGGCGACGAGTGCATATATGTTCCGTGGGCAAAGGCAAAACCTTCTAAAGGATCTGAACAGCTTGTAATTCTATGCGAATTCGTAAATTAACTATTGACGATTATGATGAAATCATCAGTTTATGGAATAGAGCTGCTTTGCCCTACAAACCCAGAGGTCGAGATAGCAAATCTGCTGTCGAGTTTCAAATGAAAAAGAATCCTAGTTTCTTCTTTGGAGCCTTCGATGAAAATAGGCTAGTTGGCACGGTTATTGCAGGTTACGATTATAGAAGAGGTTGGATTAATCGTTTGGCTGTTGACCCAAACTATAGGCGAAGGGGAGTTGCTCAGAAACTCATTGCTGCTGCAGAGAAGGCGTTGAAGAAAAAGGGTGCTAGAATTATCTGTTCCCTAATAGACGATTGCAATGTTGCGTCTTTAAATTTGTTTAAGAAATATGGATATATGGAGCATCGCGATGTTGTATACCTTAGTAAGCGAGACAGTGATGAAGTTTAACTACACAGTTTTGTTTGTGTTTTTATGATATGCTTCTTCTGAACACCCAAGTTGCAATAGCCATTACTGCTAGGGTAATGACGGCTATTATCGCTACGTTTGGCAGTATGTTTGCCCAATCCCAACCATTTGTGGTTATTGTTCTGATTGGCTCGATTGTGTGTGTTATTGGATTCCAATCTGCGATAGTTTGGAGCCATCCTGGCATCAGGTTTTTCGGGAATAATGCATTGCTTGTAAACATTAGTGGCATGGTTAGGAAGTTCATTACTACCATTAGGGTTTCATGGCTTTTGATGACAGCCCCTAAAGCAAGTGAAATGCCAGAAAGCATTAGGCACAGAACCAAGGCGATTAGTATTACAGCAACAGCGCCAAGTGGACCTGTTGCAACATTAGCTCCCATGACTATGGCTGCGCAAAGTATCAATGTTGCCTGAAGTGCTGAGATTAGGCTTGAAGCTATCATCTTTCCTATTGGTATTGCAGACCTTGATATTGGTGCGGCAAGCATCTTGTTTAGGAATCCGAAGCGTCTATCCCAGACAACCGACATTCCACCGAAGACGCCGCCGAATATTGTTGTCATGACAACAATTCCTGGTGCCATATAGTCCAAGTAGCTTCTTATGCCGGGGCCAAGCATTGGCGTGATCGCTTGCATCATATTACCTAAAAGAGCTAGCCATATTATGGGCTGAACAATTGACATCAATATTCTGGCTGGTTGTCTCCTGAATCGTTTAAGTTCTCTCCAGCACACGTTCCATGTGTCGCCTAAGATGCTCACATTCTTGCCCTCCGCATTCTGATTCTTTCTCTCATCAGATCATCTTTGCTGCCAGTCTCTTCTCGAAGTTCTCTTCCTGTGTAAGTCATGAAGACATCATCTAACGCAGGTCTTTTCAGCGAAATTGACTCTATTGTGGCGCCTGCTTTGCTTGCTACTTCGAAAATCTTTGGAACAGTTGTTTCTCCATCCTTTGCCACGACATTGAAAGAATCTTTTGTTGGCACAACATTCTCTATCGATGAGAGTTTCTTGACTTCTTCAACTGCCTGATTGGCATGGCTGCCTGTTTCATTTGTGAATCTTAATGTGATTATGTCGCCGCCGATTTGGTTTTTCAGTTCGTTTGGTTCTCCTACGACTTTGATTTGGCCATAGTCTATTATGCCTATGCGGTCGCATAGTTTGTCTGCTTCATCCATGTAGTGTGTTGTTAGGAAGATTGTCATGTGAGATTCTATTCTTAGACGTTGTATGTATTCCCAAATCTTGTGTCTCGTCTGTATATCTAACCCAAGGGTGGGTTCATCCACAAACAGCACCTTTGGCCTATGAATCAAGCCTTCTGCAATGTCAAGTCGTTTTCTCATCCCACCAGAATATGTTGACACTAGACTATTTGCGCGGTCTGCCAAATCAACCATTTCTAAGACTTCGTTTATGCGTTTTTCTAGAATATCTTTGGGCAAGTGATAGAAGCGTCCTTGTAGTAGTAGGTTTTCTTTTCCTGTCAAGTTCTCGTCTACAGCAGTGTCTTGTGAAACATAGCCTATACAATCTCTCACCTTAGCTTGCTCCTTGGCTATATCGAAGCCGCAAACAGTTGCTTTTCCGCTTGTTGGCTTAAGTAGTGTGATTAGCATGAGGATTGTTGTTGTTTTTCCAGCTCCGTTGGGTCCAAGAAAACCGTAGATTTCTTCTTCTTCAACTTCAAAAGAAACATTGTCTACGGCTTTTATGTTGCCAGAATAGATTTTTGTCAAATTCTCAGTCTTAATTATGGAACTGGGCATGGTGTTTTCACTTTTTCAGTTGCTTTGTTATTTCTTCAATTTTCTTTGTTGCTTGCTCTAGAGTCTCTTTTGCTTCTGCTACGGCATCTTCTGAATATGCTTCTTGAAGTTTGTCGCGCAAGTCCCACATTGCCTTTGCTAGTTTTCTTCTCGCTTCAGCTAAATCTCTTGTCTTTTCTGGATAGAAGTCTTGCCATGGTAGTTCGGGGAATGTGGGCATAAAGAATTTGAATCTTTCTCGTATTTCTTCTTTTTTCTTTATGTGTTCTTCCAAGAAAGTTTTGCCTTTGTCGGTCAGAGCATAGGATTTTTTACCTGCCTCTTTTTCAGACGTTTCTTTTATGTATCCTTCTTCTTGTAGCCATGCTATCAACGGGTAAATGGAGCCTGGACTTGGTCTCCAGCATCCGTTTGTTCTTTTTTCGATTTCACTCATGATTTCTGAGCCTGACATAGGTTTTTCGTTGAGCAATTTCAACACATAATATCGCAGAAAGCCTTTTGGAACAGCTGCCATATGTCTCATCCAATGCCTAAATGGGCCATAAAACATTCTCAATAATCTCCTATCACATTTGATATCGAAATTGATATCAATAACGATATATAAGACTTTCGGAAACTTCAATGAACACTCTTAGCTGCTTCTGATACACGTTCTAGGCATTCTATGGCGCAATTGTAGGTGGGAAAACCTTTCAAGCCACATTCTGGACCTGCATACGGAACTTTCTCTGTCCCAAATCTTTCAATAATTTTGATCAGTCGGTTTTTCATCACATCGACACTTTCTAGGAAGGTGTCTGGTTTCAGTTTTCCTGATTTGATGTCTTTCCATGCTTCTGCAGTTCGGTCACCAATTGTCAAGGCATTTACTTGCGTTAGCGATTCAAGGATTTTTTCTTTTATTAATTTGTCAAAGTCTACCGTGCATATGCTAGCCATCAGAAATTTGTCTGTCGAGTCTAGTAGTTGTCTTGTTTTTTTCATTTCGTAAATCGGGTCGTCTACCGGTGCTTCAATAATGTTTAGTGATTTTATTTGCCAGAAGAGTTCATCTGCTGTTTTGTGAAGGTGAAGAGTTGTGTGCACTCCTTTCGCTTTGGCTTTGCTGAAAATTGTTTCCCAAGCCTTTAGTAGTCTTTCTCTTCCTTCTGAGCCGTATGAGATTAGAGAGTCGTCTAGCAAGCCAATGAGAGGTTCTTCTAAGGAGACGATGCCTACGCTTGCATGTTTTTCTGTAAAAATGTTGTTTTCTACTATTTGGGCAATTATTTCTGATAATTGGGTGAAAATTTCATTATTTCTGTAGATGAAAAATGAAGAAAGCACGTGTGGACCACCTATACACATTCTGATTTTAAAGGATTCACCTATCATCTCGCTTATTTTCTGCGAGTTTCTTTTTATGGCGATGACTTCTGGTATGGCAATTTTTTCTTTCTTCAGCGACAGAATGCCAGTCTGCATATAACCCCCTTTAACTTTCTCTATGCCATCAATCGGTTCAAGATACATTTGGATCGCATCTCTTAACTGTGGATAATTTGGAATATCGATGCCTGCTGTTACTTTGTCAATGAAGACTTGGGTTATTATCTGTTCAAAGTATTGAGCTGAGTCATTGAGAGGGTTAGAAGGGAGAGATGATGCTCCTTCTAGAAACTTTTTTTCATCGAATCCTTCCATGTAGGGTAAGCTGCCTAATTCGTATGTTTTTGTCATTGGAAAGCCTCTTAACTCATTTTGAAGTGTTCCCATCCTTTGGGTTCTATTTGAAGAGTCTTTTTTTCTGTTTTGAGAATTAGGTTTTTTTCTTTTGTTGCTTTTCCGATTTTTATTAGTTGGGTTCCAACCTTTTCTACGGCTTCTTTTGCTTTTTTCCAAAGTTTGGGCTTAACTGTGATGACGAGTTCGTATTCTTCTCCGCCGTATAAGCTTAGTTCTATTGGGTTTAGGTTGTTGATTTTTGCGAATTCTTCCGCTTCCTTTGCTATTGGCAGTTTGTCAATGGAGAATCCTATGTTGCTTGCTCTTGCGATTTCGTGTAGGCTCCATGCTAATCCATCGCTTGAGTCTATTGACGCTGTTACTGCTCTTGTCTGTGCGAGTGTTAAGCCTTCCTTTAGTCTGGCATGAGGCATGAGAACAGCGTCTATAAGCGTCTGTTTTATTCCTGCTGGAGTGGGTAGTCCTTTAAGTAGGAATTTTAGGCCTGCGGTTGTTTTGCCGAAATATCCTGTAACTGCGACTATGTCGCCTGATTTTGCCCCGCTGCGTTTCATTAAGAGGTACTTTTCAGCTATGCCAAGCACTGAGCAACTGATTATAAGATCTGTGGCTTCGCTTGTGTCTCCGCCTAGTATGTAGGCGTCATATTCTCGGGCTCCTATATTCATGCCTTTACTGATTTGCTCTATGTCCTTTTCTGTAAATCCTCGGGGTAAGCCAAGCGCTGTGAGTATGGCGATGGGTTGGGTTCCTTTTGCAGCCAAGTCGCTTATGCTCATGACTACAGCTTTGCGTGCAGCTTGCCAAGGGCTCATTCCTTTTGGGATATCGGTTTTGCCTACGAGCATGTCGGTTTTTATGACCGCTAGTTTTTCATGTCCGATATCTATGGCGGATACATCGTCTCCAAAAGGAATTGGCATGTTAGGCATTTTCTCTAAATGTTTGAGGATTATTTCGATGATTCTTCGTTCGCCCAAATCTTCAACTGATTTCAAGTGTAAACCTCTATCTTTAAGGTTGTACCGATTTTCTTAAAAACTTGTGTTTCGCCTTTTATTCGTGGAAGTTTGTCTGTGTCTCGGTGCCTCGGTGGCTCAGCTGGTAGAGCGGCGGTTTCGTAAACCGCAAGTCGCGGGTTCAAATCCCGCCCGGGGCTTCACAGCTACCAGATTACATATGGAATAATTCTGTTCGATCATCTTCTCGTATGTGTGTTGAACAATAGTGCGAGAAGGTTTATTAAATGGTAAGACTTAATACTTATTTGTGATAAGCTTATGAACCGTCTTCCCGCGCTATCAGCCTCGTTGTTAGTTCTCGGAGTTCTAGTCGCTGTTGTTAGTGGTACAATCGTTTCGTACGTGTCGATTTCAAATAATGGTATCGTAAAAACTGTAGGTGTTGGGCTTTACTGGGATGCCACATGCACCAACGGGGTTTCTTCGATTAATTGGGGCGCAATCGAACCTAGCTCAACAAAAAACGTTACCGTCTACATTAGAAACGAAGGCAGTACCCCTGCAACGTTATCCATGAGCACAAGCAACTGGAGTCCATCAAGTGCCGCTAGTTACATTTCTCTCGGCTGGGACTACAGTGGTCAAGTGCTATCTCCTAGCCAGATCATTCAAGTCAAGTTGACTCTTACAATATCGTCAGGCATCAGCGACATATCAAGCTTTAGCTTCGACATAACAATTTCTGCAACAGGTTAGAATCTTTTCAGCAGCATGTGTTTAAAGTCCATCAGAATCGCTATCATGAATAATGCTATGTAAACTAAATGTGGGGCAACAAGCTCCAACGGAACATAAGACGGAAAATTAAGAAAAGTTGGGAGAAGAGCAGTAAAGACGGGAATAGACAGGAGTAGATTTGACCAATTATGATGAAAGAAAGTTTTAATGTCATTTGTTTTCAGCATTATTGTAAGGAATAAGAGAAAAGAAATCCACTCTGTCACTATATTTTGTAGACCTGTCATTTCAATCTGAATACCATAGAAACTAGGCGTAAAGGGCCACAGTATCTGTGAACCTCCACCAGCAACAAAATCACCTAGCAAGAAATGTTGAATTAGAGCCACAAAGTAGAGCAACGCTTTTTTTCGATAAAGCGTGAAAAATGGAATGAATAAAAGTCCTAAAAGAATTATTGAGTGTGTTGGCCCTCTGTGCCTTAACCCTGGAACTAGAAGGTCAATGTCCGGCAAGACTGATAGCACGAGCAGCAATGGAATGTTCACGTCTATCTTAAGCATCTTGGAAGCGGTTTTTCCCATTAAATATCCTAGAGCCAGATGACCTACGGCAAACATTCCGATTACTCTATGTAGTCATTTTTTTGCCAGATAAAGTGCATAATCAAGTTTTTAATGTTTTGATTTTTTCGGGTGGGCATTAAACCTATTCATGTTTAGGTATCGTCAGTCGCCACATCTTTTTACGTGGCAGTATGACTGATCGATACGTTATTTTCGTTGAATACGAAGGATGGTGAAAGATGATGGTTAGTTGTCTTTTTTGTGAAGGACGTTTTCTTTCAAATTTGCTTTATACTCTCTTGTAATTGCCGCAGTAGCAGAAGTGAGGGTCAAGGCTAACAGGCTTAGTGTAATAGGTGCAAGTTGTATTCCAAATGGGGTATAGTTTAGAAGTAAACCTATTATTGGGACCAAGACAAGGCTCATTCCTATACTCAGCGCGATACGTTCTATGCTGTCAAGTTCTGTTGACGATGTTTGGATTGGAATTTTAGTTGGGAACAATACTTTTATGAAAGTGTAGCCCGGTAGCCATAAGATGAATATCAAGCCGAGAATGTGTCTTGCATAAGCTAATGGATAAGCTTCTTCTGGCACGGTAAAGACAAGTGTTGTTGCGATTATAGCAAGGGCTATTGTAGTCCAGTACCAGTAGGCTTGGTTTGTGAGTAAGTAGTTTGCTAGGGTGGAGGATATGGGTGTTGAAGGGTTTTTAAGAATTATTTTTCCTTGATTTTGTAGGTTTATGATGTGTTTCATTGCTTCTTGTTTGGAGGTAGAATATTTTAGTTGGACTCTTGTGATAAGTTGTTCAACTGTTTCTAGATCACTTGACTTTACAAGATCCAAAATGTATTGGTCAATCGATAATGATTTAGAGTTTTTGTCGGTCAAAAGCATGCCTTCTCTCAATAGAGAATGGGCTTATAGCCCTACACTATTTATACTGTTGCGATGCACACTGCGCGCGCAGATTTGGCCCCTTAACGGAGGTTCTCCGTAGACTTACAATAATCAAATGTCTGCTTTCTCGTGAATGGCCTAGATCATCGAGGCTGGTACTATCCCATGCTTGATTCCATTTTTGGGAATCACAGAGGCTTATCCATCTTTGCATCTTAGAATTTGCCTTTTATGCGTTGATAGACGCGAATCTCTAACCCACCTCTTGTGAAGACCGCGACGCGAGGGATGAGTTCGCTGTGACTTTCGATATAGCTGTACATTTTTTGGTACGGCTTCAAATATGCACTCATTGATAATTCCAGAACAGATGGCAGATATTCAATGAATTCTCGACTCCAATTATATACGTTGGGAACAACCACGTACACGGTTTTTCCTCCACTACTATCTGAAAGCTGATCTAATGATTCGAGAAATGTCTCATCTTCCACAGTCACCCAGGGAGTGATGTATGAACTATAGAAATATGTTGTTCTTTGTCGGTCATATTTAAGGATGTGAAACTCCAAGGTTGGAGACGAACAGGGTACGCCGAATATCGAAAGTACTGCCCAACCAATGTCATCTGGTAGAATGCAAGTGACACCCGCTTTTTCAACTAAGAATTTTGCAACTTCATCATAAGGACTTTCGTCAATATTGGTAAAGTCAACCTGATTCTTGTAAGGATCTCTTTGTATCGAAACAAAGCCGCTTGCGATTCCCGAGATGATTAGGATGATGAAAATACTTGCCGTTAGATTCTTAATGGATACGTTTCTCCTCCTAATTTTCAGTTTTTCCCTAGCCGAATTGTATAGTGAGATTAGTCCTTGAGCTGCGATTACGGAAAGACACGGAACTGATGTGAGTAGATATCTTGGCTGTCTGGTGGAAGCAAGGATAGCAAATAAGATAAAGGTGGCGAACCATGTCAGGAGGAACACGTCTGCACTTTTTCTTCTACCAAGTGAGAAGAGAAAACCAACCATGAACAGGGCAACAACTATCGGCGAAAAATATTCGGTAAGAAGCCAAGAGAAATAACTGTGCCAAGGAAAGAAAATGAGTGGGGGACCTGAAAAAGCTTCTAGCCAAGAAGAGATCGCACCAGAACTCGCCCAGATATACATTTGGAACAAGCCCAAAATCGAAGCCAAAATCAACATTATTATGAGATTGCGCAAATCCTTGCGAAGATTCTTCTTTTCAAATCTTCTAGAGATTATGAGATTTCCTATTTTTTTGTCGCGTGAACGCAAATATTTCAGAACTGAATAGATTGCGATCGGCGCTATAACGAAAGTGGTAGTGGGCTTCGTCATAAAACTTAACCCAACCAAGATTCCAGCTAAAACCGAATACACCCATCGTTTATCGGCTTCTGCTTTTATGAAAGCAAACATCGATAGAGTGACCATAGCAGTGGCAGGGACATCGATTTCTCCTGACTTCGTATATGCAAAGAGGGCGTTGGAACTCGCTATGAATAAGCTTGAAATGACGCCAACTCTCTTGTCGTAGAGACTGGATGCGAGAAGGTACGTTGCCAAAATAGTGGCTAACGCAAAAAACAACACTACTAAGTAGAATGCTGCCTCGCTTATCCCAAAGAAAAAGAATGAGGAACCACAGACCAGACCCCAAAAGACTGGGTAATAGAAAACATCGCTTTCATATTGGTTTAAATAGGTTTCAACAAACTCTTTCGCGCTATCAAACCGACCTGTCAGCACCACATTTCTTATCACGTCGTGCCAGAGGATTCCAGATGTTCCTAGTCTCCCTGAATCCCACTTCAGTTCAGGCATAGGGTAGACAAGAAATAGAGCTGTAAACGCTAAGATGACAAGTAAAACAACTGCATCATAAAATGACAATACACGAAGTCCTTCTAGGATTTTCCGCTCCAACCCTTTTAGAACTTTCATCATTTTTTTGAGCGAGCGAGAAACAAAGGGCTTTTCTCTTAGTCTGTGCATTTTAGATTGCGCCTTTTATGCGTTGATAGACGCGAATCTCTAACCCACCTCCTGTGAAGACCGCGACGCGAGGGATGAGTTCGCTGTGACTTTCCACATAGGCTATAAATTTTTGGTATGGCTCCAAGATTGCACGCGTGGGCGCGTCCAGAAATCCCCTGCTCCAGTTATAGGTGTAGGGAACAACCAAATAGACAGTTTTATTTTCGCAGTAGTCTGAGAATTGATCCAATGATTCTAGAAATGTTTCATTTGACATAGTCTCCAAGGGTGCATATGAAACATAGAAGTATGTTGATCCTTGTCGGTCGTGTTTAAGGATGTGAAACTCTAAAGTTGAAAGCGAACAATGCTCACCGATTAATGAAAGCGCTGTCCAACCTGTGTAATTGGGCAGAACGCAAGTGACACCCCCTTTTTCAACCAAGAATTTTGCAACTCTATCATAAGGACTTTCGTCAATATTGGTAAAGTCAACCATACCTTTGTAGGGATCATTCTGTATCAAAATAACACCGTTCACGATCCCCACGATAATTAGCAAGATGAAAAGCGGTTTGACCAGATTCCCAATGGGTATTTTTGTTCTCCGGATTTTCAGTTTTTCCTTCGTTAAATTATAGAGTGAAACCAATCCTTGGGCTCCGATTATGGAAAGGCATGGAACCAATGTAAGTAGATATCTGGGCACTCTGTTAGACGCAGGAATAGCAAATAAGATAGAGGTGACAAACCATGTGAGGAGGAAAATATCTACATTTCTTCTCCTACTAAAGGAGAAAAGAAAACCAATTACAAAAAGGGCAACAATTATTGGAGACAAGTATTCGGTGAGAAGCCAAGAAAAATAGATATGCCAAGGAAATGAAATGACGGGGGGTCCCCAAAAAGAATATAGCCAGGAAGAGATCGTATTAGAACTTACCCAGATGTATATTTGAATTAAGCCCAAAATCGAAGCCGCAACCAAAAATATTTTGAAATTGCCCAATTCTTTACGGAGTTTCTCTTTTTCAAATCTTCTAGAGATCATTAAATTTCTTATTTTTTTATTGCGAGCGCGCAAATATTTTAGAACCAAATAGAGCGCAATTGCCACCACAAGAATAGCGGTCGTGGGTTTTGTCATGAAACTTAACCCGACTAGAACTCCAGCTAAAACCGAATACACCCATCGCTTGTCGGTTTCTGCTTTTATGAAAGCAAACATCGATAGAGTGACCATAGCAGTGGCAGGGACATCGATGGTCGCCGACTTCGCATATCCAAAGAGTGCGTGGGAACTCGCTATAAATAGGCTTGAAATGACGCCGACTCTCTTGTCGTAAAGTTTTGATCCGAGAAGATAAGTTGCCAAAATAGTGACCAATGCGAAAAGCAACACTGTGAAATAATACGTAGCTTCGCTTATTCCAAAGAAGAAAAATGTGAAACCGTTGAATAGCCCCCAAAAAACAGGGGTGTAAAAAAACTCGGCTATGTTCTCGTAATGTTTCAAAAATGTTGCGACAAATTCCTCATTTCTATCAAAACGACCCGTCAATACTACATTTCTTATCATATCGTGCCAGAAAACTCCCACCATTGCTTGACCCGCTGAATCCCAGTTCAGTTCAGGCATCGGGTAAACAAGAAATAGAGCTGTAAACGCTAAGACAACAAGCAAAACAGCAATGCCATATCTGTGCGCGTGCACAAAACTATAGACTTGAGCCGCCTTCAGTTTCTTCTTGCGATGATACCACCAAACCAAAAGAATGCAGCCTCCAGCAGCAACAGCTGTGACAATATAAATTTCTACGCTATAGATCTGCCCTCCCACCGGTGGTTTCTCATAGATTTCAATAGTGATAGGTCCGACTTCGTGAAGGGCTGAAATGGTTAAAACACAATTGGTACTATCCCAGGTTTTGTTCCAGTTTGTCGATGTGCAGTCAGCTTCCCAAGCGTCGATTGGGACGTAAATTCTTGTAGTAGTAATCAATCCGGGAGTAGCAGAAATCGTAACACTAAGACGCTGATTAGCGAAGCTGTGATAAGTCAGTTCACCATGATTTGAACTTGAAACGAGTGTAATAATTTTTTCCCCTGTCGCTGAGGGTATTCCGTAGCATATTCCTGCAAAAGACTCGCCATTTTGCTCTGTTATAACAGCGTTTTGAACAGTTGCGATTTGTGTTCCTAAAACAGTTAAGTAGGCGGCTTTACTGCCTTCTATAACCGGAACAATTTTGAAGGTCCCTGTTAAATATTCTTGGTCGATGATAAACTCTTGATAACTTCCATCTGGAATAGTTCCTGTGTAATTTAACCATGTTTCACCGAATTTGATTTTGGGATTGTTTGTAGGGAAAGTCCCGTTGTCAACATAAGGTGTCGCCCTTGTCCCTTCTTGAAAAAGCACGCCATCAATGTCGAGTAATATCCCAGATCGCGATGTCCATATGCCTGTAGTAAGCCATCCGACCTCAATCATCGGACTTGTTGAGTCCATTCCGTCAATGGCACATTCAATTCTCGTCCAATTCTCATAGACAGTTTTCGCTACACAATACCTTTCAATCGACATCCCTGCTATTTTCATATAAGGCTCAGTTCTTGTAACATTACTTCTGAAGTAAGCGGAGAGAGTATATGATTTTCCCACTTGCGCTGATACTGTCTGATTGAATCTGAATATTCCCGTTTCTGCAGTGGTAGATGCTTTCACTCTAACTGCCCTGTCTCCGAACAATCCTGCAATGGCTTCTATTGATGTAGTCCAATTTTCAGATGGATACGAGTTAAAAGTCCACCCTGTTGGTTGTTCTTCAGACCAAGTTTCGAAACTTGGATTATTAACTAGATTTGTTACATTTACTCCATAGATTCGAATTCTTGGATCACTTATTATAGCTTCAGCGCAAGAAGCAAACTCTGATTGGCCGCTCAAGGCTAGAACAGTAGGTTCGGAATTTATTAAGTATTCAACCTCGCTCTGTTCCAACGTTCTAACTTTGTAGAGTTTATCATCAAGTATAATCCATAGGTAGTCTTCCGTCAATCCGCCCTTCATTATTGTACTTTTTAGCACTCTATTGTCGAT
>Ga0315314_1000391_pt1 | contig 50826 bp, 43 predicted proteins | sample TDP9_MG_FD_203631 | JGI IMG/M metagenome (GOLD analysis project Ga0315314, IMG submission 203631) | Freshwater sediment microbial communities from Lake Towuti, South Sulawesi, Indonesia - TDP9 | ecosystem: Environmental > Aquatic > Freshwater > Lake > Sediment | place: Indonesia: South Sulawesi... | reverse complement strand
CTCTTTGGAGAATATCCAGGGTCTATGAGGTTGACTTGGAGAAGTTAGCAAGGATAAACCATTTGTCTGACGCCACTAAGGTTAAAGAAGGGCAAATGCTTTTTATCCCCGGCGCTAAAGAGAAAAAGGATACCCTGGCATATTCTGCAATGCCGCCTTCGCCACCAAAAGAAAAGACAGAGACAGCGCAAGAGCCTCCGCAAATCCTTGATTTCTGCTGGCCGGTAAGAGGAGAGATACTGGCTGGATTTGGAAAACAGAGCGGCAAACGGCATCAGGGCCTGGACATCAAAGCCGATGACGGAACGCCTATAGTCTCTATTTATGATGGCATTGTGACTTATGCTAGTGATAAACTTCGAGGATACGGGAACATGGTGATAATCAAACATAATGATGACTATTCAACCATCTACGCTCATAATCGAATAAATTTAGTCAAGGAGGGGGAAAAGGTGAACAAGGGACAGGTGATCGCTCGAGTGGGAGCTACTGGCTGGGCTGATGTGCCGCATTTACATTTCGAAATAAGAGAGAGAGGGAAAGCGGTCAATCCTGTGTTCTACTTGCCTTAGAATGCATCTCATCCTTGGATCATAGAAAATGGCAGAAGGTTTAGATTCAGTAAAACTATATATGCAAGAACTGCGGACGATTCCTCAGATTACCGAGGAAGAGATTGCTAACCTATTTCCCAAAATAAAGAAGGGGGATGGAAAAGCAAAAAAACGAATGATAGAAGGAAATTTGAGACTAGTTATTAGCATCGCCAAACGGTATTCTTGCTATGGTCTCGATTTTCTGGATTTAATCGAGGAAGGCAATGTAGGTCTTATAAGAGCAATTGAAAAATACAACCCCAAAATGGGCTACAACTTCTCGACTTACGCCTTTTGGTGGATTAGACAATATATTCAGCGTGCGATCCTGAGCCAGACCAAGACTATACATATTCCCCTGTACGCCTACGAGGCAATAAAGAAGCTTATTAATGTCTCCGAAAAAATGCACGAAGAGTTAGAGAGGCAACCAACTACGGCAGAATTGGCAAAGAAACTGCGCCTTTCTATAAAGAAAACCCGGAAGTTCTTGCAGGAGATACAGGTCTTTGAAAGCGTTGGTTCTCTGGACAGTCCTCTGGGAGATAAATTCGATATCTTTCTGAAAGATATGGTTAAAGAGGAAGAAAAGGAATCGCCAGACCATGTTGTAGAATTGATAAAGTCTCACGAAGAGTTGGCACAAATCTTGAAGAAGCTAACGCCACAGGAGTTGAGGGTCGTTAAGTTAAGGTATGGAATGATTGACGGGAAAGGATATAACCTCAGGGAGGTCGGCGAGAAATTACATCTTTCTCGAGAGAGAATAAGGCAAATAGAGAAGAGGGCGGTAGAGAGACTAAGAAAGATTGTTCTTAGAATGCATCTCCATGGGTTAGAATAGAATAGGAGAATTTAAAATGGAAGACCTCAAAAAAGTAATTCGCAGTATTCCCGATTTTCCCAAGAAGGGAATCCTTTTTAGAGATATTACCACACTCCTCCAGAATGGCCCGCAGTTTCGCCATGCAATCGATACTTTGGCTAAGCATTTTCAAGGGAAAAAGATTGACAAGGTTGTCGCTGTCGAGTCGCGCGGTTTCATTATTGCCTCTCCCTTGGCCTATAAACTAAAGGCCGGTTTCATTCCTGTTCGAAAGAAAGGTAAATTACCTCATAAAACTATCGAGACAACCTATGACCTTGAATATGGAACCGATACCCTCCAGATGCATGCCGACGCTTTCCAGCCGGGCTCCAATGTCCTCATTGTTGACGACCTCCTGGCCACAGGTGGCACGGCCAAGGCCACTATTGACCTGGTAGAGAAGTTGAAGGGAAAGGTTGTGGGTATTTGCTTTTTGATAGAGTTGAGTGACCTGAAGGGCAGGGAGAAACTAAAAGGCTACAAAGTCCTTTCCATAATAAAATATTAGAGAATCGAGTAAGATACGCTCGTAGTTCAGTACGGCAGAGCAGCCGCTTCTTAAAGCGAGAAGCGAAAATATAACAGGTAAAAGTTGACGAAAATTCCGGAGTTACCTGGAAGAGCCAGGAGTTCCGGGATTTTCTTTTTTATGGGCTTTATTTCGGTCTTTTGGCCTTTGAAGTGACCGGGAACCCGAAAAATAATTCGCTACTCAAAGTAACTGGTTTGCCAGCCATAGGTCTTTTTCTCCACAAAAGATTTCATAAAATGGTAATTTTGGCCCATTGAAAAAATGGCAAATCTTTACTAAATTTTTCGGTGTTCGCTGTTCGCATCGAAAATCTACCAATTACTGGTCTATTGAGAAAAGACCGAAACAAAGAGCTAAGTGGAGGATCAAACCTATCAATCGTTTTGGCCCCGAGTTAAAACGGCTCGTAAACGGGGCATTTTTTTTCGACAATCGAAATATAGACTTCAGTGGTACAATCTTAATCAAGCGTTATCTCTGGGAAAGAGACCTGCCCGGTATCTGCCTCGACTGGCAAACGAGCGTCTATCACAAATCGTCGAAGGGAACACACGTGTTCTGCCGTTAATAACCCTGGCCACTTAACTCGCCAATTGATCCTCTATTCTTTTCCGTCCGCTTATCCCTTGTATATAAGGCAACTTCCAGTTCTGTTCCTCCAGGTAGGTCTATTATCTTATGCCATACTTAGATTTGCCGCCTGAGACAGAATACTATTGGTTATTGAAGGAAAAAACCATTCCAGTCACACTGTAAGTATTGCTATTAGAATTGATAGACGAAACAACCTTGTCTAATAGCCGCGGGGTTACACGAGGTGACGTTGTGAGAAAAGCAATTGTCTCAGTGTTTATCCTGCTCCTTCTATTCTGTAATAAATGGGTTACTTTTGCCGAAAACTCGGCGATGTTCCTTGTTAATATTATGCCGCCTTCAGCTCAAGCTGGCAAGAAGATAATCTTTCTCGTCAGAATAAGGAATACTGGGACAGAAAGCTGGACCAGTGGAGAATATTCCGCCTTCGTAAAAATATTTGATGAGAATAAGGGCTATATAACCGAGACTAATAAAATTCCACAGTTCAAAGACATTGCCCCGGGTGAGATACTGGCTGCGAATATCGCTTTTGATATCCCGGTTGAGTATTCGGGAACTTACTACTATATCGCGGGTATAGATTTTGATACAGAAATCTTATTCAGCCATTATCTTACTCTTAAAATCTCTCCATTTATTCCCACACCGGAAATCAAGAAGTGGGCCGGAAGCGCTGAAATAGACTACCAGGACGACCGAGCAATCGAGTCAACTACAAATCTTACCCTGCGTTTGGTTAATATGTTATCACAAACAAGCTTTTTAGAGCTCTCAGCTTCTGGCTTCGCCAGCCGCGTTATTGATCCACAATTGAATAATTTCCTCATTTCTTACCGTTCGAAGAAACTGGATATATCAGCTGGAGATTTGACTACCGGTTTATCTCGACTTACTTTGAGTCGCTCGAGATGTATAAAGGTGGAAAAGAGACTGGGATGGCTCAGTATGGCGGGATTAGTAGGCTCGTCTCAGAAAAAATTTGAGAACGATTTATATGGTATAAGAGGCTCAATTAGCTTGACCCGTGCCTTTGAGATAGGAACTAACTATGTCCAAAGAAAGAGGGATGGGAATTCCGTCGCCAGCGTTGATGCTGAATTTGGTTTAAGTTCCAGGATGACTTTCAAGGGCGAGTACGCTTCAAGCGTCTATAAGGAAAACGAGAAAGAGCCAGAACGCAGAGAAGGAGATGCTTTTCAGCTATCGGCTTCGCTGGCTTATGAGAAACTAATGCTGGACACTTCTTATGAGAAAGTAGCGCAGGATTTCACATCTGTGGGAAATCCGTTTACGCCCCGCGATTATGAACAATATGATTTATCCTTAACACATTTTCTTTCGAATTATATCAACGGAACGATCCATTACTATAAGTACCATATCGGGCTATCGCAAGACAGCGACAGCCTAATCACGAGTACTGTTGGGGGAGAGTTGACAGTTGCTTTTCCCAAGCTCCCAAGTTTGCTTTTGACTTACAGTTTGGACGAAACGTATAGCCGTAACAATGGAAAGTCATTCATAAAAGACACTAGCGATAACTTAACTCTGGGGTTTTCTTACCCGATGGGTAAGGCCAGAGTTTCAGCAAACTACCTGAGGTTCGGCTACAAAGACGCATCTGAAATCGCCATTAATGAAACCAACGAGTCAACCAATTATGGCTTGTGGGTGCCGTGGGGCAGGCGAACAACCTTATCGGCAAACTACGCGGTCTCCTCTGGGGAGAACTCGACATATCCAAATGTAGCTTATTTCCAGTCAATCACTCTGGGAATAAGGTATTGCCCCAGTCTCAGAAAACTGGTCCTTTCACCTCAATATAAAGTAATTCTTCCTGATTCACAGCAAGAAAGAAAAACTACTACCTCATTTGGGCTAACCTATTACTTTACAAACAAAAGCGTTCTAACACTCAGTTACGGCCTGACAAATTACGGCGAAATTATCAACTCCGATAAAGCTATCTCTGATAAATTTAGCATCAACCTTAACTACAATGCTGGATTGGGAAAGAACGATAAACTGGAATTAAACTACAGCTTCGACACTCAAAGAAACTTTACTGCAATAGATAACTCTACGCCAAATGAGAACTCAAGTCTCCGGCTTATTTACAAGATCCAGATATAGGAAAATAGGCAGATTGTATAATGTCTGCCGCCGTACTTTTATGAGTATGGCGCCAAAACCTGTTATACACTGGAGGTGAGGGAGAATGAAGAAGATAGCGATTATGTTGGGCTGTGCGCTCATGGTCGCCGGGATGATGGCGTCCCAAGTAATGGCGCAAGGTGCATTCGACCAGTGGGGTTACAATTATGAGGCAAGGATCTTCAATGGGCTACTTGGTTACGCAGACGAGAACAGACCAGGCGATGGGAACCCAGATACCTACCTTGGAAGTTCGACAGATAACTGGAGTTTCACTGGGAATGATGGCGTTTATCACCAGGTAATCTTCAATGTTGCCGGCACGAAGCTGGTTATGAAATGGAGCACCGCCTGGCACATGCACGTCTTCGGACCGGATGGAATAAGATACAATGGTGACGAGCTATCCTGGGAAGACGCTGTAGCTCAATACGGGCAAGCCTGGTGCACAAACCACGACGTCGGGAGCGGGACAATAGACGGAGTAACGTATGAGAAGATGCAAGGCTACTCCAGGATCATTTGGGTTGGTGACACCACAGGCTACACGAACCCTATCTGGGGCACATGCGCCATCGTGCATAAAGTTGTGAACGCGCCAGGAGTCGCGATTGTCTTCGAAGAACCTGTTCATTGACGGGCGTCTAACGCTGAAAACAATGTTCCTTGCACGCGCGGTGGAGTAAAGTGCCGACAACCCGAGAGAGCCATCGCCAGTGCGCCGTGGGTGGCATTACGCCTGCAGGTTCTGGCGATGGACTCTCAACGATGCCCCGCGGCTCAACCACTTAGCCGGGGCAGTGCGCAATGGTAATGCAAATAGGCAGATTGTATAATGTCTGCCGCCGTACTTTTATGAGTATGGCGCCAAAACCTGTTATACACTGGAGGTGAGAGAAAATGAAGAAGATAGCGATTATGTTGGGGTGTGTGGCGATTCTTGCGGGGACGATGGTGTTCCTGGGAATTGCGCAAGATGGGTTCGACGAGTTCGGATACAACTATACGGCGAGAGTGTTCGTTGGCCCTGCTGATGGCGTTGACAGAAATCTGGATGAAATGGTCTGGGGTGACCCCGCTTACGCCAATGACCACCTTGTTATGAAATGGAGCAAGGCCTGGGATGACGCAAGGTTCTATGATGCACCGTGGACTCCTGAGGCGTGGTGCACCAATCACTGGAATGGCCTGGTGCCGGAAGGGTCTGGCGAAGTCTGGCAATACAAGATCATCTGGGTTGGCCCTGAACTGGACACAAGCGCATATTGGAGAGAGGGCGGCTACGCAATCTGGGGACAGTTTGAAGTCATAATGTCTCAGGGAACCATGGATGGCGAACATATCTGGGAAACTCATGCGAGCCCCAGCGGTCTCGGTGGACCGTATAAGTGAGATGATGAATAAAACAGGACCGCCTTGCCCTTTGACGAGAAGGCAAAGTGGCTACACCCCGAGAGAGCTCCATCGTTAGAACGGAGCGGGACTTGTTACGCTCGCAGTTCTAACGATGGGCTCTCCATGATTCTGTGTACTTATAAAGATAAACAATAATCCCAAATCTGCTTGAAAATTCAAAGCGATTCGGGATTTTTTATTTTAGCGACATTTATGCGTTTCTGGCAGACTTGCGGATGCGTACTCTAGTCAATAGCTTTTGGAACAAGCTAAGAACCATACTGACCGCTTGAAATTTGCTCGAAAAAATTCACTTGACAAGAAAAAGATATTTTATATAATGTACGAAAGTCCAAAAGACCCATCAGTTAGTAGGCCTTTTGGCTGGAATATTTCCCATTGGCTTGTCAAAGGCACTAGGGTATCCAATATCGGCCGTTTCCGTCCAATATTGCTTGTCTTCGTGCGATACAGCCTACCCTTCGTGTTTGAATTAAACTCACACCTCAAAAAGGCGGTTATTGAATTGGTTTTTCTCATTTCAATTTTCTTTTCGTTCTCGATCTTTTTCGGAAATAGTCACCTGGTCTATGCCGAAGCAGACCCTTTGATGAGTATTATGTTATCTCCTGATTCAATTTCTTTCCATGCTGACACCTCACCGGGAACTTTTGATGCTCAACCAGTGGATGTGACAGTTCGGTCAGACTATAAAGATTGGTCCATTCATTGTGAAGCAATTTCACCCCTTACTCTTTCAGGGGAAAAAAATAGAATCCCTTTTGAGCGTCTGTTTATGAATACACCCTATACCGATCCCGGCGTAGACAAGGGGGCTGGTCCGGGTTACGAGACTATGGATGAGCCAAGGTTAGTAGCCAAGGGTTCCTTGACCGGTCCAATGGCAATTAAGGCAACTAGCCTGAAATTCAGATTATTGACTAAATGGGAAGATAAGCCAGGAACTTACGTAGGACAGATTAGATTTACTTATCTTACCAATCCTTAAAAAAAGAAATGAAAAAAAATATAATCTATTTATTGCTTTTCTCACTTATCTTGAGCACGGTTATTTTTCTCGTTCATAAACGAGTTTATGGTGATACTTCTCATCCTGGCCCGGTACTTCAGGTAACTGCAATTATTGAACCCTGCATAAATATAACTCTGTCCACTAATGCAATTGTCTTCAATTGTAAGGGAGCGCCTGGCGTGTACAATGCTGACCAGCCTGTGGTTGTAACAGTGGGCTCAAACTGTGGTAATTGGACAGTGAAATGTTCAGCCACTCCTTTGGAAGGAGATGGAGGGACAATTCCTTCCCAGCGAATATTTATGAAAAACCCACATACGCCAAATACTGATGAAGGTGCTGGCAGAGGATTCGAAGCAATGTCTGGAGAGAAGATTGTGCTCAAAGGGTCCGCTACAGACCGTAAAGAAACCACATCGGAATTCAGGTTAAAGACAACGTGGGAAGATAAGGCAGGAACGTATACCGGTCAAATAAATTATACATATCTGGCAAGTCCTTGATTTTCAAGAACAAAATGGGAAATGGAAAACTATGTTTATTTGTACTCGTTTCTATCCTTTTTATAACTTCTCCTGATTTGGCTCTTTCTCAAATTTCAATAACCGTTGCTCCTCCTCTGGTGGAAACCTCTATTCCTGCTGGCGGACTTCGTTCATTTAGATTGGTAGTTTCCAACCTGGGAAACAGTGCGGTTGACATCCAGGGTTACGCTTGTGACCTGAAGTTAAACGAGGACGGCACCCCGCTCGTATTAGACCCGGGAGTTAGTTCTTATTCTTGCGCCAAATGGATTGAGCTTACCGAGGACAAGTTCACTCTGGATGCGGGAACTAAGAAAGCGATTGGCGCAACAGTTAAAGTCCCACGAGGAGAAAGAGGAGGGCGGTATGCGGTCATACTTTTTGAATCTCTCTCCTCAGGCAAAAGGAAGAGGGGTAATGTAATCTTAGGTGCCAGGCTGGGAACCATCATGATGGTGAGTATTCCCTGGACGCTCAAGAGAGAAGCAGAGATTTTTCAAATAAGAGTAGAAGAAGCTGCTAACGCCCCCAGTGAAAGTCGGCAAGGAAAAATCTCAACCAAGCCAGTTAATTTCATAGTTTCTCTAAAAAATATGGGTAATGTTCATATAAGTGCAAAGGGAAGCGTAGTTATCAAAGACGGTAAGGACGGGATTATTGACCGAATACCTCTGGAAGCAGGGACTGGCACAGTGTTTCCTGATGGCGTGAGGAATTTTCAAGGGACCTGGTCCAACCCGAGGAAAATGGCGAAAGGGAACTATACCGCAGAAGCAAGGATAAGCTACAGAGGAAGGACACAGGCAAGAGCAGAAAAAACTTTCTCCATTGAATAAGCGATACTATATTCCCCTCACCTCAGTCCTCTCCCCCAAGGGGAGAGGGTTTGGGTGAAGGGGCAATTTCCTCTCCCCTGGTGGGCGAGGGTGAGGAGAAATAATTTTTTGAAAGGCAAAACAAAAAAAGAAAGGGGGGATAGGGGAGAAAATTTTCCAAGCTAAGAAGCAGTCAAAGGAGTGGCTTAAAAAAGGCCAAAACCACCCTTAGGAGACTTGCTCCTAAGGAAACTTTAAAAAGGAGGCAGAATGAGAAAATCTATAGCATTAGTAATCGTAGCGCTGCTATTGATTGTTCCTGGTGCTGTTATTTTGGCTGAGTGGGAAGGACCTCACACGGAAGTTCCTGTTTATGACACATCAACAGGATATCTAACACATCTTGCCAGGGCATCACTCAGTGGCTGTTATTCAAGTTATTGCAATGGAGTAAAGAGAGTGATTCCTGTCACGATAAGCGCATCAATAGCTCAATGGGCTTTGGTTAAGCTAAACGCCACTGATATTGAGTGGCGTGTTCTAAAGCCCGGAGACTACTACATTAATGGAATCATAGCTCGCCTTCAGTCCAATGGAGACCTTTTTGTGGATTATGAAGGGTTCGAGGACCTGGTAAATGACGAGGGTGATAGCCTTGAAACTTACTATGCTTTAGCCCCTGGGGCATGGGTAAGAGCAGAGGACCTCAATGACGATGACGACTTGGTTGAAGAGAATATCGCCCATGAACCAGTCGAATTTACTCTTTACAACAGAATTGTTGTGATGGAGTGCGATTCTGCATGTGAGTATGAGGACCCAAATGGTGCAGTAATCACAGTGGTTCTTAACGAACAAAAACCGTGGGTTCCGCAACTTCCGCAATAGTAAGTAAATAAGCGCAACTTGTTGGCTATACTCCGGCCAACACTTCTTAGCTTGAATTAAAGAAATCTTCTATCCCCCTTATAAAAAATGAATACTAAATTTTTATGGAAAATCGGATTTATTGTATTTATCTTATGTCTGATAATGGGAAGAACTCTATTGGCAGACATATCTTTTTTATTAAGTCCACCTTCCACTGATATCAATATTCCTTCCGGCGGGACAAAAAAGGTAACCCTTACTTTATTAAATCAATCAGAAGCCTCTGCGAATTTCCGTATTTTTGCCGCAAGTATAAAAGAAACAGAAAAAGGAAAGTATAAAGTTCTTGATACAAAAGAAGGAAACCGGTCCTGTGCTGAATGGATAAAACTTTCCCATAAAAATATTAAACTCGGTCCAAATGAAAGTAAAGACATTACTGCAAAGATTCATATTCCCCGTGGGAACTATGGCGGAAGATATGCGGCGATTGTTGCTGAACTGGTTCCCTTGGAAAAGACAGAAAAGGCTCAAGCAGGAGTAAAACTATTCTGGCGAATGGTCTCTATAGTAAGCGTAACTATTCCCAGATTTGGTTTGACTCCAAAACCGTCTCTTAAGAATTTTCAGGTTGAAGCGCCTTCGCAAGATAGCGTGTATGTTAAAAAACTTGGGAAGAATGTCCTTCTGGTAAAATGTTCTGTAAAGAACGAAGGAGAGATACATCTTGAGGCAACAGGTAACCTGCGGATAAAAAACGAGAAAGGAACAACCCTGGTAAAAACCCAGCTGGGAAGTGGAAGAGGAAGGATTCTTCCTGATAGCGTAATGGATTTAGTAACCATTTTACCGAAAGGATTACCCACAGGTAATTATTACGCTTATGCTGACGTAGAATGCGGAGAGAAAAAATTCATACATGCAACAACCAAATTCAGAATAACCAAAGAAAGAAAAGTCATTACTTTAGAAGAGAAAATTGTAGCCAAAGATAATTTTAGGGTAGAACCTTTACCGCTAATTCTGGAAATCCCTCCAGGAGCCTATAGAACAGCGAGCGTTGGGGTAAGAAATTTTGATAATCATACTATTCAACTGAAAACAGAAATATTTGATTTTTGGATTGATGAGCAGGGAGAAAGCAAATTGTTATCTCAGGAGAGCACAGGCCGTTCTTGTTCTTCCTGGATAGATATTACTCCGGAAAATTTTTTACTTGCTTCAAGGGCAACAAAAAATGTAAGAATTACCATAAGGGTGCCTGAAAAGAAAAAAGGTGAATATTACTCAAATATCACTTTTTATGGAAAAAATTCTGAAGAAAGGCTTCCCATTTTAGTAAGAATTCCCAATACTGTCAAGAAAAAGGCACTAATTAGTGATTTCGTTATTTCAGAACCAGAAAAAGTAACAGAAGGAGATAACCCTAACGATAAATCCGGAAATATCAAGTTTACAATAGTGGTTAAGAACATTGGTAATGCACATATAGTTCCAGAAGGAAAAATTGAAATAATAGATAAGAATCAAGAAAAATCTATAGATGAAATTATTATTCCGAAAGAAGATATGGTATTGCCGGGTGGATTAAGAACCATAGAAATACCTTATTCCCACTCTCTAACCAAGGGGAAATACACTGCAAAGGCCTGTTTTTCCTATGATAATAACAGGTCTGTAACGACAGAAAAGATTTTTTCAATCGAAGAAAAAAAAGAAAAAAGAGTTGCTCAGCAGTTCCTGCAAAAAACGGAACAACTCATCAACAAATATATAAAATCTAATGAGGAAAGCGAAAAGTAATTAAGGCTTCTTCCGCCATCAAAAAATGAGCAATAATAAAGATATCTTTTATAGATATTCAGAAAAATTAGGTGAACTAAGAACTACGGAAGAAAAAATAGATTGGTTTGAAGGAAGGGTCAATAAAATTTTGATAGAACCTATAGAACAACTAAGAAAAATCTGGCGGAAAGACGATACTGAGATATGGCGAATTAATCTGGGATTAATGAATCTAATTTGCAACGCAATCTTGGCGATTAGTAATTTCTATCTCCAAAAAGGCACAGAAGCAAAAAAGTTTAAGAAATTTGTTAAGAACTATATGAACGAAAGGTTTATGGAAAAAGACCCAAATGGTAAAGAATATGTTTCTCTTCTCTGGGATGATTTTAGGTGTGGATTAACACATGGATTTACTATATTGTATGGGGGGATTGTTGAAACTACCCGCTACTATTTGAATTATGATTTTACCAGAGGGCTGGGAATAGATTTCTGGTCTTTCTTTGATGATTTTAAACAAGCGTTTAATAATTATATAAAAGATATAAAAGAAACGAAAGAGGGGTCTTTTTTAGAAAACAACTTTTTGACTCGCTTTAACCAGCTTTTTGGAAAGAAATGATATAGTATTTACCGAGTCAGTTATTATTCTCTATATGGAGACTCTGCAAATGAAAACTTTTAAACTTTTTGGGATTTGTTTAATATTAATAGCAGGATTAGTAGGTAACGACTTTAGCTTCGCCCGAGAGAAGAGAGAGCCAGGATTTATAACCAATGTCTTCTTTGAGACAGACATAAGAGAAGCATTACGGGATATCTCAGCGCAAAGTGGAGTGACTATTATTCCAGATAATACAGTGCAGGGCGTGGTTACTTTGGACCTAAAGGATGTTCCTCTGGAGGAGTCTTTGAAGATGGTTTTAATGGGTGGCGGGTATACCTTCAAAAAGATAGATAACTACTATTTAGTGGGCGCAGCAGTACCCGATAATCCGACATTTAGTCGCTTAACTGAAACCAAATATATTAAGACAAATTACATAAAAGCAAAAGATGTACCCAAGTTCCTACCGAAATTTTTCACTGACTTTATTCAGGTAAACGAAGATGTTAATACGCTGACGGTTACTGCTTCTCCAGAAATTATTGCGCGCATAGAAGAAGACATAGCCCAAATTGATATACCTCTTAAACAGGTAATGATTCAAGCAATAGTAACTGACTTTACTAAGGGAGTGACGAAAGAACTGGGCATTGATTGGGAATGGCAATGGGATAACACGAAAGGAATTGATAGTACCGCCTCAGGAACTGAAGGCATGACAGACCTTTTGGGAACTTTCACCTATGCCACTACAGGGGAATTAACCCGCAGCATTCTTTTGAAGCTTAACGCATTGATAAGGAAGGGTAAGGCTAAATTGCGCGCTAATCCCAGAATAGTTACCCTCGATGGTCAGGAAGCGACTATATTTATTGGGAGGGAGGAATATTATTCGATTGTTTCAGGACCAGTGACCTATCCTTATACTACATTGGAAGCTATAACAGCAGGGATAACCCTTAAAATTACCCCCTACATTTCTGAAAATGGGGAGATTACAGTTGAAATACAGCCGGAAGTTAGCGATGTGACCGTTGAGGCAACAGAAGAAAGATTGCCAGTAATCACCAAACGACAGGTGAATACAAAGGTAAGAGTTAAAGACGGCGACACAGTCATTATTGGAGGGTTAACTAATCAAACTGAGTTTGAGAGAGTAACGAGGGTTCCTATTCTTGGATATATTCCGATAATAGGTCTTTTCTTTAAGGATAAAAAGAAAATTGTTGATGAAACAGAGGTAGTCGTGTTCATTACGCCGAGTATCCTGCCTGAGACTTTACCAAAAAGTGAGTAATAAACCATCTCGCATTATCTCCCAATGACTCGTCCCACCTCCTGCACCCATTTTTCATTAATCTGTTATCAAGAATCCATCATAAGGTCCCTGAAAAAGTCCAAAATTGTTCATTTTGCGTAGGGGCTCAATTGTAGGGGCGGCATTTATGACGCCCGATAATACGGGTTCGATAAATCGAACCCCTACAAAAGAAAATGATATTTTTTCAGAGACCTTATCATATTTTGGATTGACAGAAAAAACTTAAACATATAAAATAAAAAATAAGAGTAGGTGAACGAAATATTCTTTCGGTTAGATTAAGAAAGGTGGTATTTTAGAAGGGACGAACCGGTATGTTCGATTTGATGATAAAAGAGGGCTCGGGATCGACCTCTGGCTCTTTTTTGAAGATTTTAAGCACGCTTTCACCACTTTTATGAATGACGTGAAAAGAGCAAGCAAGAATTCAACGCTAAGAACCAATTTTTTAGCCCGATTTGATAAATTATTTGCAAAAGGATAGAAAAGCGACTAAATAACCCCAAAGCTGATATTGAAAAAATAGCTTTGTAATATCTGCAGCATTGACAGAGGCCTTGAAATATGGTATAAAAAAGCCGTCGATAGTAAAAGTACTGCCCTCGTAGCTCAGATGGATAGAGCAGCGGTTTCCTAAACCGCGTGTCGGGTGTTCGAGTCACCCCGGGGGCACGATACTTTTGACCAAATAAAAAATTTTGATTTTTCCTTGACAAAACTTCATACTTGAATTATAATTTAGTTAGAAAAGAGTATGATGCTCTGGCGACGGGCAGAAGAAAGGAAAGGAGTCGAAAATGATTAAGGTAGAAAGGATAGCAATTAGCTTGCCAAAAGGATTAAGTCGTAGGGTGGAAGAATTACGACATCGGATGGGTCTTAATCGCAGTGTGTTTTTTCAGATTGTGCTAAGAAGTTTTGTGGATAGTTTTCCTGAGAAGGAAGATAAGCGCTTGGCTCGACTTTATCAAGAAATTCAACAGACTGATAAAGAGCTGCTGCACCATTTTAGGCGAGAATCTTACAAACATCTTCCACCGTACGAAAAATAGGAGAAAATAACTTATGGAAGCTGTCAGCTTTCCGCAGAGAGGGGAAATTTATTTCCTCGGTTTTAAAGATACTGAGGGACGGGCAATGAGGGATAAACACCCGGCTTTGGTCATACAGAATAATAAGGCTAATCGTTATAGCGGTGTCATCATTGTAGTTCCACTTACCACAAATCTGAAGGTTGCTGAGCTTCCAGTTGGCGTATTAGTAGAACCCCCTGACGGAGGACTAAAGAGACGCTCAGTAGTGCATTGTGGTCAAATCCATACTGTGGACCGCGAAGAGTTCGTCCGTGAATCTTTTTGCGGACGTTTATTGCCGACTACGATGGAAAAGGTCAATCAGGCTCTAAAAAATAGCCTTAATTTAATCTAAGAGTTTAATTAAAAAATGTGACCACTTGCACGATCTACGCTGTCACGTCGCGAGTTATATAGCTATATTGGGAGTGCGAATCTCGTCAAGCGCCAAAGGGAATTAGTAGATGATTGACCTTCACACGCATTCTTTCTTTTCTGATGGTTCATTAATTCCTTCGGAACTCGTTTTTCGGGCCAAGAACAAGGGTTACGAAGCAATAGCTATCACCGATCACGTTGATTTGTCCAATTTTGATTTTATAATTCCGCGTATTGTTAAGGTCTCAGCTATTCTAACTTCTGAGTGCGAGATAGAAGTCATTCCAGGTGCAGAACTCACTTATGTCCCTCCCCGCTTAATCTCGCAAATTGCTGCACAGTGTAGAGAATTAGGAGCAAAAATCATTTTGGTGCATGGAGAAACCACAGTAGAACCCGTGCCTTCCGGTACTAACCGGGCTGCATTGTCAGGCAAAATAGATATACTTTCTCACCCGGGTAAAATAAGCGGTGAAGACGTAGAACTGGCAAAAGAGAATAGTGTATTTCTTGAGATTACCTCCCGGAAGGGCCATTCTCTGACGAATAAACACGTAGGAACCCTGGCGAAAGAGAAGGGAGCAAAACTGATTTTTAATACCGACGCGCACGAACCCGGGGATTTGATTAACGACCAAGAGGCACTGGCGGTAGTTAAGAAAGCGGGAATGGCGAAAAAAGACCTGGATATGATGTTCGAAAATGCCAGGTTATTAATTCATAAAGTAGCCAAAGGAGGCTAAATGCCACGTCGATGGGTTAAAGAAGAGCTAAAAAAGGACCATTTGGCGAGCTGGGTAGAAAAGTCGGTTACATGGGTCAACCAGAATAAGGAGAATGCTATTATCGGCGGAATAATCGTTCTGGCTGTCGCCATCTTTATTCCCTTTTCGCTATCCCATCGCGCCAAGATGAATGATCGGGCATTTAGCTTTTTAGCGAGGGGAGACCAGGAGCATTTTGACAATCAACCGGATAAGGCTGTCTCTTTCTATGACCAGGCTTTGGCTATATCAGGCTCAAAGGCTATTCCTCTGGTCCTCTTGTATAAGGGCAACGTTCTCTATGAAACGGGAAAGTATGGTGAAGCTACTTCTGTATATAGAGGTTATCTTGATAAATATGAAGGGAGGAATTTTACGCCTGAAATCCTGATAGGTCTGGGTAAGAGTCTGGAACAGGAAGGAAAATTCAATGAAGCTAAGGAAATCTATCAGAATTTTCTGGATAGATTCCCCGAAAATTATCTTTTGCCTGACGTTTACCAGGGTCTGGGAAGGAGCTACGAGAAACTGGGAGATAAACAGGAAGCAATTAAGACATACCAACAGATGTCTCGTTTTTACTCAGGTAGGATCTGGCAGGATATGGCGGAGGCGAAAATAAAGGCATTGTCGCCAACCCCTTAAGTCCGAAGGATAAGTCGGACTATTTCAAGAGGAAAATTCGAGTTTTTTCTTGACTTTTTCCTCTTTTTTTTATAAGGTATGCTAAAATATTCAGAATATATTAGTCGACCAGGCGAGATTTTAGATGGAGTACTCCCGAAAGGGGGCATAAACTGCGACCTTGCTTTCGCAAGGACTCCAGGGTCTCGTGGAGTCGTCCCGGAGGGGAGGGAGGGACAACCCCTGATGAAATCGGGGGGACTCCAAATAAGGAGAAGTGCTTGAAAAGAGCCGCTCTATTCGTTGCTTTGCTCCTCATCCTTCAAATATCTATTCAGGTTTGTCTTGCGGGCGTGCGGGTGGGAGAAGAAGTCAGGTTAAGGTGGGTTCCGGTAAGCAATACGGATGACAGTTATTTCTATCAGAGGACAAGGCTTTTTATGGAAGGCATCCTGGCGCAAGGAGTAACGATTGGCATAAAGTTACAATCCCGCGGTTTCTGGGGCGTTGATACTTCAACAGTAACCATCGAAGGGTTGACTCGCAAAAATATGCTGCCATGGATTGAAAACGCCTATGTTAACGTCGACGAATTTTTTGGACTTCCGTTATATTTGGGTTTTGGAAGGCAAGCCATTCAATACGGAAATGGGTTATTGGTCAATGACAATGCATCAGGTTATGATGCCGTTAAATTATCGGCCTTCCTGCCCTTGCGGGTCGATTGCGAAATAATAGTGCTGAAGCCCACGGAGGCAAATGGCGTTAGCCCTTACAACTGGAAGGAGAAGAGCGCTTATGGCCTATTCTTAAGAAGAAAATGGAAGGAGGTTACTCCCCAGATTTCTGGCTTGTGGCAAAGAGACCGAACCAACAGTATTGATAAGAACTTTCTGGGTCTTTACCTGAGTGGAGAATTAGGAAAAGGAGTGGATTATCGAGGAGGCATAGTTAGCCAGTCGGGAAAGGGAGGAGGAAGAGATTACGGAGGTTTGGCTTATATTTTAGGTGGCGAATTGAAAGCCGATACCAAATTCGGCACAGGGATGGTTGTCTGTGAATATTTTGTTGGTAGTGGAGAAGGAGTTCCCATTACAGGAAAGGACGAAAATTTTATTTCAGACTATTCTCACCTTTCGGAAGAAGAGTACGGTGAATATTATATGGAAAATAGAAGCGAGGTGAGGAACGGAGACCCCGACTACGCAATTGCGAACTTAAAGATATTCAAATTGGGAGCGTTCGTGTTCCCCATTCCTGAATTAAAAACCGGCCTTAACTATTTCATCTACAATTCCTATACTCCTAAAGGTAGTATAGGAGATGAAATTGACTTCTCCGTTAAGTATAAGTATTCAGAAAATCTTTCGCTCCGCCTGATGTATGCCATCTTTATGGCGGGAAAAATTGCCGAGGATAGCGCAAATAAAGTTCTGGGGGAGGTGATGGTGAAATTCTGATGTTACCCTGGGGAATGTCCCCGGGACGGGTGTGTAATCTTTTCTTGCAGATGACCTACGTAACCAGTTTTCTGGTGTGTCATTTAGCTTATCGAGGGAGGTAAAATGAGAAAAGTAGTGGTCGGTTTGGTAACGGTGAGCGTTCTTCTCAGCTTGCCATTGAGAGGTGAAGCAGTCGACCTGAAAGGGAGATTAGGAGTCGGTTATTCTGCTCTCTCGCCTTTATCGGGTTGGTCCGTGAGGTACTGGTTGACAGAAGATTTTGCTGTAAATCTCGTCACTGGTTTCCATTTCGAGACGGATGCAAGCGAATTTCTCCTGGGGGGAAGAGTAATCTATAAGGTTAAAGATGAAAATAGCATGAATTTATATCTGGGTGGAGAAATTGGAGCGAACCTGAGACAGAATGCCGATGACAATTTTTCAGTAGGGCCATTTGCTGGGGCTGAGTTCTTCATTGCCGGACTTCCCAATTTAGGTCTCGGAGGAGAAATTGGTGCCTATTATCAGAGTGCCGATTCGGCTTTCGCCACGGCCTTTGGTCGATTAATTATGCATTATTACTTTGGTGGCGGTCCAAAACGGGTTGAAACGCCGAAAAAGGAAAAAGTAACGCCTGCCAAAAAGAAATAATGAAATAAGCATGTCTGAAAATAAGATTCTTTATGTCTCATTTTTATGGCATATGCACCAGCCATATTATAAGGACCTTGTGGAGAATAAATTTGTCCTTCCCTGGGTAAGGCTCCATGCGGTTAAAGACTACTATGACATGGTCGCTTATCTGGAGGACTTTCCTGAAATTCGTGCAAACTTCAATCTTGTCCCCTCGTTATTAGACCAAATAAACGACTACGTAACCAACAATGTGGCGGACCAGTTTTTGGATTTGACTTTGAAACCTGCCAAGGAGTTATCCGCGGAAGAGAGAGTTTTTATCCTCCAAAACTTCTTCACGGCAAACTGGGAAAATATGATTAGGCCCTTTCCCCGATACTGGGATCTGTTGACAAAGAGAGGGAGGTACGTAGCTTTAGAGGAGTTAAAGGACATTCACAAGAGGCTCAGCGTCCGTGAGTTTCTGGATTTACAGGTGCTTTTTAACCTTACCTGGATTGACCCTTATCTACGCAAGCAGGACGCTGAACTTAGTGGACTGGAGAAGAAAGGGAAGGGATTCACGGAGGAAGATAAGAGACTGGTGATAGATAAGCAACAGGGTATAATGAAGAAAATAATTGGCAAGTATCGAGAGAAACAGGACCAGGGCCAGATTGAAATTTCCGTTACCCCTTACTATCACCCAATTTTGCCTCTTATAATTGATGTTGAAGCAGCAAAGATGGCAACTCCTGAAATCGTCCTGCCCAAGGAAAGGTTTCGCTACAAAGAGGATGCAAAAGCTCAGATTGAGCGGGCAGTACTATGCTATGAGAAGTTCTTCGGGCGGAAGCCCAAAGGGATGTGGCCCGCTGAGGGTGCAGTTTCAGAAGCAATAGTCCCTTTAGTCTCGGATGCAGGAATAGAGTGGATTGCAACCGACGAGGATATCTTGGCATCCTCGATAGGCGTTTCCGCCCATAAGGACGACATTCTTTATAAAGTCTATCAATTTAAAAGTGACCATAGTTCCCTAAAAATTGTTTTCAGAAACAAGAAATTGTCTGACTTGATTGGTTTTACCTATGGGCAGGTTCCACCCGAAGAGGCGGTTAGACATTTCATTCAAGAACTTCACAATATTCATAAACGAGTGAGTTATTTCCCCGGGCCGCATCTTCTCAGCATTATTCTCGACGGAGAAAACTGCTGGGAGTATTACAAGAACGACGGCCGGGACTTTCTCGTCGGAATCTACCAGGCAATCAAAGACGACCCATTACTGGAACCAACGACAATAAGTAAATTTATAGAAAACTACACGGAGCCAGTTCCCCTGCCCAAATTATGGAGCGGCTCCTGGATAAATCACAACTTTGGGGTGTGGATTGGCCATGAGGAGGATAATCTTGCTTGGGACTATCTCGCTAGAACCCGAAGGATGTTAGCCAATTTTGAACAAAGACATCCTGGAAAATACAAAGAAGAGATGGAGAAGGCAAGGGAAGAAATATATGTTGCGGAGGGAAGCGACTGGAACTGGTGGTATGGAGATGACTATCGCGCTGGCACCAGTTCCGCTTTCGATAATCTTTACCGAAAGCACCTGATGAATGTATATGCTCTCCTTGGAGAAAAAGTGCCGGATTGGCTCCACATTGCTATTTGCGGGCAGGAGAAAGCCCATCCCAAACGGGAGCCTGTCGACTTCATAAACCCTATATTAGATGGTAAAGTGACGGATTATTTTGAATGGCAGGGAGCAGGACAGTACGATGTCTCGGAAACTATAGGACCGATGCACCGTCGCGCAAGCATTGTTAAGAGTTTCTATTACGGCTTTGACCTGAACAATCTGTATCTTCGCATCGACACAAACATGGAACTTTCCCACGAAAATTTGAGAGACATGGTAATCAAGATCAACTTCCTTAAAGAATCTGCCCAGCAGGCAACAATTCAAATGCTTGGTGAGGAGAGATTGGGTCTTTCTCTTTTTGACGTGGCGCAAGTTGAAGATAGAGAGAGCTATCAAAAAATTAAAGATTTAACTTCTATTAGCTATCAAAAAATCATAGAATTGTGCATACCATTCAATGATTTGAGGGTAAAGACCGGACAGACAATAGACCTTGTGATAGTTCTGGAACGCAACAATATCGAACTCGAGAGATGGCCTTCCCGTGGCACGGTGAGAGTAACTGTGCCGGGTGAAGACTTTGCCCTCAAGTATTGGTCGGTCTAATAACTTTTCCTAACAGGGGAGGTGAGAAGCATGATGGCTTGGGCATTTTGGGTAGTTATGGTCTTACTAGCAATACTTCTTGTTTTGGGTGCCCTGTTCGCACTCAGGGAATACAGGAAAAACAAGAAACCGGGCCGCATTATCGTTTATTACATCCTATTGGCTGTTCTAACCGTACTTGTAGTCAGGTTACTTTTCTCCGTTTTCGCCTTGACAGTGCCTTTTTAGCCAAGAAAGCGCCATTTGCTTCCTTAAATACTATAAAGAGGCCCCTAAAATTGCGTTTTTAGCCCTTTTTTTCCAATAGAAGGGGTAAATCTTGCCGACGCAATTACTGGCCTTCTTTTGAACAACCTATCATTAGCACCGGTTCCAACAGGCTTATGCTTTCAATTCCAGGCACTAATGACCCCATTTCTGCCGCGCCGATGGCACCGCCGGGGCCCCAAGTGACCTCAAACTAACCATCAGCACGATTCACGGCTCGCCGGCCCAGAACTACACCCAGCAGTCTTAAATTCCCCATGCAACGAAATTTGTCACCCCAAAAAATATACAAAAAATACCACAACCGGGTCCTTAAAGTACCTGCAGCGTGAGAGATAGCTACATATCAAAATAATGGAATATTGCAAGATTTTGAGGGTTTTTGGTACATATAATCTTTATTATGTTAACTTTTAGATAAAATTTTGTGTTAAATTAAGTTATTAAACTTATCTTAAACATGAAACAATTTCATATAAAAATTAATAGATTTTTATAATTTACTTTAAATTTTCGCTTAACTCTTGTTCGTTTGTAGCAAGTGGTAGCAATTAAATCTGATTAGAAATGGTCTTTTCAGATTGGGAAGCGAGAAGCATTTTCCTGCGGACCTGTACTGAGGTCTTGAACTTGGAATTGTGGAGGGCAGATAGGAAGGTCAAGATTAGGCTTGATTATTACCGTGGCGTGTATCGTGGCTATTTACCTAAACCCCCAGCCTTTTCCAGGCAACTACTGCATGCTCTCAGGATCTCTTCCTTTTGAAGCTCGTACTCTTTTCTTATCCTTTGGATCATATCGGCTCTACCTGAGGATAAGGCAAAGCAACAGGAAAGGCAGGTACTTTTATTTATCAACGGACACTTGACTGTTTTCTCTACCTCTTTTCCGCAAATCGCACATTCTTCTCCCATAGTCTTCCTCTTCAAAAGGCTTTCAGAAATTGCTCACTTATTGAACTCTTAAGCCTGTTTTTCCCTTGCGAGCCACTAATAACCCTTCTCTGACCATAAAAATGGCTAAAATAAGCAAAATAACGCCAATTATGGCTAATAGGTAGTTCTCATTCCCAATGAAACCCTTAACCTGATATATTAAGGCTCCTGTCGTGGTAATTAAGACGAATATTCCCGGGTAAATTGTATATTTTGTTGGCTGTTTCATTCCCCAGAGGTAAATGGTAACTACCACCAGAGCCAATGCTGCCACCAGTTGGTTTGAAGCACCAAAAATCGGCCAGATCGCTTTCCAGTTGCCAAGTGCCAAATATCCTGCAGATAAAATGACAATTGCTGTAGAAAAGTAACGGTTCCCGAATATTTTCCACTTCAGACCTTCACCAAATAACTCTTCTGTTATATACCGGTTAATTCTCGTAGCAGTGTCCAAAGTGGTCATTACGAAACTATTCAGCATCACCATTGCCACCAATGCACCGAAGGTTGCGCCCAGAAGAGGTGCTGCTATCTGGCCAAAACCTATGGCGAAGGTTACAATCCAGTTTCCCCCCTTAATCAATTCTGGATAGACCAACCCTTCTCGTCCAGCTCCTCCCACCCAGTACAGGCCAGATGCTACGGCGAGAAGAGCCAGGCAGGCCAGAACACCTTCCAAAATCATTCCCCCATAGGCAATTTTCCTCGCATCTCTTTCGTTTGCCAGTTGTTTGGATGTTGTCCCGCTGGCAATTAGTGAATGGAATCCTGAAATCGCTCCACAGGCTATGAGTACAAATAGCATTGGCCAGAGGGCTCCTTCAATGCCGGACCACTGGACGAAGGCAGGAGTGTGCACCCTGGGATGGGAAATGAAAAGTCCCAAATAGCCAAAAATTAGCCCAAAAAATAAGATAAAAGTGGAAAGATAATCTCGCGGTTGGAGAAGTATATTTACAGGAGTAACAGAAGCCACAAATCCGTACAACAACAATACAACTATCCAGATTTTTGTGGCATTTCCCACCGCAAGGGATATGGGATAGTGGTAGCCCAGAATGAGTAGCCCTCCCAGTAAAGCCAGACCCACAAGTGTTGCAACTAACTGGCTTATTTTCCATCTATAAATCATAAACCCGGTAAGAACGGCTACAAAGATAAGGCCGAAAGTGGGTATTACTATCCTTGGTTCGTTCACCAGCGTAGTGCTGGTAACGGCGGCAAATACTGCCACCACCAGAACAAGACTTAGCCACAAGAAGGTAGCAAACAGCATTTTTGCACGATAGCTCATTGTAGATTCGGCAACGTCGCCAATCGATTTCCCCTTATTTCTTATGGAACCTACCAAACAGGAAAAGTCGTGAACTCCCCCTATAAATATGGAGCCCAACACTATCCAGATAAGAGCCGGCACCCATCCCCAAATTGCTACTGCAATCACCGGCCCGATAATCGGCCCCGCTCCGGCAATGCTAGCAAAATGGTGTCCGAAGAGAATTGTCCAATGTTTCGCTGGCACATAATCTATTCCATCGGTCATTTCCACTGCTGGGGTCTTTCTCTCAGGGTTAATCTCCCAGAGCTTCTCCATAATCTTTCCATAAAATCTAAACCCGCACCCCAGGAGCAGAATTGCTAAGATAGCTACTACCAGAGAATTCATCTATCATCTCCAATATTTGTATATTTATACTAAATTTTTCGCCCTGTTGTCAACTATCCGAATATGCACATAAATAATATGCCCATAAAGGGCTACACTACATTGCACGATTTGAAATCGTGCCTACATAATCTTGTTTTCGTTCCTTGTAGGCACAAATTCAATTTGTGCAGCAGTGCAGTAGGAATTACGCCCATAATGGGCTATGCTACCACGCATTATTCAGGTTTAAAAGGTTGGCCCCAGGGAAAAATAGAATTTTCCACTGAACTTATCTGTCCGCCAGCCGTAATCTAACCTGAGCGTAAAGGGAAACGTCTGCAACAAGAAAGTATTTATTCTCAATCCTATTCCAATTGTATTCTTTAGGTCTGAAATTGTTCTTATCTCTTCAGGCTCATCCCAGGCCGCTCCTGTATCGCTGAAAAGAGCGAGTTGTAGACTCTTTAGATATATGTCTGGCCAGAGGAGCCTTAGCCTCCAATTTATCTCCGGAAAGAGCATGAATCTCCACTCAGCATTAATCAACGCCAACCTGCTCCCTGAGGAAACGCTTTTAGAAAGGCCGCGCAGCCTCGTATCTCCTCCCAGAGAGAAGTCCTCTCTATCTTTTCCCTGGCTCAGCGCTCCCAGAAATCTAAACGCCAAAATATTGCGTTCAGATAATTTAAAATATTTCCTCCCATCGAGGAAATAGCTCGTATAATCGAAGTCACCTCCAAGGCCTTTGAAGGCTTGGTAGACCGTGAAATTTGCGCGGCTACCGCTCATTATGTCCAGTATCTTTCCCTGTGTTGTGTCCCTTATTAAAGAGAGGGCAACGCCATTCTCCCGGGTAGCTGTAGTATCTCCGTTCCACTCTCTCTTCCCTTCGGTGATAAGCTCTAACTCTATTCTCCGGAAACGGTCGAAAGGATAGCCAACCGCCATTCCTTCAACAAATTTAGTATTACGGATTGTCTCATTATTCTCATCTTCGGATCTCCGTCTCATTTTGCCATAAGCGAAAAACCCCAAGAAAGGTCTCCACCCTTGATAAATATAGGCTCCTTGATAGGTCAGCCAGTCATATTCCGAAGCGTACTCCACATAAACATTTATCCCGTGATTTCCCAGCATGTCGCTTGCCTGCCAGTATCCGGCAGTATACAAACCTTCTGTTGTGGAGTAGAAAAGGAAAGGAAAGATAAGGTCGGTGGAGGGCTTGAATCTATAAGGACGAATGCTACTGACCGGAGATGGATAGGGACTTATGACGGGTTCAGCTGGCGCGGCACGTGGCTCAGCCATGGATATTTTTATTTCCTCTCCCCCTCTCACTTTTTTTACGAACAGTTCTTCCAAAGGAAATTCTCCATAGTGGATATTCATCTCTCCAAACCGATAAGAAGAGAAAACGAGATGCCTTCCATCCGGTGATATCTCCGGGGTAAAAATCCCAACTTTGACATTGGTTAACTGGAAAATATCTGATTCAAGATTATCTGCCCCTATCTCTTCGGAGGAATAATTTAGGTCCATACGGTAGAGGTTATAAATTCCTTCGTAATCACCAATGTAGATAGTACTATTGCCGTCAGGGAACCACGAAGGGTCTATCTCATCACTGGAGGTAGAAGTCAATCGGGTAATGGCAGAAGTCTCCAGGTCGAAAAGGAAAAGGTCTTTCTGTTTTTCCCTTTCGGAAACGTAGGCAATCTTCTTATCATCAGGAGAAAAGATGGGATAATCTTCATCGAACTCGTCGCTTGTTAACTTCACCAGATTCTTTCCGTTCGCATCCACCGAGTAGAGGTTGTTCATCCCTCCTTCCATCCCTACAAAAACAATCCTGTCTCCTTTATGCGAAAAACACGGCGATTTCAGAACTTCCAGGGGGAGACGAAGCCTCTTCAGCTTACCTTTTCTGACGTTAATTATGTAAAGATAATCTTTCTCCTTCTTTTCCCCAATGAAAGCGATTTTTTCGCCATCTGCGGACCAGGAAAGAGCATGCCCCTGAGAGTGAATAACATCAATGTTTCTACCAATTTGCGATTTTAAAATAGATTTTTGGTTAGTCCCATCAACATTCATTACAAAAAGGTCACTGTATCCGTTACGATCGGAAATAAAAGCTATCCTCATCCCGTCAGGGGAGAAGACGGGATTGGTGTTAAATTCGGCGTTTGCTGTAAGTTTCTTCCCGTAAATTTCAGCTTCTTCCTTTCCCTCTATTTCGCTCTCATATTTTTCTTTCACATATTTCTGCCATTTTTTGTCAAAGCCATATAAGTCGGTGTCGATTGTCTGTAAAAAAACTCTATTTGGGTCCAGACTTTCCCGAAAATTTTTGAACAATTTAGGAAGCTTGTCTTCACCGTACTCTTCCGCCAGAAAACTGATTGCACTGTGGCCCTCTTGATAAGCGAGATAAACCTGGTGACCCCTCAAATGATTGAAACTGTGTAGTTTATCGAGGGGAATTATTGTACCTGAAATAGCAGCATCTCTCACCACCATGTGGTCATAAGTTTCCCATTCTGTACTTTCGTACTCTGACAATCCCTCGATTATCCACAGGGGATAGAAGATAAATCTCATCAGATTAGCCGATTTCCAGAAACCAGAATACCAGATATTGAATACTGCAATATGGGTGAACTCATGAGTAACCACATGTTCAAATTCTTTATCCGAACCGGTTATAGGAATTACAAATCGGTTCTTATAGGGCTCGGAGAAACCACCAACACCCTCGCCAGTATCCGCAATGTTATTCTGCTCAAAATGGTTATGTGTTAGGTACAAAAAGAAAGGTGTCTTTTTCGGTATACTGAAATTTAGGTCGCCAATAACTTTTTCGTACGCCTGTTCTAAGAGTTTACTTACTTTGGGAATTAGATGTCTTTCTTCAGGATAATGGTAGATTTCGAAATGTTCGGTCTCTGCAATGTACCAGGTGTGCTGGTTAACAATTACCTTGTTCTTACCAAAGGAGAGTTCCGCAAAGGACAGAGCATTTCCTATGAACAGGAAGGAAAATGATAGGCAAAAAAAGAATGGAAGTTTTTTTTTCAAATTATTCTTCATTTTCTGAATTGTCCAATTTCTCACTAAGTATTTCGCCCAGAGTGGCTTTCGGGAATTCCTGCTCAATATACTTTTCCATTTCAGCTCGTTCCCGCGCCTTTATATATTCCTTAATGCTCAAATCAACTATCATCTGCTGGGGGTCGATTTTGATAATCCTCGCCCAAACTTTATCCCCAACCTTCAACATATCTTTCACATCCTTAACTTTGTGTTTAGCCATCTGGGAAATGTGAATTAGCCCTTCGATTCCCTGTTCCAGTTTCACAAAAGCTCCAAAATTGGTGATATGGACAACTTTCCCCTGAACATCGCTCCCCACTACATACCTCTCGTACGGGTTCTCCGATTTCTGTTTCAACCCCAGAGATATTTTTTCACCTTCAACATCTATGTCAAGGACTGCTGCTTCCACTCGGTCGCCCTCTTTGAGGACCTGTCGAGGGTGTTTCAGTTTCTTTGTCCAAGACATATCCGAGACATGAATCATGCCTTCTATTCCCTCTTCCAATTTGACGAACGCGCCAAAAGGTGCCAAATGCGTAACGGTCCCCGTGATTCTTGTCCCGGGCGGATACTTCTCTTTTGCCTGGGCCCAGGGATTAGGCTGTATCTGTTTTAGCCCGAGAGACAATTTCCTATTCTGTTCATCTATGCTGAGCACTCTAACTTTGACAATATCTCCTATCTTCAATACTTCTCGGGGATGCCTTATCCTTTCCGTCCAGGACATCTCGGAAACGTGAACCAATCCCTCTATCCCTGGTTCCAGTTCAACAAATGCTCCGTAAGGAAGAATCCCTTTGACCTTTCCTGTGGGAGTTGAATCAACAGGGTACTTCTGTTGAATATTCTCCCAGGGATGGGGCTCTAACTGTTTCAGCCCTAAGGAAATTTGCTCTTTCTCCCGGTTGAAAGCGAGGACTTTGACGTCCAACTGTTCGCCAACTTTCAGGGCATCCTCCACCTTCTCCAGGCGACCCCAGGTTATATCGCCTATGTGCAGGAGCCCATCTATTCCCCCCAGGTCTATGAACGCGCCAAATTTCGTGATATTCTTTACTGTCCCTTTTAATATGTCTCCTGCAGCTATTCTGTCTAAGAGTTCTTCCCTCTTTCTCTTTACTTCATCCTCAATTACCAGCCTCCAGGAAACAACGATATTCTTGTTGGGCTTGAATTCGATTATTCTCAGAGGCACCACCTGGCCAATAACGCTGTCAAGATTCTTTACCGGAGGATAGCCAACTTGAGATGCGGGCATGAACGCCTCGGCAAGACCTCTCCCCTCTTCCGGAATGGAGACGGGTCCGCCCAGATCCACAATCATACCACCTTTGATCTTCTTTAATATCTTGCCCAATATTTCCTTTTGCGTAGTATAAGCATCACGAATTCTATCCCAGGTTTTCACCATTTCCGCCTTCTCAAAGGAGATAAGAGGCCGTCCAAAAGCATCTTCTTTTTTCTCAAGAAAGACTTCAATTTCATCACCAACTTTTACCCTTAATTTGCCTGAAGGTTCAGTCACTTCGCTTTTCTTAAGGACTCCCTCGGTCTTCAATCCCACATCTACCAATATGGATTCTCCCGTTGTTTGGACAACTTTCCCGATGACGACCCTTCCTTCTGTGATTTCCTCAAGGTTGCTTAATAAATCTTCCATCTTAGACCCCGAATCATAGGAATTTCTCTCTTTTTTTGCGTCCATAATTATGACTCTTTTATAAAATTTCTATGTAGTGCAGCCCTGCAATATAAAATCCAAATGCCAGAATCCAAATTACGGGCATAAAGCCCTACACTACCAAAACATCGCGGGTAGTATAGCCCTTTATGGGCGTCCCGATTTATCGGGACGGGGACAAGGCCTTACACCATGTCTAATGGAGTTTTCTTTTGCGGATACTCCTGACTACACTTCTGATTACCCACTCGGGCGTAGAAGTGCCTGCGGTTATTCCTACCACTTCTTTTTTGTTAAGCCATTCTGGTTTCAACTCCTTTGCCGATTCTATATGGTAAGCACAGGTGATTTTATTACAGATGTTGTACAGCCGAGTAGTGTTGGCACTATTTTTACCACCAATTACAATCATGAGATCCGATTTTTGTGCCAGCTCTCTCGCCTCCTTCTGACGCCGAGAGGTCTCCCTGCAGATAGTATCATAAATCTCACATAATTTTGTCTTTCTCTTCAATTTCCTCGCAATCTTCTCGAAGTTTTCCACCGGCTGCGTAGTTTGACTGATGACCCCTACTCTCCTGCTTGTTTTTACCCTTTCTACGCCTTCAGGACGCCCCACCACAGAAGCCCTGCCCTGGGCAAAAGAAAGTAACGAAATTACTTCGGGATGAGACTTCTGCCCGACTATTACTACATGGTAACCCCTCTTATGGAGTCTCTGCGCTAATAATTGAGCCCGTTTGACGAGTGGACAGGTCGCATCTATCAGCCTGACTTTCGTTTTATCTATTTTGTTCAAGACTGATTGAGGCAACCCGTGAGACGGCACAATGAGAGTTCCCTTCCCGACTTGCTCCAGACTCGAGATGGCTCTTATCCCAAGCTGTTCAAGACGCACAACTTCCTGAGGATTGTGAATAAGAGGCCCCAATGTGTAGACTGGATTAGCCAGAGTCCCTTTCCTGGTAGCTTTTGCTGGTATGCTTTGAGCCAGAGATATGGCCCTTTTGACCCCCGTACAAAAACCAAGCTTCTTGGCGAAAATAATTTGCATCTCCCTATAACCCAATTCCAAATCCCAAATGACAAATTCCAAATCGCTCACAACCATAGGCATTTGGCAATTTATTTATATTGTCCTTCTCGGTCTAATTTTATTATTCCTTCCATTACTTTAGATGCAAAATCGCGATAGCGAGACTTTTCGTTTTCTTCTGTTTCTCCCTTTTCGAAATATATAGGTGAGCCAAATCGGACAGTTACTCTGGGAAATTCTTTTATCCTGTGAGTATTCACAACCAAGGTGGGAACGACAGGGAATTTAGTCTTATGTGCCAGCCAGGCAATCCCGGGTTGAGGAGGTCTCAGGCGCCCTCCCTTTCCCCGGCCACCTTCAGGGAATACCACCAGAGTCTTCCCCCCATTCAAAACTCTAAGCGCCTTTCTGAAAGCAGCTATATCTTGCTTTCCTCTCTCCACGGGGAAAGTATGTATCAGCTTGAGAATAGTTCCGAAAATCGGAAACCTGAAAAGTTCTCTTTTCGCCATAAAGTACACATCATATCCACTAACCGACGCACCCACCAGAGGAGGGTCCCAATAACTGGCGTGGTTGGGAGCGATAATAGCTCCCCCCTTGGGAATATTACTCTTTCCTTCAATTCGAAATCGGAAAAGGAGTTTGGCCACCAGCCAGACCAACCAATAACCTACAATATACAGCAAAATATACCTCTACCAAAATGGGGACGGGTACAATATTTATGTTTCGGGTCTTAGTTCCCCTCAATTTTCGTCAGAATAAAATCGGCTACCTCTTTCTTACTCATATCTGTAGAGTCTATAATCATAGCATCAGGAGCTATCTTCAAGGGAGCCACCCCTCTGGTGCGGTCCCGCCTGTCCCGGGAGCGAATTGCCTTTTCCAGTTCGGTGAGTTCAACTTGCTCCCCTTTCGCTCTCAATTCTCTATATCTCCTCAAAGCCCTCTGTTTAATCGATGCGTTTAGATAGAATTTATAATCTGCCTTTGGAAAAACTACTGTGGCTATATCCCTACCTTCCATTACAATCCTGCCCGAAGAACCTAGTTTCCTCTGGACCTTCACCAGCTTTTCCCTCACTTCAGGTATTGTGCCTAAGATACTTGCCCCTTCTACCAATCTTTTACTTCTTACCTTATTGCTAACATCTTTTCCGTCTAAATAGACCCTCGCCATACCACTTTTGTTCTTCAACTCAATCCTGGTATTTTCTACCATTTCAATCAAGTCTTTTTTATTTCTCAAGTCTATCTTTTCTCGACATGCTTTCCAGCTGAGAGCTCTATACATAGCCCCCGTATCGAGATAATTGTAGCCCAACTTCCTACTAACAATTTTGGCAATTGAGGTCTTTCCTGCCGCAGCAGGCCCATCGATAGCAATAACGGCGTTCTTTTTCACCACAACCCCACCTATTTATTCTACCATTCTGTTCAGAGTATCCATAAACTGAGGGAAGGATGTTTCAATACAGCCAACATCGTTTATGATAGTTTCACCATCGGCAATCAGTGCCGCAATACTTAGTGTCATGGCCATCCGGTGATCACCAAAACTGCTAACCGAACTACCTGCCAATCTCTTATCTCCGTAGATTACCATTCCGTCTTTCTTTTCCTTTATCGAAGCTCCCATCTTGGAAAGTTCGGAAACCACATTCCCTATGCGATCGCTCTCTTTTACTCTCAATTCCTGAGCGTCGCTGATTTCTGTAACACCTTCAGCTTGAGTTGCAGCTAAAGCCAATATAGGTATCTCATCTATGATTCTGGGAATTAACTCTCCCTTTATGTCAGTAGCTCTCAAAGGGCCACTTTTCACAGTAAGGTCGGCTACTGGCTCGCCACAAAGCTGGCGGATATTCTCAATTACAATATTGGCTCCCATTTCTTTGAGGACATCAATGATACCGGTGCGCGTGGGATTGATTCCAACTTCTTTTATCCTGATTTCAGAATTTTTTAAGAGAAGGCAAGCAACAATAAAGAAAGCTGCTGAAGAAATATCCCCGGGAATGGTAATCGGTCTTGCCCCAAATTCTGAGATACCTTCAACTGATATGGTCCTCCCCTTGATTTCTACAGGAGTACCCAGGTATTTTAACATCCGTTCCGTATGGTCTCTCGATTGTAAGGGTTCGGTAACGCTCGTCCTGCCCCTGGCATACAGCCCAGCCAGAACAATACAGGATTTCACCTGGGCACTGGCAATAGAAGAACGGTAATCGATGGGATGAAGCCTCTGCCCCACAATAGTTATCGGTGGATGATTGTCGTCAGGGCTGCTTATCTTTGCCCCCATCTCTCTCAGGGGAAGAATAATTCTTCTCATAGGTCTCCTCTGAAGATACTCATCACCCGTTATCGTGGAAGAGAAGACCTGCGCAGCAAGAATTCCGCTGAGTAACCTCATGGTGGTTCCCGAATTTCCAACATCTATAATCTCCCTGGCACAGGTCAAACCCTGCAATCCCCGCCCATGAATGGTCAGTTCCTCCTCAGAGCGTTCTTCTATTTCTATTCCCAGCTTAAGGAAAGCGTTTACTGTGTTTCGGCAGTCAGCAGAATTTGAAAATCCCTTAACTGTAGTCTTCCCCTGAGCAATACTGCCCAACATGATAGCGCGGTGAGAAATAGATTTGTCTCCAGGAAGAGAAATCTCTCCTTCAATTTTCCTCTTCTTTGCCAGTTTTACGTTTTTCATATTTCCCGCCCGCCTAATTTCCTCCTGGCAATCTTTCCCCTCTCAAATATATCCTCGATTTCCTTCTTCCTTTTCCTTTCAATAGCTCTTTTGAATTTTTCGAGATATTTGACTATTACATCAATACTTTCTGAAATTGCTGAGGCATTGGATAGACAAATGTCTGCCCACATTTCAGGATTGCTGGCCGCAATCCTGGTCATATCCGAAATGCTTCCAGCAATGATTCTACTTGTACGAGAGTCTTCTCTAATCAGCTTGCCAATCAGGTTAACCAACGAGGTAGCCAGAACATGAGGCAAGTGGCTTGTATAAGCTACAAGGTAGTCGTGTTCCTCCGGCTCAAGCAGAAGGATTTTCGCTCCAACACCTCTCCAAAGGTCTCCCACTATGTTTACTGCTTTACGGTCCTTTCTACCCACCGGAGTCAGGACACAGGTAGTGCCTGAGAACATATTAGCTCTGGCATTTCTGATGCTTTCCTTTTCCGAGCCCGCCATTGGGTGTCCACCAATGAAAACCACATTTTGCCCTTTTCCCTTGCTGCAAAATTCTGAGATAGTTTGCTCAACTTTCTTAACTACCCATCCCTTACTGCTCCCAGCATCAGTTATGATGCAGCCATCCTTTAAATAGGGTAATATCTTCCTAACAATGAGAGGAGTTTTACTAACAGGCGTGGCAACCATAATTATGTCAGAATCCCTAACCCCATGTTTAAAATCCGTGGTGTATGTATCGACAGCGCCCATTCTTCTTGCTTCTTTCAACTTATGGATATGGCGACCGATTCCAATTACCTGCTTAACGAGTCTCTTCTTTCTCAAAGCTAAACCAAAAGAGCCTCCGATTAACCCCACACCAATTATGCTAACCTTAAAAGGGGACGGGTACCTTTTCATCTCTTCTCCCCAAGAAAAATGGGGACAGCGACCTTTTTCTATTCCTTCTTCCTCGGCTTCTTTTTCCAAAAAAGTAGCCTGTCCCCTTTTTTATTTTATAGGTTCCTCCCTACGGCGCGGGCGATTTTCTTCAGTTCCTGCATCAGGCTGGCAAAATTTTCCGGCAGGAGAGACTGTACTCCATCGGATAAGGCACGTTCGGGGTCGGAATGTACTTCAATAATTAACCCATCGGCGCCACAGGCAATTGCTGCCTTTGCCATCGAACCCACAAAATTGCGCACGCCAGTCCCGTGCGAAGGATCTACAATAACCGGCAGATGGCTCCAGGACTTTATAGCCGGGATTGCGTTCAAATCTAAGGTAAACCTGGTGGCGCTCTCGAAGGTCCTAATTCCGCGTTCACAGAGGATAACGTTTGAATTTCCATTGGAAACTATGTACTCAGCAGACATTAACCACTCTTCAATCGTCGTTGCTATTCCTCTTTTAAGTAGTATTGGCTTTTTACTTCTTCCAGCCTCTTTCAAAAGCTCGAAATTCTGAACATTCCGGGCTCCAATCTGGATGATGTCTGCATAGCGGGAGACCAGCTCCACCTGTTCGATATTCATAGCCTCCGTAACAACCAAAAGCCCCGTCGCCCTTTTGGCCTTCGCTAAATACTTTAGTCCACTCTCACCCAATCCTTGAAAAGAATATGGAGAAGTTCTCGGTTTGAAAGCCCCTCCGCGGAGAACCTTCGCCCCAGCCTTCTTCACGCTACTGGCAATAGAGAGAAGAAGGTCTTCTTTCTCTACGGAGCAGGGCCCTGCCATAACCACTATATCTTTTCCACCTATGGAAAGGTTGCCAATCTTAACTATTGTATCTTCTTTCTTGAACTCCCTACTTACTAACTTGTAGGGCTTGGAAATGGGAGTTATAGACTCAACAGTAAAGAATCCCTCAAACACTTCCCTGGCAGCAATAGCATTCTCGCCAATTACTCCAATTACTGTTCTTTTAGCGCCCTTTGAAATGTGCGCTCGAAATCCCAATTCTTCTATCTTCTTAACTATCTCTTCAATTCCTTGCTTTGTGGTTCCTGGTTTCAATGTTAAGAACATCTATCCATAACCTCCCTTAGAACATTTATGAATCTTCTGTTCTGCTGGGGCAGACCTATACTGACCCTGATAAATTCTGGTAAATCATATTCAACCATAGGTCTCACAATTATCCCTTTCCTCAATAGTTTTTCAAATACACCCTGGCCATTGCCCACCTTGAGTAGAATGTGGTTTGCCACTGAGGGAATGAATTCGATACCCATTTCCGCCAGATTCTTCTCCAGGTAACTTCTTTCTTTGACAACCAGGCTGCGGCTGCGCTTAAGGTGCGTCTCATCGGAAAGGCTGGCCAGAGCGGCTATCTGTGCCAGCGAATTCGTATTGAACGGAGGCCTGATCCTCTCCATAAAATCAATCAATTCAGATTTCCCTACTCCATAGCCGATGCGCAAGCCCGCAAGACCGTAAATTTTGGAAAAGGTGCGCAAGACAATTACCGTTCGCCCTTCCTTAACGTAGGAAAGAGTATTAGGATAGTCTTTTCTAGTCACATATTCCCGGTAAGCCTCATCAAACACCACCATTATGTGTTCCGGCATATCTTCCATTAGACTCTTTACTTCCTGTTCTGTAACATAAGTTCCTGTGGGATTATTAGGATTAGCTATGAAGATTATTTTTGTATTTGCACTTATTGCCCCCTTCATTGACTCCAGGTCGTGCGTGAAATTTTTCATGGGTACCTTCTTCACCTGACAACCCATTAACTCTCCCGCCATCTCATAGCGAATAAAGGCGTGCTCGGAGACTATAATTTCGTCAATCGGATTCAAGAAAGTTTTTCCGATAATTTCGATTATCTCATCCGTTCCGCTTCCAAGGATGATATTTTCTGGCTTCACCTTTAGCCTTCTGGACAAGACCTTCTTTAAATAGAACCCGCTTCCATCTGGATACAGGTTGACTCTATCCAGGAACTTTTTCATGGCGCTGACTGCGCGAGGTGAAGGACCAAGGGGATTTTCATTAGAAGCCAATTTATCTACCCTGGCAAGACCCAATTCTCTTTTAACTTCCTCGATTGGCTTACCAGGAAGGTACGGTTGGAAATCCAACACATTTTTTCTTACAAGTTTTTCGATCATCAACATACCCTCCGAAATCACTCACTTCTTGGATAGGAGCCCAATATCTTAAGAAGTAAACATTCTTTTTCCAGCTGCCTCAAAGCCTGCCTCACATTTTCATCTTCCATGTGCCCTATGAAGTCGACAAAGAATATGTACTCCCAGGCTCGGAGCTTTGTTGGTCTGGATTCAATTTTGGTAAGATTGATATTGTTTTCACGGAAAGGAACAAGCATATCGTGTAGAGCTCCCACCCTATCTCTTATGGAGAAGAGAATGGAAGTCTTATCTTGGCCGCTTTTAGCTGGGTAACTTTTTCCTATGACCAGAAAGCGAGTGAAATTTTGAACGTTGTCCTCAATGCCTTCAGCGATTATCTCCAGGTCATACAAGGAAGCTGCAAGCCTGGAAGCTATCGCTCCGCTCTGGGGGTCTTTCTCAGCCATCTCTGCCGCCCTGGCAGTGGAAGATGTCTCCACCAGTTCAGCATTGGGCACGTTGTCTTCAATCCAGTTCCTGGACTGAGCAATTGCCTGGGGATGAGAATATATCCTCTTTATTTCCTTCGGCTCCTTTGCTTTGGAAAGGAGATTATGAGATATCTCCAGAAGTAATTCTGAACAAATCTTCAATTCCGAAGTAACAAACATATCCAATGTGTGGTTGATGACACCTTCAGTCGAGTTCTCAATGGGCACTACTCCATAATCGGCACGACCTCTCTCTACCTCTAAGAAAACGTCGGCTATGCTTTTGACGGGGGAAAAAATGGCATACTTACCAAAATTCTTGACCGCTGCTAAGTGAGTGAAAGTAGCCTCCGGCCCAAGATAAGCTACCCTCAATTTCTTCTCGATACTTCGGGAAGCATTCAATATCTCCTGAAAGATGCCTCTTAATGCTTCCTTAGGAAGCGGCCCCTTATTCTTTTTGAGGAGCCTCTCCACTATTTTTTTCTCTCGATGTGGAGCGTAGAACTCCTGCTTTGCTTTTGCCTTCAATTTTGCAATCTCTCTTACTGCCAGGATTCTCTGGTTTAACAGTTTCAAAATTTGATTATCCAGTGTATCAATTTTCTTACGAAAACTTTTTATGTCCATAAGACTACCCTCCGATCTTTATCTAAAATAATTCGGGAGCATCGAAAATTGGTAGTCGCTCCGATTCATCGCAGCGTTTCTTAACCTGAAGGTTACCCTTAACATTCATTTATCCACTAACCGGTGGTTTTATCTCATCGAGACTCGGGATTTCAGACAGGTCCTTTAACCCGAAATAACGCAGAAATTCTTGAGTCGTTCCATATATGATTGGGCGACCCGGTAATTTTTTTCTTCCTGAAATTCTAATCAGTTTTCTTTCTAATAGTGTCCTCAGGACGTAGGAAGTGTCGACTCCTCTTATCTTCTCTATCTCTGCCCGGGTAACGGGCTGTTTATAAGCGATAATTGATAGTGTCTCTAAAGCAGCAAGCGAAAGGTAAAAAGTAGTTTGTGATTTGTAGAGTCTCCTTACCCAACTTGAGAATTCGGGCCTGGTACAGAATTGATACCCCTCGGCAATATTTAGAACTTGAAGCCCACTGTTTCTCAGCTCGTATTCTCTTTCTAATTCTTCAATCGCCTCTTTCATCTCCTCGCGGTTTTCAATTTCAATAATTTCAGCAAGCTTGTCTATACTCAAGGGCTTGTCGGAGAAAAACAAGAGGCACTCAATTATACTCTTTATTTTTTCTTTCTCCATCATGCTTATGCCAGTAATTCCTCTCTTGCCCTGTATATTCTTATAACCCCAAATGCTTCTGCCTGACGGGCAAAAACCCTTTTCAACCGGATCAACTCCAAGAGCGCTAAGAAAGTCACAATCAGCAGTCGCTTAGTCCTCTGTCCAGTGAATATGGCCTCAAAATTGATAAATCTCTTATTTTCCAGAAGGTTCAAAATTTCCCGAATCCGGTCTTCAATGCTGATATCTTCTTGAATTATTTCCCGAACTTCTTTTTCGGCCCGAATCACCACCTTCTGAAATGCATCCAATAGGTCAAAAAGGGTAGCTTCAATAGTATAATCTTCATCCTGGGGAATTAGAGGAAGCCGTCCATAAACGTTCCTCTGAATCGCCTCTCTCTCTTTCAATATACTGGCCGCTTCTTTAAATTTCTGATACTCTAAAAGCCTTGCTGCCAATTCTTGCCGGGGATCTTCAAGCTCTTCCTCTTCAACCGTTTCCGCAGGCGGAAGCAACATTCTCGATTTTATATGAATTAAAGTAGAAGCCATCACCAGAAACTCTCCTGCAAAATCCAGGTTGAGTCTTCTGAACAGTTTTATGTAGTTCAAATAATCAGCTGTAATCTCTGCTATTGGTATATTGAAGATATCCAGCTCATTCTTCTTAATCAAATGGAGAAGTAAGTCGAGTGGACCTTCAAATACTTCTAACCTCACCCTGTAATCCATCCACCCTCCCTTAGGTGAACACACTAAAATCCTAACAAAAGATAGTTTTTGAAGAGCTTGAGGAATTTTACCCGAAAAACCAGGTTCCTTTATTCTATATACCGATCGCTTCTCTAACTTCCTTGAGGGTTTCCCGGGTAGCTTTCTGGGCTCTGAGCCGCCCATCTTTGAGAATATCGACGATTTTCTCTGGATTCGCCTCTAAATCTCTCCTCTTTGCCTGAATGGGCTTCAATTTCTCTATCAGGGCTTCGCCCAATATCCCTTTACACTCCACACAACCTATGCTCCCTCTCTCACAGTCAGCAGTTATTGATTTTAACTTTGGGGAACTAAATATCTTATGGATTCCATATACTGTGCATACATCGGGATGTCCTGGGTCGTTCGCTCTAATCCGGTCCGGGTCAGTAACCATAGAGCCTACTTTTTCCCGAATAACCCGCGGCGGGTCTGACAGGAAAATACAGTTATTGTAACTTTTGCTCATCTTCCGGCCATCAGTTCCTAAAAGTTTCGGCACTTTGGTAAGAAGAGCCTGCGGTTCGGGAAAGATATCCTTGTATAAGAAATTGAAACGCCGAGCTATTTCCCGGCACAGTTCCAGATGGGGAAGTTGATCCTCACCCACAGGCACGGCCTCTGCTTTGTAAACTAAAATATCTGCTGCCTGAAGGACAGGATAACCCAAAAACCCGTAGGTGGAAAGGTTGCGGTCCTTCAGTTCCTGCTGTTGCTGTTTGTAAGTGGGACACCTTTCCAACCAGCTCAAGGGAATAAACATGGAGAGCAGAAGATGTAGTTCCGCGTGCTCGACCACCTGGGATTGCACAAACATTGTGCACTTTTCAGGATTGAGACCTGAGGATATCCAATCAATGACCATTTCCTTAATATTAGTCTTGATTTCTGAAGGGTCTTCGTATTCTGTTGTGAGCGCGTGCCAATCTGCTACCATATAGAAACATTCGTATTCATCCTGTAGAGCTGACCAATTGCTGAGCGCTCCTACAAGGTGTCCTACGTGTAGTCTTCCGCTAGGACGCATTCCACTTAAAATTCTTTTCTTTGCCATTCTAAAATCCCCTTCCTACCCACAAAAAGAGTAAACTATAAAGAAACTGGACGATAGGTATGATTATCGCCCAGAGCAGCCCTGTTAACAGCAGCAAGAATATAATAATAAAACCAAAAGGAGCAATCGCCGCGTACCTCATAGCCATATGGGATGGCAATAATCCTGACATAATTTGCGAACCGTCCAGTGGTGGAATGGGAATAAGATTGAACACGGCAAGCAAAAGATTGATGAGCACACTGAAGAGGAGAATCAATAATAGAGACCTTCTCAACTCTTCCATGGGCAAGTAGCTAGATATCCACACCAGGAAAGAAGAGACAACCGCCAGTCCAATATTGGACAGAGGACCGAAGGCACCCACTCTCACCAGATCTCTTCGCGGATTATTGAAATTGTAAGGGTTAACGGGAACAGGTTTAGCCCAACCGATAACAAATGGGGAACCAGAAACAATCAAAAGGAGAGGAAATATTACAGTCCCGATTAGGTCGATATGTGGTAGAGGATTCAAGGTTATCCTGCCGGCATATCTTGCTGTATTGTCTCCACACCGAGACGCCATCCACCCATGAGCGCATTCATGGACAACAACTGCAAAGAAGAATATAACCAGAGCTACGGGCAGAGGAATCATTTTGAAGACAATAGAAGGATTCCTCACTATTTGTTGAAACGTAAACATCTACCGATCGGTGAGTTAGGCTGCACTCACCCGGTCTCTCTCACCTCCTTTCGCGGGCCAAAGCTCCGAAGGAGTCTGACGCCTGTTCGGAGTCCTGTCGCACCTGCGGCTACCACACTTCAGTCGGTGACTTGTCTACTCACCGACTCGCAGGTGGAGATCCCTCGCCACTCCACTTGAAGATTGGAGTAGCGAAGCAGAGCTTCGCAATTCTGACGCGGAACTTCGTTCCGTTACTCCATCCGTCGGAACAGCGCCCCTCCTTTCGCAGGTTGAAGCTCCGAAGGAGTCCGACGCCTGTTCGGAGTCCTGTCGGACCTGCGGCTACCACGCTTCCTGAGCGCATCTCGTTTCGGACGTCTAGAAAATAGTTTGTGAATAACGTTGGAATTTCAGACAAAAAACAAGGACGACCCAATTGCTTTCAAGCCCCGATAAATCGGGGCGAGTTTATTTTTGCGCCTTGCAGAGTCCGAAGTTTTTTGGCGTCAGGAAATTCCGCAGTAGTGAACAAACTATTTTCTAAAACCCTGCATGCTCACGGACTCGCAGGCGTCATTGGTCCATTCCTCCCTATTCGTCGGACGAGCCCTTTCATATTAAATTTTTTTATTTTATCAATCTTTGGGGAAATTGTCAAACACAAACTTCGTCTCAGAAGACGGGCTGTTCACAATTCCATCAAGCCTGGCGCGGAGCAATTCCCCCAGTATTTTCTTAAAAAGCGGGCCTTCTTTATACCCCATTTTCTTAAGCTTATCGCCCGTAGTGTAAATCCTGACCTTACGCATTCTGGTCAGGTATTGATAGACCTTATTTTCAACTATTCTGCTTCTCGTTTTTATAACAGTAAATAGAAGCCCCTCCGCGGGCAACCCACTTAAAGTTTGATACAGGTAGCTCGGCTTCAATCCTGGTTCTCTGAGCCTCCTTATGATTCCCGGGAGCTTCTCTAAACTTCTGGTTATTTTATTAGCCTCTTTCCTTGAAAATTTAAAATTCCTACAGAGTTTTCTTACCTCTGACATACTCAATTCTTGCACCAGAATCAGAAAATGGACTATCCAGTGTTCCACAGTCTCTTCATCAAGAGGAGATGCGAATTTGGAAAAGACGGCATCAACTCTTTTCAGTTCCTTTTCCATTTTCTGGCTCAGCCTGACCTTGGGATGGATGGAGCTTAAAATCCCTAACTTACCCAGCCTCAAAATTGCATTCCTGGGGTCCGGCTCGCTCAGTATGGCGATGATTTCTTCCCGCATTCTCTCTTTACTCAGCCGTCCCAAAATCTTTACCTTCAGCGCATCGATTACAAGTCGCTCAGTGCTTCTGTCCATTAAGAAACCGTATCTCCCTTCGAACCGGATTGCTCGAAAGATGCGAGTGGGGTCTTCAATAAAACTCTTCTTATGTAAAACCCTAACGGTTCTCTCTTTCAAATCTCTCCATCCACTAAAGAAATCGACCAACTCCCCAAAGCGCTCGGGATTTAGCCTCAGGGCCATGGCATTAATGGTGAAGTCTCGCCGATACAAATCTTCCCTCAGCGAGCCCCTCTCTACGCTGGGCAAGGCCGCAGGAAATTCGTAAGATTCTTTTCTGGCACTGGCAATATCTATCTTAACCCCACCTGGTAAAGTGGCCACCGCGGTGGAAAACCTGTTGTGGGCAGTAACCTTACCCCCCAGTCTCTTGACCAGGTATCGGGCAAAGGCTATGCCGTTCCCCTCAACGACTAAATCCACATCAAAATTTTTTACACCTAACAGAAGGTCGCGAACGAAACCACCAACCAGATAGATTGTAAACCTCCCCTCTTTCGCTACTCTACCAACTTTCGCCAGTAAACTTACCATTTGAGAAGGAAGTTTCTTCTTTAAGAGCGAAGCAATATTTCTTTTATCCATCAATCCTCCATCGGATATGATTTCGGATGTGACACTCTTTTTCAGTACTTCTACTAATTTTTTCTCTACATCTCCAAGCTCAATTCCTCTTACTGTCGCCGAGGCTGCCGTGGCATGGCCGCCTCCTCCAAAAGCCTGGGTAATTTTACCCACATTTATAGCTTTAATTCTACTACGGGCAATAATTCGAATCCTTCCTCGCGTCTCCAACAAGACAAAAATGGAATCCAGATTTTCAATATCGCGTAATCTATGAACAGTTGCCGCCAGATCAGTAATATAATCTGGAGACTTCAATTTGATAATGGCAGTTTCTATTCCGTCAATTTTGATTCTTTTCTCTAATCGGAGAAGTTTGTCTAATAACTTAACTTGTCTCTTAGTCAATTCTCTGCGTATGAAATCCGAAACCACGTTCAGATTCGCTCCCCTGGTCAGTAGAAAAGATGCCGCTTTTAAATCCGAAGGAGTGGTGGAAGGGAAGGTGAAAGAGCCCGTGTCTTCATAAATTCCCAGAGCAAAAAGGGTTGCTTCCCCGGCAGAGATTTTGATTCTTTTCTTCTTTATAAGTTCTACCAGAATCGTGGTAGTGGCTCCATAGTGTCCCCCCACATCAATTACTCCTGAAAGGTCGCCTTTCGCCCGGGGATGGTGGTCGTAGAAGTGAAGGACCAATCCAGGATTGTTAAGAGCTTTCTCTGCCTCTCCAATTCTCTTCGCCAGTCGAGTATCTACAACTATGAGTCTTTTTACTCTCTTGAAATCGACCTCTTTCTCCTGCTTCAGTTCCAGGAGATGGTAATTCTTTTCTAAATATTCTCTCACATCCTTATCCATTGAGGCTGGCAAGATAATTGAAGCCTTTGGATACAATTTTTTTGCTGCTGCAAGAGAAGCCAGAGCATCAAAATCTGCACCAACATGAGTCACGATTAAATCCATCTCCACACGCTCCATTACTTTTTGACAAAATCGCAGATTCAAGAACGAGCAAAATGCCCAATTTTATCGGGCTCGATATATATGAATCCTCCCTTTCGGGAGGACTCTAATTTAATTTAACCTATTTTGAACAAAAAGTCAAACTAATCTTTCTATTTACTAAATAAGTTTACCAACCAATGTCTTTTTGTTATTACTGCTCCCCGGGGGCAGAATTCCTGACAACAAAAGCATCGAATACAATCGGAATAACGAATTGAAATTCTGCCATCCCTTTTCTTCCCCACACACCCAACGGGACAGTTTTCAATGCAACCGCTGCATAAATTACAAAGCTCGTTAATTATCTTAGGTTTTGGAGAGACTAAGCTTTTGAGCCCCTTCAGGAGAAATCCGGGAATCTTCTGAGATACATCTTGTGGAATTCGTTTGAAATCTTTTAGCTCTAAATCTTCAATTTTCTCCCCCAAGATTTCCGTATCTCCGGGGAGAAAAATTCTTCTTTCCACAGCTATCCTGTTGGTAGGAATATCGAGTGGGTTCTCATACCCGACGAGCCGGGAGGCTACAAAATCTAAAGCCACGGCATTTCTACTTGCAAGAATTGCTCCCACTTTCCGCGGCGCCCCACTGTACGGGCCATTTCCCTCCATTGCCACAATTCCATCCAGAATCAGTAAATCAATATTTATACTACCCAAAAGGTCGACAAGCATCTCCGAGAAGGACTCTCTGTCAGGAAGTTTCAAATGGAATTCGGTCTTTCTTAGCCCGGGGATGAAACCTAAGTTATTCTTCACCCCTGCCGTGACGTAAGTTAAAGGGTGAGTCTTTAATTTTGGAAGCGAGATGATTACATCAAAATCTCTTATCCATTTGGTAACTGTAAACTTTTTGTAAAGGTGCCCTTCGCTATTCTCCACTTTCATAACTTCGCCTTCAAAAGACAAGAGAGGAACACGCGTCCTGCGGCTAACTTCTTCGAGTCCTGAAGTCCGATATGCTCTGGCTAATCCTTTAAGAGTTGCCCTCTCGCCAGGGCTGTCTCCAATTGCTGGAATTCCTCCTGCTTCTTTCACTAAATAGGCGACTGCTTCGACTAAATTGGGATGGGTGGTCACTGCTTTTTCTGGAAGACTGCCTGAGAGAAGGTTCGTTTTGATTAGAACCCTCTGACCACTTTTGACAAACTCACCAATTCCACCAAGCAAACCCAATAATTTTCTTATGGATTTTTCCAAAACTGGAGATTCATAGCTTTCGCATCTTAGCAGGGCTACTCGATGAGCGATTTTCTCCTCCACTGTCTTCTCCATTTCACAGGCTCACTTTGTCCTCTGGCTTATAAGGACACTTAATGAATACCGCCCGGACGGGAGATTCCGAATCGTTCAGGATATTATGTTTTTCTTTCGGTTCCAGCCGGAAAGCCTCGCCCGCCCCCGCCAGGTATTCGGTGCCATCGACCAATAATCTCGCTTTTCCTTCTAATAGATAAAATGTCTCTTCAACTTCTTTATGGTAGTGGGCTCCTAATGACCCTCCGGGCTTCAGCACCAAAATTCCCCATTCTATCCTGGGTCCTCTGAAAAGATACTTGGGACCCGAATCGCCAAATCTGAACTCTCTCTCCTTTTCATTGACTCTTTCCATACCCCCTCCTGTTTAACGCAGGCTAAAGCCTGCGGCTACCAAGCCTGAGAATAATTCGGTAGTCGCAACCTTTAGGTTGCGTTTGCCTTCGCATGCTGAAGTCTTCGACTACCAAGTCTTCTATACTATATTATCCCCCTTAACAACGACAAAAGGTCCTCATAACTCACCTGGCGAGGATTCCCTTGCGTTGAATTGGAGGTGAGAGATTTATTAGCAAGCTCGGCCAGACCCTCTGACTTAACACCGAATTCCTTTAGACTTCGGGGAAATCCGAGTTCCCTACCCATCCTCTCGGTTACTGAGAGTGCCTTGAGCCCCGCCTCTTCGTCAGTCAATCCCTCTATTTTCTCTCCCAGAGCAGAGGCAATAGATTTGAATTTCTGAACGCTTGATGACAGATTAAAACCTATTGCGTGAGGTAGAAGTATTCCGTTTGCTACTCCATGAGCAACGCCGTATAACGCTCCCAAAAAAGGCGCTATTCCATGGGCAATGCCCAGGCCAGAGTTTGAAAGTACAATGCCGCCCAGAAGACTGGCTAGAGACATCCTCTCCCTTGCTTCCAAATCCGACCCATTATTGTACGCGGGAATTAGAGCCTTTCCCGCGAGACGGATACCCTCAATTGCCAAAACGTCCGTTAGAGGATTCGATTTTCGGGAAACATATCCCTCAATAAGATGACTCAAGGTATCTATCCCGCTTGAGGCAGTTACGCCTTTGGGAAGGCTTATTGTCAACACGGGGTCAATGATGGTCATCCTGGCAAATAGATAGTTGCTGCGGAAACTCCTCTTACTTCTCGACCGCTTATTTACAATTACAGCATTCCTCGTAACCTCCGCTCCGGTTCCTGCTGTAGTGGGAACTGCAATAAAAGGAAGGCCATATGAATTTAACCTTCTATTCCCTTCACCTTCCAGATATTCGGCTACTGAGCGGAAATCCTTCTCGAGAGCGAGCCCGGCAATTGCCTTAGCCACATCAATAGCGCTTCCGCCACCAAGTCCTAGTACAACCCCGCATTTATGCTGGCGAGCAAAAACTGTACCTTTATCCACTACTTCAGTATCGGGCTCTGGAGAAACCTGGTCGTAAATGATGGAAGCGACTCTCTCTTTGTTTAAGATTTGATTGACCCTATCCAGGATACCGCTCTCCCGAAGAGCCTTTCTTCCAGTAACAATAAGGACGGGACCTCCCATAGACTTAACTTCTCTTCCCAGTGTTTCTAAACTCCCCCTCCCAAAGATTACTTTTGTGGGCAAGTAGAATCCCCACATGCTCCCTCCCCTATGTGAATTACCCTCTACTCTCAGCTTTGTCGGAGTGGTCGTTTCTATTGGTCGGGCCGACCAAGGTCGGCCCCTGCGCGACTCTGACCCCATCCCGTAAAATTCCAGCAAAAGATAGTTTTTGAAGAGCTTGAGGAATTTTAGCCAAAAAACGAGGACGGCTATTTCGCCCCAGAAGCAAATCGCTGTCTGACGAACCCCCGACAGGTCGGGGGTGAGGAGTTTCGATTTGCGCCCTCCAGAGTCCGAAGTTTTTTGGCGTTAAACAATTCCTAAGCGATGAAAAACTATCTTTTGTGAATCCAGCTCCGAAGGAGTCCGACGCCTCCATCGTGTTTCGGAGTCCTGTCGGACCTGTGCTCTTTGATTTGTCGAAGTGGTCGCTTCTACTATTAGTCGGCCCCTGCGCGACTCTCACCTGTTCCACAAAGGTTGTCATCTATTTTTAAGGTTTCCTTCTTTCCATCTCTAAAAGCCAGGAATCCAACTCTATATCTTCAGGGACAAGCCTGCGGGCAATCGCCCATTCTCTCTTTGCCTCACCTCTTTCTCCCAGCCTGTAGTGGATGAGCCCCATACATTTATGGATAAAAGGATTGAAAGGGTTAATCTGATTAGATTCCTGGAAATTCTCCAGTGCCAGCTTCAGTCTTTCCTGGTTAAAGTAAAGTGTGGCGAGGTTTGTATAGGTTGGTTCGTAATTAGGATTAGCCTGTATGGATTTCTTGAATGATTCTTCTGCTTCTCCAAAATTCTCCAGGGTAATATAAGTTTTGCCTATCTTGTTCAGTATTATCTGATTATTGGGTTCTTGTCTCAGACCTTTCTCATATTCAATAAGAGCCACATCAAACCTTCCTCTCTGCCGATAGATATCTCCCAACCGGATATGCCCCCGAGCTCCTACTCCTACATAATCCTCCAGTTCATCTACTTCGGTTCTTTCTTCTTTTAACTTGAAACTATCCAGGGCTATTCCCGGTAGCTCTTCCAGATTCATCTTCTGCAGAAAATCTCTCAAAACACTTTGAAACTGTTCTTGGTCCATCTCGAAGAACTGGCGGAAAAGTTCGTCCCATTGCTTTTCCACTATCTCAAACTTTATCTCTTTTCCTCTCCAGCCAGCTTTGCCGAGCTCCTTCAGGAAATGGATCAACTTTTCCTTTCCTTGATTCTGAAGTAAGTAATTTACTGCCAAAGAAACTTCGGCAAAGGCTAAGACCACTTCCTCTCGGCTATCCAGGTCAGGCATGCCCCTCACCATCTTCCGGAAATCGACCCATGATTTATCCCTTGATGCTACTGATAGGGCATTTTTGTAAATGGGAATTAGATAGTTCGGCTCCTTTACCCTCCACCTTGTCTCAAGGTACTTTGCCAGGCCTTCGTTTAACCACAAAGGGATGTTGAGCCCGGTCATCTTAGCAACAAGGTAATGGATAAATTCGTGAGCTAAAGCATCCAGCCAGCGATAACCGTACACCAAACAGCGAGGAGAAATAATCATAATGCGGTTGAATTTACAGATTCCAATTGCCCCGGATATTTCAATCTGTTTCTGCGAAAGACTGGAAGAGTAAGTGAATGCCTCGGCCCCAGGATATATTTCCACCAGAATTTTCTCTTCTGGGAAATAGTTCAGATCGCCCCCTATTTGTTCATAAGCCTTCTCCAAAGATTGCAGGGCATAGTCTACCAGAGGTTCATCTCTACCGGCAAGGCGAAGTGTGAAATGTTCACTTGAAAACTCGGTAAATTCTTCTGTGATTTCTTTAGTGGCCAGGACAAAGGAGAATAGTTTTTCTCTTTCTTCATCACTCGGTTCCATAAGCGCTGCAGTCTTGAGATGTTCCGATGCCTTATCATAGCTTCCCTGATAAAAATAGGATAATCCCAGTAACCTGAAGGAGTCGGCTCTCTCCGGTTTCTCAAGCACAGCCTTCTGGGCAAGTCTCATCGCTTCCTTCACATTCCATTGATTTAAGTATCTTTCCCCATCCGTGATTATATCTCCAGCATGAAGTATGGTGGGAAGGGCAAATAAAAAAATAGAAACCAGCGGTTTCTTCAGACTACTCTTGATTCCCATGGCTATTCTAAATACCTCATCCTCCTTGCTCATCAAATATACTCTATGGTACTTGGAGGCTTGGGAGTAATATCAAACAGCACCTTACTCACAGAAGGTATCTGTTCAGTAATCCTTCTTTGAATCTTTTCCAGGACTTCCCAGGAGATTCTGCTGACAGTAGCAGTCATAGCATTTTGGGACTCAACGCTTCTGACTACAATTATGTTCCCGAACACTCTCTTACCTCCAACCATTCCTGTGGCTCTGTCTTTCATCAGAACTGCAAATGCCTGGAATGGTTTTAATTCCTTTGTTTCCTCTTCTACGATACGGTTTGCTTTTCTAACTATCTCTACTCTTTCGGGATTGACTTCTCCTATTACCCTCGTCGCCAGGCCGGGTCCGGGGAAGGGCATTCTCTGGTAAATTTCTTCCGGCAGCCCCAGTTCTCTCGCCACATCCCTTACCTCCGGTTTATAGATTTCTCTCAGAGGTTCAATAACTTTAAATCCATATCTTTTAGGGTCAATTCCTATCTGTTCAAGAATGTTATGTTGAGTCTTAATACCTCTTTCAGTCTCTGAGATATCTGCAGCTATCGTGCCCTGAATCAGGTAGTCAGCCTTATTTTCCTTCACCACCTTTCCCAGTACTTTATAGAAAGTATCTCGGAATTTTTTCCTTTTTTCTTCAGGGTCTTCGATTCCTTTAAGCGCTCTAAAAAAATCTTCTTTTGCATCGATTAGTTTAACTTCAACCCCCAAACTTCCTAACTCGTGGGATACCTTGGCTGGTTCGTCTTGTCTCATCAGCCCGTCGTCAATAAAAACGACAATTAGTTTTCTTCCCAGTGCCCTGTGCGCCAGAAATGCACAGGTTACGCTATCCACTCCCCCTGAAGTAGCCGCTATTGCCTTTTTCTCTCCCACAATTTCCTTAATCTCCGAAATCTTCTCTCCAATAAATTTCTTCACCTCCCACATCATTCTACATCCTCCTTTCTTGAAATTTTACTTTTCAATAAACAATAATTATTAAAGTCCAATTAAAAGATAATTTGTGAGAAGGGATTTGGTCTAGCAAGCATTAGAATTTTTAGCCAAAATCGAACAGTGTAGGGGCTCAATTTATTGAGCCCGTCCTTGCGGATTCGATGAATCGAACCCCTACAATATTTGTAGGGGCTCAATTTATTGAGCCCGTTCATCAGCGAGTGAACCAAATCCCGAGCATATCTTCCTCAAGCAATGAACAAACTATTTCCTCTTCTTCCTCCAATTAAAAGATAGTTTGTGAGGAGCTTTGGGAATTTTAGCCAAAAAATGAAGACGGCTCCTTCTCTTCCAAGCAAATCACTGTCTGACGACCCCCGATGAAATCGGGGGGAGGAGTTTTGATTTGCGCCCTGAAGAGTCCGAAGTTTTTTGGCGTTAAGAAATTCCTCAAGGGATGAACAAACTATTTCCTCTTCTTCCCTCCAATTAAAAGATAGTTTGTGAAGAGCTTTGGGAATTTTAGCCAAAAAATGAGGACGGCTCCTTCTCTTCCAAGCAAATCACTGTCTGACGACCCCCGATGAAATCGGGGGGAGGAGTTTTGATTTGCGCCTTGGAGAGTCCGAAGTTTTTTGGCGTTAAGAAATTCCTCAAGCGATGAACAAACTATCTTTTAAATATACTTTTGCTTTATTTTCTAATTACTCTGTCAGGCGTCGGTAGTACTCCTTAATCAGCTTTTCATAAATTTCCGGATATTTTTCTTTGAGAGCTTCCAAGAGCTCCTGACGGAACTCTTTAGGTGGTTGGTACTCCGGGGCTTGGGGTATCTTAACATGTCCTTCCCTGAACCCCATTCTACCGCCGGGAAGTGTTCCTCCCCTTGGCTGAAGGAAGCCGATAAGGGGCTTTCCCCCGCTCTGTAGTAGTTCAGCCAATTGCTTAGAAGCAGAAGCAAGGCTCTCCTTTCCCTGGCCCAAATAGTAGAGAGCTTCCCTCTCCTTTTCTAAGGCCGGCTCGGTACTCTTCTTCTCCAGTTCCTGAGAAGCCTCATCCATAGCGGAAGAAGCCTTCTCCATGTCAGAGATAATTTTCGGCCCAATTGCAGAACTCTTGGCCGAAAGTTCTTCTAACTTTCGCCCCAGATTTTGCGTCCGGTTTTCCAGCTCCTTCTGTTTTTCCGCCAGACTCCCCAACTCGGAGATTTCCTCCTCTTTAAATATTTCCACTTCCTCTGCTCCAAATTCCAATGATTTCGCAATCTTCTCTTCTTTCTCTCGCAAATCCACGATTCTCTGTGCGGTTTCAGAAATATCATTCTCCTGCGACTCCAGATTGCTTTTTCGAGAAAGGAGACCCTGCTCGTGAGGAGTTAATTCCGCACCCTCTTCTTTCTCCTCAGATAATTTAGATAGCTCGTCCGAAATTTTTTCTTTCTCAATTCCAATCTTAAGGATGGAAGTATCTACAAGACCCGACATATTTCTTAACCTTTCAATAGTCTCTTTCAGTAGCTCTTTTGCCCGGCGAGGAGTCTCTCCGGATAGCTCACTCAGAACTTCCTCCATCCTCCTCAAAACCAGGGATAGATTCTGGTAAGTAGAGGGGTATAATTCCACATAGTTTAACTTTCCTTTTAGATTCTCCAGTAATTTTTTCGTATTTTCTATTACCTCTTCCTGCAACTTAGCCAACTCTTTTAAAAGGTACTCCTGCTTCTTAAACAATGCTTCCAACCGTTTCTTATCGAGATGGCTGGTTCGGTCTACCAATTCTTTTTCCTCTTCGATCAATTTCTCCAATTCTTGAAAATAGAGACCTGCTTTCTGGAATAGCTCAGAAGAGCTTCCCAGGGATGCAACTTGACTGGCGGCAGATTGCAGGGTGACCAGGGTTGAAGAGAGCATTTTGAGTAAGTCCTTAGCTATCTTCAATGCGGCTTCCAGTTCTCCCTTTAAAATTTTATCGGCCATCTTCTCTATGTCGCCAGACATTTCTCCGAGGTCGAGACTTTTGATTGCATCTTGGTTGATGAATTCTTCAGGCAAGGTTTCCGGTAGTTGAGAAAGGTTATTCATAAGCTTTGCCATCAGTTTTGAGATTTCCGACAGGCTCTTTCTAAGTTCCTCCAATTTCTCCTTGTCTATCTGTTTTCCCATCTCTTCCAATTTCTGAGTCAGTTCTGTTTGACTATCTAACAAATTCTGGGCTGTCCCTAATACATCGCGCATTTTTTCATCCTGGAGAAGGTCCTGGGCTAAAAGAGACATCTTTTCCAGTTCAGAAATGATTTCTTCTTGGTTACTCTTTATGTTTTCGATATATTTTTCCCTATCGGTAGTACCTGGTTTGAGCGCCTCGGAGAATGAAGATAAAACTTCTGTCATCTTTTCATCTTTCAAATAAGCCAGGTTTTCTTCCATATTTTTGTACTCTGAATGCACTTGAAAATCGCCAAGAGGGTCTGCCTCCATGCGGGGAAGAAGCTTTTTTAAATAGTTGAGTAAGTCTTCTGTTAACTTTTCAATTCTTGCCTGGTCAGCATGGAAATTTCTTAACTCTTCCAGGCCCCGTGTTTCGTTCCAATTCTCCACTTTACTCTTTGCCGTAATCTGGTCTCCCAGAATACGTAATATCTCTTCCCTGAAGTGCTGCTCCATTTCCTCAATTTCCTCATGATCTTTAAGATAGCTGAATACTTCCAGATAGTAGGTCTTTGAAAGACTACTTTTTGGGCCCGAGATAGTATCGTTGTCCCAGACCTCTAAATAATAACTGATTAGCTCGCCTGGATGCAAGTCGAGCTTTTCCACATCCCACTCGTAGTTGAGGAGTTTCTGGCGCACCGAGCGGTCAAATCGCTCAATCCTTATCCTTTCCGGCTTAGTCGAATCAGAAGCTCCAGTTCTTAACTTCTGGTATACAAGGTCTATCTGGGTTAGCCCGAAGTCATCGCTCGCCTCATAAGCAAGCTCAACTTTGGTTTTTTCTGAAACCGTGAGGTCGCAATCAGGAGTGATGACCCTTATTTGAGGAG
>Ga0315314_1000390_pt1 | contig 50830 bp, 39 predicted proteins | sample TDP9_MG_FD_203631 | JGI IMG/M metagenome (GOLD analysis project Ga0315314, IMG submission 203631) | Freshwater sediment microbial communities from Lake Towuti, South Sulawesi, Indonesia - TDP9 | ecosystem: Environmental > Aquatic > Freshwater > Lake > Sediment | place: Indonesia: South Sulawesi... | reverse complement strand
ACAGTTTTGGGCCATGGGCAATCTCCTTGCCAAAATGAGTTATCGGACTGATAATTCATCGGCAAAAAGCCCTTTTGGCCTTGAAAATTAGCGTTATTGTATGCCAATATCATGTGGTTCTACCCAAGATTTTGGCTCTGTTATAAACCTTGACGAGGATGCGGACTTAAGATAGAATCACTTAACCAGCAGAAATGAAATGAACTATATATGATGTTTTCCAATAATAAATAGTAAGTTGTAAATAATAAATTTCCTGTGGTGAAAGTAGCTCAGTGGCTAGAGCATTGGACTGTGGATCCAAGGGTCGCGGGTTCAAATCCCGTCTTTCACCCTTTTATCTACGTTTAGCCGTCGCCGGCACGGCGACAATTGCTTTCTGGCACGAGCCATGCGTGCACCATGGCGACTATAAGTATTATAGGAAACAAAACGTAAAATTAAGGAGCGCTCAATGAAAGGAAACGAAAAATTGCTCAAGGCACTCAACGGGCTATTAGCTGACGAGCTAACCGCGATCAATCAGTACATGGTCCACGCTGAAATGTGCGAGGCCTGGGGCTACTCGAAACTGCATGAGGCTATCCAGACTCGTGCCATCACCGAGATGAAGCATGCCGAGAAGCTGATCGGGAGGATCCTATTTCTCGAGGGCAAGCCCGTCGTCAGCAAGCTCAACGACATCCACATCGGCGACGATGTCCCCAAGATGATGGCAAACGACCTGGCTGCCGAGATGCGGGCCGTCAAGGCTTACAATGCTGCCATCAAGCTCGCTACAGACGTTGCTGACAACGCCACCAAAGAGATTCTCGATGGCATCCTTAAGGACGAGGACGGGCACGTTGACCAGATCGAAGAGCAACGCGACCAGATCGAGCAGATGGGCCTTGCGATATACCTGAGCACCAAGAAGTAACCAGATTATTTTCGCAAGATAGATTATATGTGCTCGACTTCAATTCCTGCAAGCTGGCAATAGGCCTTAAATGGAAGCTCCAGATTGCCATAGATGAACAGTTGGTGGAAGCCTTTTGTGTCGCGGCAGTCGGCGACGTCGTCCAGCTCAAGCTCAACTGAAGTTCGGCAGCCACCCGCGGGTGGAGTGTCAATGTTGCGGAGCACCCGGCCGGTGCCGAGGATGATTTTGCCCGGACCCTGAAACTTCATAATAGTGACATCTTGACCCTGGCGCCACAGAACTTGGGGCGAGACGCCGATATTGGACTCGGAGTGGCTGCGAAGAATGAAAGGCTCGGAGGGTTTATCAAAACCATCGAGTTTTGTTGGACAGGAGCAATGTGCGCCCATCAGAGTATTGTTGATGGTGTTGGGGGCCGGGTCCTGTATAAAGCCAGGCCGGCCAAATAAATAGCTGGTTAATCGCAGCGAAATGGCAGCATTCCAATCGGCTTCGCAGGCGCCGACCGAGCCTTCGTCATTGAGCCGAAGCCAAGCAATGCAGGGTGGACAGGGAATCAGCAGGTTCTGAACCAGAGGCAGGCAATCGACCGAGATGCCCTGGCAGTTCTCGGCAGCGATAATTCGTTGGGCGGTGACGTAGCCTTTTGCAGCGTTGAGGATGTCCTGCTTGTTGGGCTCAACAATCTTCTTGGCGTTCTTGGTGTAGTAATCGGCGATGGCTCGAACTTCATCAATCGGTTCAATTTTCTTGAACTCCTCAGGCCAGCGGCTGCGGGGGATATAGTGCAGCGTGGTGCCGATGACGTCAAGCTGCTGGTCTTCGGTTTTGTCACCTTTTACGACGCAGATGCGGGCGTTCTTCATTCGCCAGATGGTGCTTAGCATCCGCATGCCGAAATCGAGCCAGTCGAGGTCCTGCGTGGCGGCGACACAGACGCCGGGGATATTCCGCATCCCCTGCAGATGCCCGGTGAAAGAAGTTCCCATTGGGCTAAACACAATCGTCGGGATATTTCCTCGCTCTTTGGCGATTTTATTAATGTGCGTCCAGGATTGATTCAGACTCATGCTGATAACAAAAAGCCCCTCAGGAGAGGTATTTTTGAGGCCGCCGAGGAACTGGTTGACGGCATTATCATCGTGCAGCGGCTCTGCGACGACCACCAGCTCGACTCCATACTTTTTGGCAGCGGCGTTAAGTATCTCGGTGTACTGTTTCTGACGAGCCTTGATGTCGTACGCGGCGCCAGGCCAGCCCATCCAGTAACTGTCCACATCCGGACGCACAAACACCGCGCGAACAAGCGGTTTGCGGCTGGACTGCGACTCCGCGGCGAACAGCGACGAGGCGAAATCCAGCAGGCCCATCTTGCCAGCGGCAGCCACCGCTCCTGAGCTTGCCAGGAAACTGCGACGATTCATCTTTAACGGACAGCCGGCAGGTTTTTTATTAGTATTCATCGTGATTTCTCCTTAAAAAGCAATGGTCTTTGAAATTGTATTATTAGCTGAAAGAAAATCAAGCGAATAATCTTTAGGCTTGCATTGGTAAATGGTAACTGGTAAATGGTAATTGGTAAATGGTAATTACCAATTTCCAATTACCGATTTCCAACTACTAATTTCCAAGAATTCAAGGAGGTAAAAATGAGACCTAAGCTTATAGTTATCGGGGCCGCCGGTCGAATGGGAAAGCGAATCATTTCATTGGCTATAGAATCCGGCCGATTCGATATTATCGCAGCGATGGAAAGAAAGAACCATCCCGACATCGGCAAGGACGCCGGCCTGGTGGCGCAAGTAGAGCCGATTAACGTCAAACTCGATAGTATCTATCCCGTCGGTGCCGACGTAGCAATCGACTTTTCGCAGCCGGAGGCAGCAGATGTGACCATCGGCTACTGCGCAGATAATAATGTGGCGATTGTTTTGGGCACGACTGGCCTGAGCGATGCGCAGCGCAAAAAAATCAAAGCTGCCTCTGCGAAGACCCCCATTATGTATGCGACCAATATGAGCGTGGGGATGAACGTTTTATTTTCTCTCGTGGGCAAGGTCGCAAATATGCTCGGCGAAGAATACGACATTGAGATAATCGAGCAGCACCACCGCTTCAAAAAAGACGCTCCAAGCGGCAGCGCCCTTACACTGGCGGAAAATATTTGCAAGGCGACAGGCCGAGATTTTCCGCAGGCTCTTACCCACGGCAGAAGCGGCAAAGACGCCCTTCGACAGAAAGTTGATATAGGAATGCATGCCGTGCGGGCTGGCGATATTACCGGCAAGCACGAAGTTATTTTTAGCACGCTCGGCGAGACAGTGACAATCAGTCACACAGCCCATAGTAGAGACACTTTCGCGCGGGGAGCACTGCGAGCAGCAGAATGGCTTATCGGCAAAAAGCCGGCTCTGTATTCGATGGCCGACATTTTAGGCATCTCGTAAATCGAGCACGCGAAATAATCTTGGCTACGGTGGCCAGTCGAGGCCTTTGATGCCGTGAATGGTCAGGTTTGCATCTGGAAGGCCATCGCGAGCAGGGCGAATCTGGCGGGCGTCGAGAGTACGGACCTGGCCATCAGCAAAAAGGAAATTGCGTCGGCCCTGCCAGCACCACCAGCCTTTATCGTTATCTATGGGCAAATGATTGCTGAGCCATTCCCCGATAAGAATCTTTCCGGCTGGATTAGCGACAGTAGAAATTCGCTGCGGGATGGAAGGCTGGGAAATTTTACCGTAGGTGTCAGCAGGACTGCTCATGTTATCAATCTGCTGCGGACTGTGGTAGAAGGCCATCGAGTAGGCGTAACTGGTGGACTCGTATTTTTCTCTGGCGATGCGGTCTTGCGGACAAAATAAAACCGAAGGATTATTAGGATCGATATGATCGTCCAGATAAGGTCGGACGAATGACCGCCAGCCGCGTCCCATCCACAGCCAATAGCCCGCTGGCAGCGGGTCCTGGGCGCAGGGATAGGTGTTGTCGTTTGCGCTGGCGTATAAGTTCACAGCTACATTGATTTGCTTGAGGTTGTGCGCACATCTGATGCGCATGGCCATAGATTTGGCCCTTATAAGCGATGGCATAAGAATGGAAAGCAAAAGGGCGATAATCGCGATGACAACAAGAAGTTCCACAAGGGTGAAGGCGCATCTTAATGAATATCGAATATCGAATATTGAATATCGAATTTTCACGGATTACTCGACAGTAACAGACTTTGCGAGGTTTCGAGGTTTGTCCACATCGTGGCCACGAAGCACCGCGGCGTGATAGGCCAAAAGCTGCAGCGGCACAACGGTCAGTATCGGCTGCAAAATCTCTGGTGCATCAGGAATGGTAATTAAGTGATCAGCATATTGCTTGATATTCTCGTCGCCTTCAGTTGCCACAACGATAATTTTTCCGCCGCGTGCTCGGACCTCAGCGATATTGCCCATAATCTTTTCATATTGTGGCCCGGCGGTGGCGATGAAAACCGCAGGCATACCGTCACTAATCAACGCAATCGGGCCGTGCTTCATCTCCGCAGCCGGCAGCCCCTCAGCGTGAATGTAACTTATCTCCTTTAGCTTCAAAGCCCCTTCCAGCGCGACCGGATAATTAAAGCCCCGGCCTAAGAAAAGCCAATTGTTTCTTTCGATATTTGCCGAGGCAATTTTTTTGATATGCTCAGATTGCTCAAGAATTCGACTTATTTTATCCGGTATCTGGGAAAGTTCATTGATATAGCTGGTTGCCTCGGTGCTGCTTATGTGTTTTCTTCTGCCCAGATCGACCGCCAGCATAGTCAAGACCGCAAGCTGCGCGGTAAAGGCCTTTGTGCTGGCCACGCCTATTTCAGGGCCCACGTGCAAATATATCCCTGCGTTGGTGGCTCTAGCGATGGAAGAGCCGACAACGTTAACGATACCCAGGACTGTTGCTCCGCGTTCTTTGGCCTGCTCGACCGCTGCGAGGGTGTCGGCTGTTTCGCCCGATTGGCTTATTGATATTACCACGGTGCGGTCCTCGATGATAGGGTTGCGGTATCGAAATTCGCTGGCGTATTCGGTCTCTGTGGGGATTCGTGCCAGGTGCTCAAACAGAAATTCACCCACCAAAGCTGCGTGAAAAGCCGTGCCACAGGCGGTCAATATTAGGTGTTTGGCGCAGATCAGCTCGCGCAAATAGTTGTCTATGCCGCCCAGTTTGATTTTTCCATTTTTCCGGTCGATTCTGCCGCCCATACAGGTCGATAAAGCCTTGGGCTGCTCGAAAATCTCTTTGAGCATGTAGTGCGGGAAGCCATCCAGCTCGAGCTGTTCCAGTGAAAACTCAATTTGTATTAGGTCTTTAGTGACGGTGATATTATCGATGGTTTTGGTATGGAATCCGTCGGCGGTGACGGTAACCATCTCGTTGTCCGCTAAGTAAATCGCCTGCGTGGTGTGCTCTACGATGGCGGCGGCGTCGGAGGCCAGGATATATTCGTTTTCACCGACGCCTAAGATCAAGGAGCTGCCCTTTTTAGCACCGATAAGCATCTGGGGAAAATCTGAGCAAAGAATCGCCAGGCCGTAAGTGCCGTGCAGCTCCCGCAGGGCCTTCTGAACCGCCCATTCAAATTTGTTCTGTCCGTCACATCTCGTCGCTCGTCCCCCTGCTTCCGCAGGGGCAAGCCTGTCCCCGTGTAAGCGGGGATCGCTCGTCGCTCGCTGTTCGTCGTCGCCTTTGGAATAGAAGTAGCCAATAAGATTAGCTATCACCTCGGTATCGGTCTCGCTGGTGAACTTGGCACCTTCACTGGATAGCCAACGCTTGAGCGTATCATAGTTTTCGATAATGCCGTTATGAACGACAGCGATTTTGCCGGTATAGTCCGGATGCGGATGTGCATTGACGTTATTGGGCTGGCCATGGGTAGCCCAGCGAGTATGGCCCAGGCCGAGCGTCTCGCTGCTGTCAGGTTTATCTAATATTTCTTCCAGGGCGCTTATTCTGCCGCTGGTTTTTTTGATTTTTATTCCGGTGCTTGCCCAAAGTGCCACGCCGGCTGAATCGTAGCCCCGATACTCCAGACGTTTTAGTCCCTCTATGAGAATCGGTTGCGCAACCTTTTTGCCCAGATAAGCTACTATGCCACACATAGGTTCGGCAAGCTCACTACAAGTTTGGTATTTACCATTTACAATTTATTATTTATTATTTTTTTGTGCCTTTGTGGCCAAACGTCATCTTTTTTAATAGTAAATAGTCAATAGTCAATAGTAAATAATAAATTACTCGTGATGACCCATTTTTTCAATATTTAGGCCCCACGTTTGACGTGGGGTTTGGTTAGCCCCCGCAGGGTCATTGCGAGCAAAGCGCGGCAATCTCTAATCACCAATTAACCAATTAACTAATTTCCTTGACGGGAATTGCGGGTTTGGGTATTATCTAATCGAAAGGTGAAAAAAAGGAACTGATATGTCTAAAGGCCTATTGTCTATTCCGGAATTGCGCACAAAGTGGCTCAAAGAGAAATCTTTTTATAAAGATAGAGAAGTTGGTACAGGGGTGGAGATATTTGTTAAGGACGTATTGAAATCGCCTGACATCTTTGCACTCAAAGTAGGTTTGGGTTCAACAAAGGACGCAGATAGAAAAGATGAATTTTTGGAGAAGAAAACATCCAAAGAGTCACGCAGGCCTGATATTACTATTTATATAACGCCAGAAATTATAATTCCAGTAGAAGTAGAAAAATACGAGAACATAAATGCCGGGAAAGTTCAATTATTGCAATATCAAATTGATCTGGAGAAGAAATACGGCATTTTAACAGACGGCCACACCTGGCAGTTTTATAACAATAACGAATATAGAGAATACGATCTAAAAACAATTCTGGATGACACGGAACTATTCCTCGAGTTCTGGCGTGAATACATTAAGCCAGAAACGTATTATATGGCATTCTTTGAAAAGCGGTGGAAGGATTCACTTTTGCAAGAAACAGAACAACTCCCTGTTGAGGAATATCGCCGATTGTTTTTCGAGGATATAACTAGGGTAATTGGAAGTTTCAAAAACAAACTTAACATAGAGGGTTACTTAAATCATTTACCTGAAAATCAAAAGAAAAAAACGGCTGTTGAAATCACATACGCTTATATAATCCAGTTTATATTATACAAAACATTGGTAGATAACGAATTTGATGATTTCCCTCAAAAATATGATGCCTTGGTAGAAGCTATACACGGTTACTTAAAGCAGAAGAGGTACAAAGATATATTAGGAATCATTGATAGCATTTCTGCCGAGATTTCCAAGAATATTTATCGACCCTTTTCAGAGGAACAAGAGTTCATAGCAGAGAGACTTCGGGAACTGTACCGTGAGCCGAAAAATGAACTTCCACATGTATCCCCATGGTTGGATATTTTTATCTTTATAAAGAGATACAATTTCGCCGAGGTTCGCAATGAAATCTTCGGGTATATTTACGAAAATTATCTGAAAGCTTTATACGAGGATGAGAAAAAAGGCCAATACTTTACAGACCCTGCTGTTGTTAACTTCATGCTCGAACAAATTGGCTACACTCCGGAGAATCTCAAGAGCAGGATTGCCCCGGACAAGAACACTATCTCTCTTATCGATCCTGCCTGTGGGAGTGGTACGTTTCTTTATTCTGCTGTTGACACCCTCATAAGGACAATTGGACCTGATTCAGAGCAACGCGCCAAGCAGATTGAAGAGCTAGTGAACAAAGATATATTTGGTCTTGATATCGCTGAATTCCCACTTTATTTAGCTGAGATGAATATTCTGATGAGGATGCTGCCTCTTATAATTAATGAGAAATACAATAATCCGGTGGAGAAAAAGATCAAGGTTTTCAAAACACGGGATAGTATTGCTGAATTTATGGATACTTCTCTTCGTAATACTATTCACGATATCGATGTTGCCGCCCAAAAAAACACCGGACAAGGTTTCCTTTTCAAGGAGAAATTAGACCTTGGCTATGCGAGTTATGTACGAGATGAGGACGACCTGAAAGAAATGAAGGAGAGTTTAGAGACAAGGCCTCGCTGTCCACGCCGCCGTTTTGACTTTGTCATAGCAAACCCACCATACGTGGGTTATAATGAATCTTCGAGTCAGGGGGTTTTAATTTTTAAACTTATAAAACCAGGTAAGGACAAGAAGGCAGACCTTAATAACATATATGGCGTCAATTTACATAGCATCCCAACTCGCCCCAAAAGATATGCTCCTAAACCCAATTTATATGCATTCTTTATCGCTTTAGGCTTAGCCCTGTTAAAAGATAACGCCAAGCTCTGTTATATTATTCCACAGACAGTTTTAACGGCTGGTGATTTAGATGTTCTTCGTTATCACTTAGCGAAATTTACCACCATTGAAAAAATTATTACTTTTAGCGGGAAGATGTTTATAGGTCGTGGTTTGAAACAAAACAGACCAGTTCCAACTTCCAGCTTAATTTTTGTAGTAAGACGAACTCAACCTGACAAGCGTAATTATGTGGAGATAATCAATTGCAAAGATACGAGTGCGGAAATGGAGGAGACACTCAAAGATATTTCTGCCGGTCGAAAAATTAGCAAGAAAAAACTTCTTCAGGGAAAATTGCTAGAAAATGTTACTAACTGGAATTTTATTAAACAGGAAAAATCTTTCCTTGATTTTCACGATATGTATAGGAAAACAACAGAAAGCATTTCAATTTACTATACTCACGCTTTAGCAGAACATCAGTTCAAGAACCGGTTTTATTTCGATGGAGGCGGGAATATAAAAGAGAAACTGGTCACGAAAAATCCAAATGGAAACTATGAAATTTTTGATTATAGGAGCAATGACTATACAAAGATGTCCATCACTCCTAGTAAAAGCTACTATCCTAAAAACGCTCCGGTCTCCTTCCCACACGGAAGTCAGGGTATCGTTACCTTCGAACAGAAATATAAGGTCATCTGGCGTATAAGAGACCCTGTTAAATTTCAATTCTCTGAAAGAGATTTGCTATTGATAAGCAATCAGTCATTGCTTATATCTTCGAATAGTAAAATAGAAATCTTGTATTTATTAGCTTTACTAAATAGCAAGGTAAACCGTCTAATCCTTGAAGAGAATTTGCTACAGAAACACGAGCAGGCTTTTCTTGTAGCTATCACATCGATCAAGGAATTTATCCGTGTTCCAAGAATCTCAGAAGCTAACCAGTTTGTCAAAGATGAAATTATAAAAAGAGCAGAAGAAATGTTGGCATTGGAAGAGGTAAAACTTGCCGACTTAGTAGATTTCTCAGAAATGATGATGCAGAAATTTGACGCGGTATCAGTAAAAGGAGACAGTCTTGTTCTATGCAAGGATAAAAAACAGAGAAAGCTGAAGATCAAGATTAACAAAGAGCTTGTTGAAAAAACTATCGCCGATAAATACAAAAGAGACGAATTAGAATTTGAACATGGGCAGATAAAACTTTCAGAATTAAAATCTTTGCCAGCTATTGACTTTGAGAAACAAGAGTATCTGAAGGATTATGTGGACGACTTGGTCTTTGCATTATATTTTAACATTCCTCTAACAAAAGTGGGGGTAAAATATGCTATCGACATTAAAAAGCTGTTTCAAGAGAACAAATTCTACAAACTGTTGAATAAGCTTTCATAATAACTATTGCGAGAACTGCAAATATAAATATGCCTTATTCCCCGTCCGGTTGCGCTCAATATCAATTTTTCTAATAAAATTGTTAAATTTTCATTGAGAAACAGGCAGAATTTGGTATAATATTATTAGATTTTAGATGCTTGATTCTGGATACTCGATGTTGGATGATAGATAGCAAATCGTAAACAAGGAGGGCCTTCCAATAGCATGCGAAGCCCAAATCTTTATTTTTCACCGCCGGGAGCGGGAAGCAAGCGGAGAACCGCACGAAATCAGGCCGTATTAGCCACAAAAAAGCTCGCCTGTCGGCGGCCAAGGCTCATAATGACAAAATCCCGGGGAAAAAGCGATGATAAACATAATTATATTGAAAATTCGTGTTCATTCTTGTTTATTCCTTCCGTGCAAGCCGTGCAATCCGTGTCGAAATATGATCGATAATTTATGCCAAATTATGCAAAACAAAGCCAATTTGCTGGATACTCAAATGAACGTAAGCTCTGTTATAATAAAGGATTATGAAAATAAAATCGACTTCTGGCCCGCAAAAAACAAACCCAATCAAAGCCAATCTTTCGACATGGCTCAAGACAGGTTTCAAACGTAATCCTGTTAAAATGGGTCATCAGGAGTAAATTATGATGGTTGTTATCGACTATAATGTGGGAAACGTCAAAAGTGTGTGCAATGCGTTCCGTTATATCGGCTGTGAGGTAACGCTTAGCAAGAAAATCGAAAAAATTGAAGGCGCCGCCGGTATTGTTTTGCCCGGCGTTGCAGCCTTCGGTTATGCCATCCGAGCTTTAGGAGCCCTTTCCGAGCTGATAAAAAAGATTGCTTTGAGCGGCAAGCCACTATTAGGTATTTGTGTCGGCTACCAGATGCTTTTTGACCACAGCAGCGAATTTGGCCAGCATAACGGACTCGGATTAATCTCTGGCGAGGTTATTCCGATTCCTGCCGGAAGAACGATCCCGCATATGGGCTGGAATCAGGTGAAGCTGCCCGAAGATATGGATTTATTTTTTGAGCTGGGAAAAGAAAAACATTTTTATTTTGCGCATTCTTTCTACGCTAATGTCACCGACCGCCTGGCCAAAGTTGCCTATACGGACTATGGCTTTGCGCTTGCTGCAGCAGTGCAGAAAGCAAATATATACGGCGTGCAGTTCCACCCTGAAAAAAGCGGCAAAGCTGGCCTGAAGGTCCTGAAAAATTTCGCTGAAATTTGTGAAAAATAAAAGGAGAACCCCCGAATAAATTCGGGGGCTAAATATGTTGACCAAAAGAATTATTCCATGTCTGGATGTTAAAGATAATCGCGTGGTTAAGGGCGTCCAGTTCGCCAATCTGCGTGATGCCGGCGATCCGGTGGAGCTGGGCGCCAGGTACAGTGATGAAGGGGCCGATGAATTGGTATTCCTGGACATCACGGCCACCATTCGCTATCGTAAAACCATCGTCGAGCTTGTCGAGAAGGTTGCGGAAAATGTCTTCATCCCGTTTACGGTGGGCGGCGGCATCCAAACCGTCGAGCAGATGGATACGATTCTAAGAAGCGGTGCGGACAAAGTCTCAATAAACACCGCTGCGGTTGGCAACCCAAACGTGATTACTGAGGCTGCCCAGCGTTTTGGAAGTCAGTGTGTCGTTCTTGCCATTGATGCCCGGCGATCAAAAACCAAAGCCGGCAGATGGCAGGTCTGTGTCAAGGCTGGTTCAGAGCCGACCGCCATCGACGTGGTCGAATGGGCGGTCAAAGCCGAAAAGTTAGGTGCAGGCGAGATACTTCTGACCAGCATGGACGCCGACGGCACAAAAGCTGGTTACGATAATGAATTGAACAAAGCCGTTACCGATGCGGTCGATATTCCGGTAATCGCGTCCGGCGGAGCGGGCAAGCTCGAACATCTCTACGATGCCATTGTTGTCGGCGGTGCAGACGCAGTGCTAATGGCTTCAATCACGCACTTTGGAAATTATACTATAAGACAGATGAAAGAATACCTTGCCAGCCAGGGTTTACCAATAAATGTGTGACTGGGACATTTAAAAATAGCTAAATACGTTTCTCGAAGATTCAATTTCGTAGCGGCAATCAAAGAATAAAATCAGAAACAAAGTCAAGGTACCATCTGCAGCCTGGCTCCAGACTGGAATGGCGGTGAACAGACTGCAGAACGACGCGCAGCCCATCTTGCCATATATCATCCGAAATGTCGCTGCGAAGCTGGCGGATACCTTCCAAACCTTTATTCAGCGATACAGCTCGCGGGTCCTGGGGGACATCGCCTTGAATGGCCGCTCGCAAAGCATCTGCAATGATGCGGTCATCGATACTGCGGTCTTCGCGATAGCCGGTGACCAGAGCGAACTCAATGTTTTGAAGTACATCTTGACGGTGTCGTATCATCTGCTTCATTAACTTACGAGGTCCCAGCGTTGCTTTTAAGTCTTTCTGCAAAGCCATATTTCTGATATTGGCCTGTTTCTGCAGGGCTTGTTTTCGCCTTAAACGCTTTAGCTTTGACATGTAAAGGCTCCTTCCACACAATCTCCTTGTTAAAATACGATCCGGTTATCTTCCTTCTATAGGTCGTTTTTGCTTTTTGACTTTTTGGCCTTTGTGGGATTGTAATCAGGATTGGGCGTTAGCATCTGGGCGTTTACTTCGTTTCGCCAATCTTGCAGCATTTTTTTCAGCTCACGAGTTTTTCCCGGCATATTTTTAGCCAGGTTGTTTTGTTCGCCGATGTCTTCTTTTAGATTATAAAGTTCAAACTTGTTATCCGGCCCACATATACTTTCATCAAACCATTCAATCAGCTTATAATCGCCTGCCCGAACAGCTCCACATGGGCCGATGTTAGCACTGTGGTAGTGCGGATAATGCCAATAGATAGCCTGGCGGTTAAGTGAGCCGCTTTGCGTCAGAAGCGGCACTGTGCTAATGCCATCGATCGATTTCTTATCCTTATTCTCCATGCTGACGATTTCCAAAATGGTCGGGAAGAAGTCCACGCTGATTACCGGCTCGCTGCAGATACTGCCGGCTTTGGTCACGCCTGGCCAGCGAATAATTAGAGGAACTCTGATGCCGCCTTCATATAGATTGGCTTTGCCGCTGCGTAAGGGGGTCTGCTTGGCGTCTTTTTCTAATCCGCCATTATCAGAGAAAAATATAACGACGGTTTTGTCGGCAATCTTTAATTCGTCCAGCTTTTCTAACAGTCTGCCTACGCTATTATCTAGCTCTTCGAGCATCGCAGCGATTATTGGGTTATTCTGGGGCAAATCTGAGCCGGGCTTGGCCTTATATTTTTCCACCAGTTTTTTCTTGCCCATAATCGGGGCGTGTATGGTATTGTGGCCGACGTAAAGGAAAAACTGGTTATCTTTGTTTCTTTCCAAAAATTCGAGCGATTTTTGGGTAATTAGTTCGACATTGTGAGCATCCTTTTCCGGGTCCTGATTAGGTGATGGTTTCTCGGTTATCAGTGTCTGGTCGAAGCCCTGTTTATCCGGGTCATACTGTTCGCTTTCGGGAGGTTTCTTGGCGGTGCTGAGGTGCCACTTTCCGAAGCTGGCGGTAGCGTAGCCGGCAGCCTTGAGAGCTTCTGCAATCGTGAGCTCCTCCAACGGCAGATATTTTTGCCAGTCTGGCTGCTTGAGTTTTTCGTAGGGGAAGGCACCGCCAGGAATGAAATCCGTCAGATGCAGGCGGGCTGGATATTTTCCAGTCATAATGGATGCCCGCGTCGGCGAACAAACCGGACACGCCGCGTAGGCGTTGGTAAATCTCATACCTTCGCTGGCCAGCCGGTCAATATTGGGCGTCTTATAGAAATCGCTGCCGTAGCAGCCTAATTGTGGCCAGCCTAAATCATCAGCGAGGATAAAAAGAAAATTAGGCGTTTTTTTGTCATTGCGAGGCCCGCCTTGCGAGCCGTGGCAATCTTGGACTTCTGGCCGATCGAGATTGCTTCGCTGCGCTCGCAATGACAACATCACGAATGGTTGATACTGCTTGGCAAATGCAAATTTTGGCCACGCCAACGTTGTAGCTCCAAAACAGGCCGACTTAATAAACTCTCTGCGGTTCATCACGAAACGTCCTTAACTTAACCACGGCACAAAAACTAGTTTTTGCATAGGATAAACAATTTTCTCTCTAAAGTGTGGGGGAGTCAAACTTTTCCAATCGGCGTTTAGATTTTTTCAAATCTGAATCTATGGCCGGTGGAATCAACTTTTACGGTGTCGCCCTCGGCAGAAAAGAATATAATAATAGAGGTGTAGGTTTCAGTTTTTCTGTTGTAGGGTCCACCTCAAAGCCCAGAACCTGTAAGACAACAACTCCCAACAAGACTTTATCTATAAAGTCAGAAATCCAGACATCAAAAGGAGACTCTTTTCCTTTAAGCTTTATCCATGCCCTTCCTCTCAAGATTTTTACAGTTCCTGCACCAGTCTTAACCTGCTCTTCAGCGAAGGATTTTATTTTCAGTTGATCTGCGAGTTTTTTGGGAAGAGTTGTCAGGGTTGCTCCCGTATCCACAAGAGCCTTAACTTTCCTTGTATTTTTTCTTTCTAAGTTACTGATTTCTATATTAACCCACGAATGTCCCATAAAAATAATTTAACAGAAAAGCGTGTGGAAGTCAAACTTTTACAATCGGTGGTTAGATTTTTTCGAACCTGAATTTGTGACCAGTGGAATCAACTTTTACTGTGTCGCCCTCGGCGAATTTGCCGGCTAAAATCTCGCTGGCCAGCGGATTTTCCAGCCTTTGTTGAATCGTCCGCTTCAAAGGCCTGGCGCCAAATACAGGGTCGTAGCCCTCGTCCATAATCTGCTTGCGAGCGTTGTCGGTGAACTGCAGTTTTATCTTCTGTCCGTTCAGACGCTCAGCTAAGTAGTTTAATTGAATGTTGACAATCTTTGTTAAATCGCTCTTAGTGAGCATGTGGAAGACGATTATCTCATCGACACGGTTCAAAAACTCCGGCTTAAAGACCTGCTTTAGCGCGTCTTTAACGTGGGCCTCGATTTCCCAGTCGGCGCCGGCCTCCTCGGTCAGCTTTTGAATCTGCTGGCTGGCAATGTTGCTGGTCATAATGATAACGGTGTTTTTGAAGTCGACGGTTCGGCCTTTCCCATCGGTCAATCGGCCATCGTCAAAAACCTGCAGCAGCACATTGAACACATCCGGATGGGCCTTTTCAATCTCATCTAACAAAATCACCGAGTATGGCTTACGACGAACCGCCTCGGTCAATCGCCCGCCCTCTTCGTAGCCGACATAACCCGGAGGAGCACCGATAAGTCGAGCGACGGAGTGCTGTTCCATAAACTCACTCATATCAATTCGGACCATCGCATTCGGGTCGTTGAACAGAAAATCAGCCAGCGCTTTGGAAAGCTCGGTCTTGCCTACGCCGGTTGGGCCAAGAAAAAGGAATGTCCCTATTGGCCGATTCGGGTCGCCAAGGCCGGCCCGGTTTCTGCGCACCGCGTTGCAAAGAGCACCAACAGCTTCGTCTTGTCCGACGACACGCTTTCTGATAAGCTCCTCCATCTTCATTAATCTTTCGCGCTCGCCGCTCAGCAGTCTGGCCATTGGTATCCCCGTCCATTTAGATACAACCTCTGCGATGTGCTGTTCAGTTACCTGGTTTTCTATTATTTTGGTCCCGTTAGATTTGGCCAGTTGTTCCTCTTTTCCTTGAAGCTCTTTTTTCAAATTCGCAATAGTTTCATATTTCAGCCGGGCGGCGGTTTCCAGCTCACCTTTACGCTGCGCTTCTTCGAATTGAGTTTGGGCATTTTCGATTTTTTGCTTTAGCTGTTTTATCTGGTCAATGTCAAGTTTTTCACCTTCCCAGCGAGCGGTAAGCTCTTTATCCTGCTGTTGTAGTTCGGCTAATTGCTTTTCAGTTTTCTTTAGCCGCTCTTTGCTCGCCTCGTCACTTTCTTTTTTCAGCGCCTCACGTTCGATTTGAAGTTGGACAATCTTTCTGCGGATGTCATCCAGCTCGGCAGGCAGTGAATCGTTTTCGATTCGCAGTTTCGAGGCCGCCTCGTCAACCAAATCTATCGCTTTATCCGGCAGCCACCGGTCGGAGATGTAGCGATTGGACAAAGTCGCAGCGGCAACCAGCGCTGAGTCGGTGATCCGAACGCCGTGGTGGGTGTCATAACGATCCTTTAGACCTCGAAGGATAGCGATGGTCTCTTCGACAGTCGGCGGGTCAATTAGAATCGGCTGAAAGCGCCGCTCCAGGGCTGCGTCTTTTTCCACATACTTTCGATAATCATCAATCGTGGTTGCGCCAATACAGCGCAGCTCACCTCGCGCCAGCGAGGGCTTTAACAAATTGCCCGCATCCATTGAGCCTTCGGCTCGACCGGCACCGACAACCGTATGCAGCTCGTCAACAAAAAGTATAATCTGGCCGGCAGCGACGATGACCTCTTTAAGCACAGCTTTCAATCGGTCCTCAAATTCGCCTCTAAATTTCGTTCCTGCTATTAGTGCTCCCATATCCAGAGCGATGATTCTTTTATTCTTCAAACCTGCAGGGACATCACCTGTTACTATCCGCTGAGCGAGCCCTTCCACGATGGCGGTCTTTCCTACGCCAGGCTCGCCGATTAGGACCGGGTTATTTTTTGTTCGGCGGTTGAGAACCTGCATACATCGCCGGATCTCTTCATCCCGACCAATAACAGGATCAAGCTTTCCTTTTCGGGCCATTTCCAAAAGGTCGATACCATACCGCTCCAGAGCCTTGTATTTGTCTTCCGGGGTTTGGTCAGTTATCTTTTCACCGCCGCGAATGTCTTTCAGAGCGCCCTCGATTTGTTCAGGCGTAATCGAGTTAAGGCTTAAAATCTCTTTGGCGTCGCTTGATACTTCCGCAAGCGAGCCAAATAGATGCTCGACACTTAGATATTCGTCCCCCATTGCGTCAGCTCTGTTTTGGGCGTCCAGAACGACCTGGTTGAAGGCTGGGTCGGGCATAATCTGGCTGCTACTTTGGCCTTGGGGCAGTCGGCCAAATTCACTTTCTATCATATTTTTGAGCCGTGAGACGTTGGCGCCGATCTTTTTTAGAACCATAACCACCACGCCGGTTTCATCGCTGCAAAGAACACTTAATAGATGCAACGGTGATAGAACAGTGTGCGATTTAGCCATCGCGATTTGCTGAGCGGTCGCTAATGCCTCTTGAGCTTTCAATGTGAATTTGTCAAATTTCATAGTCAGATTCCTTCAAAAACTAATTATTCGGTATTGCATTATAGTTGAATTGCAAACGGCGTGCCAACTTTGTATTGCGTATTGCGTATTGCGTATTGCGTGAAATTTCGCACGACGCATTACACACGACGCACGACGAGAAACGTTCTGAGTGTGCCAATTTGGCAGTTATACCTCCGAGAAGCTCTTGCGTGCCGCTACTCGTCAGAGCAAGGATTACTGATTTTCTCTTACAAGCTTATATAGCTTAATATTTTTGATTCCAATTCTTTCATAATTAGTGTCATCATCGAATTCCATAAGGCAAATTGTATTCTTGCCTATTGGCTTTGCTGCTATTGGCCGACACTTAAGGTTCAGCTACTCCCGGTTGTCCAGACCAATTTTGGCTTTCTATAAGGTGATAACTGTAGCGTTCCATAAGCACTGTTCCTCAGGTGCTTCGCGGGGGGAAGCGAAGCACCTCACCCGATTTTCAAAATGCACCTCGGCAGGGATTCGATAACCCAGGCTCTGGTGCAGCCGACGATTGTTGTAAAAGTCAAAGTAATCGCTCAGACCATCTATCACATCCCGCACCTGCCGATACTCGTTGAGGTAAACCCGCCTGTGGCGGGTAAACTTCTTCGTACTTGACGCTTCTCCAGAACCGTTCAGAGAAGATATTATCAAGAACCCTGCCCCCTACGACAATACAATCAAAATCGTTTGATTTCATTCTGTTAGACATATTTAATCAGTATAGTTTTTTTGAGCTTTTTTATCAAGGCTTGACAATCGATGTCATTTTTCTAATAATGGTATCTGAATAAAGGATTTGGTATGTATTTTGAGATAATCGGCGAGATTGAGAGTATCGAAACGATAGCCAGCGGTGGGAAAATCAAAGATATAATGCGGCTTCGTAAACAATATGGTTTCGCAAAATGGCGAAAACTTAAAGGGATTGCTAAGGTCCGCCTTCAGAGTGGAAGGATATGCAATGCCGAGATTCACTGGTACGAAGCCCATGGCATAGGCAGGAAAAAATTAAAAATCAAAAGATTACTGGATTAAAATTATGGCTAAAAAAAGCAAAGAAAAGTTATTTGCGCTTTGCATAGAGAACAGGGAATGTGAGGATTTGGAAAAGCGTAAGATTTACAGGGTCCTGCCGGACGATGAAGCAGCAAAGGAAGGATACCTGAGAATCATTGACGAGTCTGGAGAGGACTACCTGTATCCGCAGTCCTACTTCATTCTTGTCGAACTGCCTCGCGAAGCGCAAAATGCCTTGAAATTGGCAATCTGACCGCTACGTTACCATAACATCTTGAAAAAAAACATCGCAGAATTCGCTAAGTTTGGCGTCTTATACGGAAACCATATAAACAATCAGTTAGCATAATGAAGGGAAGGAGAATTAAAATGACCGTGAAAGAGAAAATGGCTGAGATAATCAATGAATTGCCGGATGACAGTTCATACGATGAAATTCTGCGTGAATTAGCGTTTCGCAGAATGGTCGAGTGCGGATTAAAAAATTCAAATGAGGGAAAGACAATAGCCAACGATGAGATGGAAAGAAGAATTAAGTCATGGTAGAAATAAACTGGACATACGAAGCTGAAAAATGGCTAAAAGATATTCACGATTATATCGCTCTTGATAGTCCTGTAGCAGCTAAACGCGTTATTAAGGGGATATATGATAAAGCACAAATACTTAAAAAATTTCCCAAAATTGGGCATAAATATCACTTTGAAAGCAAAAAAGATATCCGTATACTTCTCTATGGCCATTATAGAATCGCGTATTTGATAAAACCTGATAGAAATATTGATATATTGGGTGTATTTCACGGCGCGTTAGATATTGATAAATACTTATTTTAATGCCTTCAAAAAAGACAGAAGATTTCATCAGAAAATGTATGGCAATCGCTTCTGACATGGTAAAGCTCCCGACCCGCCATGTATGGTTGGACTACGATAAAGAGGCTGATGTATTATATATGAGCTTTCGGAAACCTCAAAGAGCGACAAAAACGATAGAAACAGATAAAGATATCTTGATAAGAAAATATGGAAAAGAAATCGTCGGCTTGACAATTATGAATGTAAGTAGCAGGTAGATGTTTTAAAGCCCATTGCTAAAACTTTATATAAAAATATACAGATGGCATAGGAAAGCAGTGTGTTTTAAATCTATCATGAGAGATACTGTGGATTGTGGTCAATTTTCGGCTAAGCTATTTGCCAAAGACAGCGGTTCAAAAAATATATATAAATGGATTTTTATATGGGTGCGGTTTAGCCATTTACTATGCGGCGAAAAGCCCATAAGAAACGGCTTCAATTAATTGTTTAACTCGCGGCGAAAACCTCAAGTTCGGTGAAATTCGATGTTGCCACAAAACTTTACGCAGGACAGACAACATATCAACAAAGGATGGATGCCGTTTATGTCCATACCAGGGCATCATCTCTGGCAGCAGCGATGGCTCCTTGATAGCACAATGAGCGTACCATGCTTTAACCATCGTCAGCAATACCAGCGCCAGTGGCGCCTGACGGTTGACCGTTTTGCTGCACCAGCCCTGCGTAGATTCAAAACCCATATATTGTTTAGACTCCAATATAGCCTCCTCCAGTGCCCACCGATCGTAATACCGCTGTACGATTTCGGCATCCGGCACTGTGGCGTTGGTGCAAAAGAGAAAGTCGTCTTTCTCTTTTCCCGCTGGATCTCGAACTATGACCATGCGAATGGGAACATCGCGGCAGACGTGATACCACAGACATGTTATGCCCAAAACCAGACGCTGGACCTGATAGCCTTGTTTGTAAACCGTTATCTCTTTCCAGCCCTTCTTTCGATAGGCAGCTATCTTTCGGGGGTTGGGCAGACGCTTTCCCTTCTTCGGTTTTCTTCCACGTTTTCCCTTGGGAGTCTGTCTGGGGGGCAACTGGTAAATGGCGGCGTCTCTGCGAATCCGACTGACCAGGTTCACATCTTCCGGCAGTCTCTGCACCACTGGACGCTTGGCGTATTGTCCATCGGCAGATACCCGCAATTGCACCTCTGGAAGGGCTTGTGCAACGGTCTGAATCAATTCGCCAGCCAATTCCTGATGCGAGCGAAAAATCTCTTGCCTCTTGCAGTCCGACCGCTTTCGATACAGAGCGAAAACGGCAGGCAGAACCCACCGAATCATCGACCACGGCGGCAACCGCACCGTGATTGCTCCAATAATCCAGTTGTGAGCCCAGTGAATAACAGTTCCTTTGTGCGAGCAGGCACTGGTAGAGGCATCTTTGAACCAACCAGCGTGAGCGACATGCTTGCCACATCTGCCTACAGTGGTATCGTCGATGGCCATATCGGCCACGGGCTTGCCTGTGGATTGGTCGAACACACCGGATTCGAGTATCATCGGATAAATTACATGAACCAGCAGTGCTATGCTCAATTCTCTGAGGGACCATGCCGCTCGGTAGAAAAACTTCTGATAGACAGTCCAGTGTCGGTCGGCCAGCTTGCCCAGGGTTCGAAGCATACCGGTCACCGTCATAGGGCCACGTCTGAGGACCCAGCCGGTCGCGATCCGCTGCCAGGTTCTGGCAGAAGGTTCGGTGAAAATATAGGAAAGTTGAAGAACAATATCGTTCCATGCCGATACAAGAGATATAGCGTCCATGCCGACCTCCCAATATATTGTTGGCTCTCCAACATTCATATCGGGTTGTCGGCCTATTTTTTATCAGTTATACACCTTCAATTTTTGGCTAAAGTTCACTATGGGAGTCACGTAGAAATTGTTCTGTATTTAAATCTCAATATATTAATCTTATGGAGAATAATCTATGGGAGCACTTGATTTTCTAAAAGAGTTCGAAGGTCGTGCGCTGGATGCTGCAAGCTATAAATTGCTTCAACGAAACTATGAAATGCAGGAACAAAATAATCAACTTCTAAAAGATAAAGTGGACAGCCTTGAAGGCACTCTTGCCGAATTGAGAGAGCATAATAACAAGTTATTATTGGAGAACGAAAGGCTGTTAGAGAAGGTCAGGCAATTCGAAGAGGAGAGGAAGTATAAAATCTATGAAAATATAGCATTTAAATTGGATGAACATGGCTTTGTTGAACCCACTCCATATTGTCCGAATTGTCACTCGGTTATGAGCCATACGAGTGGTGTTCCAATCTACAAGTGTCCTAAGTGCGACTATGTAATTCGATCTAGAAGTGGTGCAGATGCTCTCGCACGTGAACTAAACTCGCAGAAATCCAATTAAACCGACAAAACGAATATGACGTTTTATAAGGAAACCATAAAGTACATAGTTAGGCTGATGTAGATGACGAAAGAGGAATGGGATGAAACGGAATCATACTAACAAAACGAGAGGGCAGATTCTCTGGGTTGAGGACGAGATATATTACACCAGATCTCTAATTCTTCTCATCGAGGATATGTCCGGATACAAGGTTCTAATCGCGGAAACATGTAGAGAGGCTATCGAACACATCAAAAATCCCTCTGGCAAAATCTCTGCTGTCGTGCTCGACGTAATGATGGATCCAGGGGATACTCTTAACCTTACCGAAACCCATGCTGGATATCGAACGGGATTGGCCTTGGCTAGACGTATCCGTGAGCTGGAACATGAGATGCCAATCCTGGCAGTTACTGCGAGCAGCGATCCTGAAGTATATGAATGGTTCTCTAAACAGCCAAAGATGTCAATTCTCCACAAACCAGTTCGGGCCGAAGAGGTCCTTCATCAATTAACCAATCTGATCGGGGAAAGAGGGAAATGTAAACAGAAGCCAAGTATCTTCATTGTTCATGGACACGACGACAAATCGAAACTAGAATTGAAGAATTTCATACAGAACACTCTCAGACTGGGTGAGCCTTTCATACTTCATGAGCAGCCCAACTGCGGCAGGACTATCATCGAGAAGTTTGAGTATAGTTCTGCACAAGTCGACGTCGTATTCGTCATTTTCACTCCCGACGATATTGGTGCAAGTGTCAATGCCGAGAATTCCATCAAGCGCAGGGCACGTCAGAATGTTATATTCGAATTGGGATATTTTTATGGTAAGCTTCAGCGAACAAAGGGGCAAGTCATATTACTTCACAAAGGTGCGGTAGAGTTGCCTTCAGACATTGTTGGAGTTATATATATCGATATAACAAATGGGATTGAAGAAGCGGGCGAAGAAATTAGGCGTGAACTGTCAGCATGGCTGTAACGTTAAAAGAGATAGCCAAACCAAATATACTTTGAAAAAAGGCAATATAACAATCGGTTGCAAACGGATTTACTGTTGCGCTGGTGAGCCGAATCGTTATTTGCTTTGGGAGATTGAAATTGAAGACAACGCTCCGCCGTAGGCGGAGAAATACGAAGCACGAAATCCGACCCGGCTACGCCGAGGCGAGAATCCTAAACAAACTTGTCCTGAGCTTGTCGAATGGATTATAAATTCAAATGGCTAAACGACTGAAACGACCGTTTGTTACACTCGTCTTGGCGTAGGCCAAGCCGTAGCCAGATTGGGATTTTGGTAATTCGTGCTTGTTTAGGATTTAGATATTCGGATTTCGGATTTAAGAAGCTATTTAGCGTCAAAAATTATTTGTTTTTTTAATCCATATATGGTATTTTTATAGCTGAGGTGATTAGAAAATGAAAAAACGTTATCAGCTGCCTATACTAATAGAAAAAGATGAAGATGGATTTTATGTAGTTGAATGCCCTGTATTTTCAGGGTGCTACAGTCAGAGAAAGACTATTGATGAAGCCCTGAAAAACATTCGAGAAGTAATCGACCTATGCCTCGAAGAAAAAGAAAATAAAGAAGCCCTTAAAAACTTCCAGCCTCAGGAATTAAGTTTCTACCCACTATCTTATGCCTAAATTAACTAACCGGCACTACAGGTGTGCCGGCTAAACCTTGTCAGTCGTCCCTCATCTCTCGTCCATCGTCACTGCTCCTTTTCCGTTAGTGCAACGGCTGATGCGATTACGAAATTAGCCGTGTGCGTAATGCTAACGCTTATATGCTTAATGCCGAGCTTGTAGGCGAGGTTTTTTACTTCGCCGGTGAGAGTGACCTCCGGCTGACCTGCAGCATTATTTAATATCTCGATGTCTGTCCAGGCGATTTTGCCGCGCCAGCCTGTCCCCATCAGTTTAAGAATCGCTTCCTTTGCGGCGAAACGCCCAGCTAATTTCTCTACCTTATCTTTATTTTTCTCTGCATAGGCCTGTTCAGCGGCGGTAAAAACCCTATTGATGAAGCGTTCGCCGTGCCGCTTTATCATCTCTTCTATCCGCGGACAATCGACAAGGTCTATACCATGCGCGATAATGTCCATCCGTCACCTATTCAAAACCCCGCAATAAATTGCGGGGCTAAATATTTAGCCCTCCAGTTTCACTGGAGGGTCTTCCCTCATCTGGTAAATTTTTTCCAGACAAAAATCAATAAACTTGTCCTTTTCAGCCGGTGCTACTTGCTGTGTAATTTCGGCATTAAGCTTATCAAAGGCTTCTTTTCGGCGGTCAGAAATAATCTTCTGCTCTAATTTTTCCTGCACCTTCTCGAACGGCTCATAGCTCTTTGTGCATTTGTCTTCCAGCTTCATTATAAAGATATGTCCCTCTACTTCAATCGGCCCGGCAATCTGACCGGGTTCTATTTTTTCAGCTTCAGCCGCGAGAATGTCATAAGGCTTAGCTAAGGAACCCGGCTGCACTGGTTGCCACAATCCGCCAAATTCTCGCCTGTGCTCCTGTGAATATTTCTTGGCCAATTCTCCAAAATCTTCGCCTGCCTGTATTTGTCTAATCAATTTGTCAGCCAAATTTCTCGCTTGTTCGAGCTGGTTCTGGTTCGGGTCTGCCATCTCCAATTTGTTAGGCTGAATATCAATCAGCCGAAACTGCAACTTCGCCGGAATGACAAAAGATTGCTCTTTCATCTGGTCATAGTATTTCAACAACTGTTTATAAGTAATGGGTCTATCATCAAGAAACTTCGATGCTATATACCATTGAGTAAGAATAAATCTTTTCCGATTCTCCTTAAAGCCATTGCGATCTATTCCCATTTGTTTAAGTTTCTCTTCTGCCTTGACCTGGTCGCCTCCGCGATCCAGGATGAATTTTCTTAGCTCTGTTTCTGCTATCTTTTCCAGAGCCTCGTCGAGATTTTTTCCTGCCTGTCTTTTGGCTTCTTGATAAAGTCGGATTTCAGTTATTTTGCTCATAAGGAGTTCTTCAATTTTCGGCCTGGCCCACTTTTTGAACTGTTCCAGAGTGCTTGTCTGCGCGATCGGCTTAAAATGTTCTGCCAGTGACACGGCCATCTCGCTATGTTCTACCGGTGTGGCAATTATCTGGCCGCTGGTGATAACCTCACCGCCCACCACCAGCACAGACTCGCCAGCCGCTTGCGAAACAGTTATCTTCTGCGTAATTGCCCTGCGTCTTGACTCAGCATCGGTCAAGTCTGACTTATTACCGTCCTCACAGCCGCTTATCAGCAGAAGAATTAAGACTGATAAAAAGGCGAATTTACGCATATTTAATTTCTTGAACTCAATGATCCTATGTGGCTGTTCTTAAATTCCAAATTCTCAATTTTTTGGCACTCGTTTCAAAGTGACTAAAGTGAGCTAAAGTGTCTAAAGTGAACTAAAGTTTTAACTCTTAACTTTAGGCACTTTAGTCACTCAAAATTTTAGGCAATCCGGATATAGCCGGATTGCCTCTTAGGCCGATTTGGTCGGCTACCTGGCGCATTGCCATAATGGCATCTTCGATAAGCTCGGTTAGCTCGATACCCAGCATCTCGGTACCTTTTTCGATTACGTCCCGATTTACTCCTGCAGCAAAGGATTTGTCCTTCCATTTTTTCATGACCGATTTCGGCTTCATATCAAGTACGCTTCTGCTGGGACGAACCAGAGCGGTAGCAACGATTAGACCGGTCAGCTCATCGGCCGCGTAAAGGACTTTTTCCAGCTCGCTTTTTGGCTCAACATCAGTACATAGACCCCAGCCGTGCGACATTACTGCCCGGATATAATCATCCGGCCAATTATGAGCTCTAAGAATCTCCTCGGTTTTTTTACAGTGTTGCTGGGGGAATTGCTCGTAGTCCAGGTCGTGGACCAAGCCGATAACGCCCCATTTTTCCTCATCCTGGCCGCGTTTGCGGGCACAATAGCGCATCACCGCCTCAACAGCCAAAGCGTGCTTAATCAGTCCTTCATTTTTGTTGTATTCATTTAGCAGCGAAAAGGCTTGCTCACGTGTCGGTTTAGTTGCCGGCATTCTTTGCTCCTGGATACCTTAAAAATCTTTGTTTCTCAGAAACAGTTGGCTAATCTACGCCAAAAAACGCAAAATTGCAATTCCTATTTTCGCGTTCCTCGCCCTGTTTTTATCTGCTTATGGTGAAAACTTTTTCAGCAAATGCCAGAATCTGCCGAATAATATTATTACTGGCACAAAACAGGTTAGGAGCAAAAAATGAGCAGGTTATGTTGGCTTATTGGATTGTTGTCGATAACTATCTCTACGGGCTGCCATTCTGACATTGTTACCACTCCACGCTTAAAAACGCTTGCTCGTAAATGTGTGTATATCAAATCAATCGAGAGCGAGGATCCCCATGTTGGCAAGGTTCTCAGAGACGTTTTGGAGAAAGAATTCGTAAGGAAAAAGGTTGAAATATGCGACCCAAATTCCGCGACGATTTTCATTACCGGCTCGACTTTTCTGACAGTAAGGTCCACAGGAAGTGAGACTAAACTTTACATTGTCGGCGCCGGCTCGTTTGTTTCAAGCCAGGCTATCGAAAGCGTGCACTGAATCAACGTATGTACGTATGTACGTATATACGTATGTACGTTTTAAGTGCCTATAGTGCCAGCAAGCTCGCAAAACAATTCGGCTCAGCACTGGCCAATAAGCTAAAGTGAAAGCTGGATTTGCCATTTGCGATGGTTCGGCCCTTCGGCTTGGGTTCCCGCGGAGCGGGGTCCCTCGCTCAGGGCAAGCTTTTTTCGCTCACCACAGGTTTTCGATTTGCGGAGTGTCTCCGTACATTCCTATTGCTCGTGGCTCGTGATTCGATTCACGATACACGATGCACGGGGCACGAAATGGCCATCATGGAAATTTCCAGACGACGCCTGTACCAACGCCCCAGGCATCACCGGTAAACTGGTACTCTGTGTACCAACAAGTTTCCTCGTTGATATCCCACTGTACACCGCCATATCCGCCGAGTATCGATTCTTCCCTTATATCAGCCGATGATTTTACAAGGTCGGTTACCCCGTTCAGTTTCCAGTCTCCTCCGACAAAATGTAAAAGCGGACCTCCGTAAATCAAAAGGCCATCTAACTGCAAGGTTGGTCCAATAGCGACCTGGATTTCCCAGAAATCAAGCTCGACATCGCCGGAGAAGGTAGGATCGCCTCGAAGTTTTACACTGCTGTCGCCGGGTTCTGACCACGTCATCTGGAATGATCCGCCCCAAGTGAGGTTATCCTGCCGGCAAAATGTTGCCCTTGTTCCAAAACCCCAGGCAAGTCCGTAATCACCACTGAAACCGTAATATTCGTTACCGGTTTCACCGTTTGCGCAAACTTCTGCTACTTCGTCCTGGGCATCAGCCATACCCACCTGCCCGAATACATCCCACGTGTCGCAGATACCATAGCCTACACTACCCAAAAGTATATTGGATCTAAGCGATTTGATTTCGTATTCGATAAAATTAGACTCCCACCCCGGACCTTCATCTGCTTGGACCTTACCATTCAATTCTAAATCCGTTTCCTGGTAAGCATACTTAAAATCTACAGCGTAGCGGTTTTCTCCAAGGATAGCCCTTGGCGGACCCATTGGTGGCAGGGCAAAGGCAGGTAAACTGCACACGCCTGCGAGAATAATAACAACAACTAACTGTGCTTTTCTACTTCCCATAAATCATTCCTTTCTTCTAAAAAATGAATATCAAAAATCAAAATTGTGGAGTTCCTTAATTTTGCATCCTTCGACTCGCCCGCCTTACGTCTGGCGGGCAAGCTCAGGACAAGTTTTGATATTTCATTTTTGATATTTGCGAATCCCTTTTGGCCTATTAAGCATAAAGGATATATCGACCTCCATACGGCAGGAGTTTTGTTTGTTCGCGGTCTAAGATGTAAAAGCATAAGTGTTAATGCAAAATCTTCAAACGGCACAACAGGAAAAGGTTGTGAAATCAGGCGATACTTTCAATGGTTTTGCCAAGGCCTGTGCAATAATTGCCTTAGCTGCTGTGCAGCAGTTATATGGATAAAGAATTATTAGAATGAGCGAAAAAGGTCCTATAAAGCTGCGATATTGTGTTGTAATAGCAGGTCGGTCTTTGCATTTTTTCTTGACAAGTCTGCCTGAATGGTGTATAGTTAAAATTGGACTTTAGGAGGTGCGGTGAAAACAGTCCTTTTCTTTTGGCAAGTTTTCCCCGGTCGAGGATGGGATTTCCTCTTATGCAAGCGCAGCAAAAACTTGGAGGACAAAATGCGCTTTGCAGCAAAAGCAAACTATTAAGAGCTCTGAGAGGAGATATACATATGACAAATCACATTAGAGAAAAAACTCTTGGGCCTAATATTTCTGTTTTGGTTCTTCTGATGACTATGTTGCTAACTGCCGTCACGGGGACCACAAGGGCAAAGTCACTGTACATAATTGCCGATATAGATAGGAAGCCCACTCCCTTACAAGCATACAATATTGCGGCCGATGGCACTCTGACTTTCCAGGCTGAGTACGGCATCCCCTACCATGGCAGTTATGGTGCCATGGGTCTGGCAATCGATTCGGATTCAAAAACCCTTTTTGTCACATATGAAAGGTCGGACGTAATTCAATTGATTAATGCAACGACGATGACAGGTGCAGGAGTCACAAGAGCTACGGATGCTAACGACTTGGCTGGCATCGTCTACGACCATGATAAGGGATTACTGTACTGTGTTGACCGGTACACGGATAAGTTATATGTATATGACTGGCAGGCAAACACCGCCACGCTTACGCAGGTGCCAGGCTCACCATTCAGTTTGACAGGAGCTACTGCGTTTGGGATTGCTCTGGATGAAATCAACGATTTGCTCTATGTAGCCAACGCCAGCACCACGATTAACGTTTATAATACTTCCGATTGGTCATCAGCAGGGACCATTTCAGTTAGTCGCGCTTCTGTAGGTATTGCAATAGATTATATCAGAGGACTCATTTATTGCGGTGGAACTTACCCCGAAAGTAGTAATTACTACCTTATCCAGTACAATTTGGCGACAGGTAAGGAGACAAGCGTCCAAGTAGAGCCAGATGCCGGTGTGTTTGGAATTGCAGTAGATCAGGCCACTGGTTTGATATACGTAGGCACCGGAGCTAACAACAGACCCGGCGGGGACAATCTTCAAGTCTATGATACATCACTTAACGAAATTGACACTATTACTGAAATTGGAAACCCTACCGGCTTAGTTATCCCAATTGAAGAGGTCAGTTATAATCCTCTAAACTTATATAAGAATATTGCCGGAACCACTGCCGGCGAGATTGAGCACGTAGAGGCAGGAGGTACCATTACCTACACTATTTGTTTCGATAATAAGAACAACGATTACACCGTAAATAATGTATCCATTGTTGATATCCTACCGGATGAAGTTAGCTTTGTAACAGCTGATGGCAATGGTGTTTTCGGACAATATGACCCTATTACCCATACTTATAGGTGGTCCTACTCCTCTCTGTCACCGGGATTTTCTGGAGCTTGTTTAAAGTTAGTAGCTCAAGTGAATCAAGCGACAGCTCCAGGGGCGACTATCACAAATTCTGTGGCTATTGACAGTGATAAAACAGGGCCGACAACAGTGAGTGTTGATGCTGTTATAGAAGCTATCCACTACACCCCCCTTAATCTGAGCAAGAACATCATAGGGGGTACTATTGGCAAGGAAACATACGTGAGTGTAGGTGACACTATTATATACGGCATTTGCTTTGATAATAAGGGCAATGATTACACCGTAACCAATATATCAATTGTTGATAGCCTGCCGGATGAAGTCAGCTTCGTAACGGCTGATGGTGATGGTGTGTTCGGACAGTACGACCCTATTGCCCACGTTTATACATGGACCTATCCATCTCTGTCGCCAAGGTCCTCAGGTGATTGTCTACAGTTGGTGGTGCAGGTAAATTATGGTGCAGCACCAGGGGCGACCATCACTAACTCTGTGACTATCGACAGCAATGAAACAGGGCCAACAAAAGCAAGGGTTGGCGTTGTTGCAGAATCTATCAGCTACAATCCCCTTAATCTGAGCAAGAGTATCATAGGGGGTGACATTGAGCAGAATGATGTTTGCACGGCTGGGTGTGTGGGTGTAGGTGACACTATTATCTACGGTATTTGTTTCGATAATAAGAACAATGGTTACACCGTAAACAATGTATCCATTATTGATATCCTGCCACACGAAGTCAGCTTTGTGACGGCTGACGGCAATGGTGTTTTCGGACAGTATGACGCTATCACGCACACTTATAGATGGTCCTACTCCTCTCTGCCGCCAGGGTTCCCAGGCGCCTGTTTAACATTAGTGGCCCAAGTGAATCAAGGCACAGCCCCAGGTACGACCATCACTAATTTTGTGACTGTCGACAGTGATGAAACAAGGCCGGCAACCGCGAGTATTGGTGCTGTTACACGCCAAAGGCCGTTGAAAGCCGATCTTACGATACGTCCCAACATGATCAGACGCAATGCCTGTTGTACGAATATACTGGCTATTGTAGGATTACCTCAAGGCATCAGAATGGATGACATCGAAAATGAACCGCTTATCCTCAATCCAGGCGGTGTTGAAGCGAGCTACCAACTTGTGTTTGACACGGCCGCTGGAGTAGAGGTTCACGCTTGGTTCGATCCGGCTGGGCTAAAAGCTGCTGTGCCCGGCTATGGCGAAGTCAGAGTGCAAGTTATTGGTAAGCTGAAATCAGGCCAGCCTTTCATTGGAGAAGACATCATCTACATAACTAAATTCGTAGGCAATTGATTTTTCTGGATACTTGATACTGGATACTGAAATAAGGTGTCTAAAGTGACCCCCGATCAAGTCGTGGGCTAAAATGAGCTAAAGTTTAAGTTCTTAACTTTATGCACTTTAAGCAGTGAGGATTTTTCGCAAGACACTTATCAGCGTTTTCGGCTCAAAATAATTAGCAGGCAGCCGCAAATATACTGTCTTCGGGTCGGTGATTCTCACCTTGCCTGATACTTTTACAAATAGAGAATTTGCCTTGCTCCCCGGCTCCTTGGCAAACGAAAAGACCAAATCCCTTCGGCTTCGCTCAGGACAGGCTTGGCCAGAAGCTACAATACTTTTTATATCCCATTTATCAGCCTCGATACGCAACTCAGCCAATTCCAGCAGCAGCTTGACCTCGTCCGGCACCGGCCCATATACATCGGCTAATTCACTTTCGATTTGCTTCAAATCCTCGCTGGTCTTTGTAACGGCGATTTTGCGATAAACGTCCATCCGGTGCCTGTCGATTGGTATATAATTTTTCGGGATATACGTTGCAAAGCCCAAGTCGATAGTGGCAGTCGGGATGGTCTCGACCGGCTCATTTTTTAATTGTTTGACCGCATTTGCCAATAGCTCGCAATACATCTGATAGCCTACCGTTTGGATGTGTCCGGACTGCTGCGGCCCTAATATATTTCCCGCCCCGCGGATCTCCAAATCCCGCAGAGCAATTCTAAAGCCAGCCCCTAAGTGCGAGTATTCTTCAATAGCTTTTAGCCGCCTCGCTGCGGTCGGCGTAATAGGTCGTGACACCGGAAGCAGCATATACGCATACGCCCGATGTTTATATCTGCCTACACGGCCTCTAAGCTGGTGCATCTCTGCAAGGCCGAATCTATCCGCATCGTTTATGAAAATCGTGTTTGCATTTGGAATATCCAGGCCCGATTCGATAATGGTCGTGCAGACAAGCACATCCGTTTCGCCTAACACAAAATCAATCATCGCCTTTTCCAGCTCAGTTTTGGGCATCTGGCCGTGTGCGATAGTGACTTTTGCGTCTTTGACTAATTGTTGAATCTCCCAGGCCTTTTTCTCGATGGTCTTGACTCTATTGTGCAGGAAAAATACCTGCCCCTGGCGATTCAGCTCGCGGTAAATCGCCGCTCTTATAAGCTCCTTGTTATACGGTGTTACTGTTGTCACTATGCTTCGCCTGTCCAACGGCGGTGTTGCCAGCGAGCTTATATCGCGAAGTCCCAGAAATGACATATGTAATGTCCGTGGAATCGGCGTAGCTGTCATCGTCAGAACGTCAACGTTGATACGCAGCTTCTTGAGCTTCTCTTTATGTTCGACGCCAAATCGCTGCTCTTCGTCAATTATCAAAAGCCCCAAATCCTTAAACCCTATGTCACCACTTAGAAGCCGATGTGTGCCGATGAGTATGTCAACTTTACCCTGTTTGGTTCGGGCGATAATGTCCCTGGCTTGTTTTGGCGTCTTAAATCGGTTCAGAATCTCGATGCAAACCGGAAAATCTGCGAACCGCTCGGTGAAGGTTCTGCCGTGCTGCACACACAACACTGTTGTCGGCACCAGCACTGCAACTTGCTTGCCGTTTTCGACCGCCTTAAAGGCTGCCCGCATGGCAAGCTCGGTTTTGCCGTAGCCCACGTCGCCGCACAACAGTCTATCCATCGCCACCGGTTCAGCCATATCCGTCTTGATCTGGTCTGCAGCAGAACTTTGGTCTGGCGTCTCCTGATAAGCAAAAGACTCTTCGAATTCAACCTGCCAGTTGGAGTCCGCACCGTACGCAATCCCGCCCATCGTCTGACGCTGGGCCTGAATCGCGAGCAGCTCGGCAGCCATATCACGAACAGAACGGGCAACTTTTTCTTTCTGCTTTTGCCATCTTTTCGAGCCGACCGAACTTCGCTTCGGCCGTCTCGGACTTGTCCCTATGTATTTCTGCACCAGAGCAATATTGCGGACCGAAACCTGGATTTTCACACCATCGGCGTACTCGATTGTGAGGTATTCTGACTTGCCCGTCTTATCTTGTATGGTCTTTATCCCCAAAAATTTGCCGATGCCGTAGGAGGTGTGCACCACATAATCGCCGGCCTGCAGGTCACTGAGCGTATCCACCGGCGCCGTGGCACTCGTCGGCCTCATTCTTCTTCGCAGCGCATATTGGCCAAACAGCTCGTGGTGACTTACAACAATCGTATTGAGCGAACTTATAACAAAGCCTTGATGAATAAATCCCAACAGCAGTTTGAAATTTGCCGGAATTTTTTCACTTATCTCCTTTACGATCTCTTCCACTCGCTTGATCTCAGCGGGACTCTCGCAGTAAAGCAGCACTTTTTTGCCTTGCGTTGCCTCTTGCACCAGCTCCTCTAAAGCTGCTTTATGTCCTGACCAAACTGAGGTTGCTTTGTGCTCAAACCGCTGTACGCTTTTTATATCTACCTTGAGGAACTCGTCCGGCTTAGTGGTGGCAAACCTGCATATATACAGTTGAGTAAATTTCGCCGCGGCATTATAAATATCCGCCCAGCTATAATAACCCCGCGTTAAACGTGGGGGTTTAGCCTCGGCACCTGTGGCCGAGGCAGCCCCCGCCACAGGTGCGGGGGCTAATCGTTCAAGATACACCCTTGCTACTTCTTCAATGTCGGCTGGCTCCTCAAAAATTATTATGGTATCTCTGGGCAAAATGTTTACGAAAAGCTCCCTCTGCTGATGCTCGGCCCCGCACACTGCCGAGACAATGTTGACACTTTCTATCTGTTGGCTCGAGCGCTGCGTATCGAGATTGATTTGGCGGATACTCTCAATAGTGTCACCAAAGAATTCAACACGAATTGCTTCTGCTGTCTCTCGTGACTCGAGCGACGAGCGACGAGCGACGAGCGACGAAATAAGCGGTGCATAAATATCGATAATGCCGCCACGGCGGGCAAACTGGCCCGGCAAATCAACCTGCTCAGTCCGCTCAAAACCATTTTCCACCAGCCACTGGACAACCTGCTCCGGCGATACTGCCTTATTTACTTCCAGGTGAAGTGAGCATTCCTGCAGCGCTTGCGGCTTTGGTATCGGCTGACAAAGCGCCTGCACGGACGCAGGAATGACAAGTCCGTGTGATGATGGACGATGGACGATGGATGAGAGACGAGCGACGAGTTTCAGTCTTTCGGTTCGAGTCTCGTCGGTCGCGTCGGCCAATTCTTCCTCACCCTCCCAGGCGGCCAGTTGCTCGACCTCTTTGCAGCCGAATGTTTGTAAATCGTCAGCCGCTTTATCGGCATCCTCGATATGTGGACATATATACAGAACGGGTCGATCAAGTTTTTCTGATATGTACGCTGCCAGCAGGCGCGCAAAGGATCCCCACGTCCCCTCGACTTTAACCACCCATCCATTCTTTGCGGCCTCAAGCCGGGAGATTATCTTCGTGACCGTCTTATCGCGGCCAAGATCCATAGTGAAAAGAACCCCACGTAAAACGTGGGGCTAATTATTTTTTTATTTAGCCCCCAGTTTCACTGGGGGTTATTCATTGCGGGGTTCAAGATGTTTAGACCCCGAAACTCGTTCCAACCGCCAGGGCTGTTTTTATAAGGCGATGATTTCTGGGCACAGTCTTTATCTTGCCGGCAGCCTGTGAAAGCGGAATACTCGAGAGTTTGCCATCTTTTAGCACTACTAGGTGTCCGGTAATACCGTTCATCAGAAGCTCAACAGCCATATTGCCGAAGTCCGTTGCCAGAACCCTGTCAAAAGGTGTCGGCGTCCCACCCCGCTGGATATGGCCAAGAATAACTGCTCTGCACTCAAGTCCGGTCCGCTCACTAATTTTTGCAGCCAGCACGTTTGCAACTCCACCCAGCCGAATCGGGTCGGGACTATTGGCAATCTTTTTAGCAACAATCATCTCCCCGTTTTTTTCTTTTGCACCCTCAGCTACCACGATAATGCTGAATTTTTTCCCCCGCCTGGACCGATTTAACACAGAATCGCAGATTTTGTCGAGTTTATATGGTATCTCAGGCATAAGGATAACGTCAGAGCCGCTGGCAAGGCCCGCGTGAAGAGCAATCCAGCCTGCATACCTGCCCATAACTTCTATAATCATTACCCGATGATGTGAGCTGGCTGTGGTGTGGATTTTATCAATCGCCTCGGTAGCTGTAGTAACAGCGGTGTCAAAACCAAAGGTAATATCCGTGCCATAAAGGTCGTTATCTATCGTCTTGGGGACTCCCATAACATTAACGCCTTTTTTAGCAAATTTTGCTGCTGATATCATAGTTCCATCGCCGCCTATGCAAATAAGTGCATCGATGCCGTGACTTTGAAGTATCTTGATACAGTTGCAGGAAACATCTTTTGTCTGATTCCTGCCACCTATTTTAATTTGATAATTAGAGGGGTTGGCAACATTGCATGAGCCGAGAATTGTCCCGCCAACAGTTAAAATATTACTTACTTCGTTGTAGCTAATCACATGCATTCTATCTTCAATCAACCCCAGGTATCCATCTTCAATTCCCCAGACCTCAAGGCCAAATTTAGTTATCGCAGTTTTAGTAACTGCCCTTATAACTGCATTTAGACCCGGGCAATCTCCGCCACCTGTCATTACGGCTACCGATTGGATTTCTTTTGGTTTCATAATTACTATATCTTACTTTAGGCCTTACAACTTATGGATTTTTTTGCAGCTTTGATTACATTCTCAGCGGTAATGCCGAATTTTTCGAAGCAAACCTTGCCGGGAGCAGACGCACCGAAAGATGATAGGCCGATAAAAACACCTTTTTCGCCGAGGTATTTGTGCCAACCCAATTCGACGCCGGCCTCGATCCCGACCCTTGCCGTGACATTGGGCGGAATAACCGAGTCTTGGTATTTTTGCTCCTGCTTTTCAAAAAGCTCCCAGCAGGGGAAACTTACGACCTGCGCTGCAATGTTTTCAGACGCCAGTTTTTCAGCGGCCTGCAGCGCGACTGAAACCTCCGAACCACTCGCTAAAAGCAGTACATCCGGCTTATCGGCGCCAAGCAGGACGTAAGCACCCTTGCTAAGATTTTCAGCAGAGCTGTATTTGTTTTGATCGATAACAGGCAATCCTTGGCGGGTTAAAAGTAAAGCCACCGGCCCATCTCGATACTCCAGAGCAAACTTCCAGGCCGCAGCAGTCTCGTTTGCGTCGGCTGGGCGAATCACAATTAAGTTCGGCATCGCCCGAAGTGCTGCTAATTGCTCGACCGGCTGATGCGTCGGGCCATCTTCACCGATACCGATGCTGTCGTGAGTGAACACAAATATAGTCGGATATTTTGACATAGCCGCCACGCGAATTGCAGCCCGCATATAATCGGAGAAAACGAGAAACGTCCCGCCATACGGCCTGACCAGGCCGCTCACGGCAATTCCGTTCATTATCGCGCCCATCGCGTGCTCTCTGACGCCGTAACGAATATATCTGCCGTCACGTGCATTTTTTTGAAAGTCTTTTGCACCGGCAAATCTTGTATTATTTGAAGGCGTCAGGTCTGCCGAGCCGCCCAAGACCAGAGGCAGCTTCGGCATCAAGGCATCTAACACCTTGCCCGAGGCCTGGCGGGTCGCCAGAGGTTTACTTGTATCAAACTTCGGCAGAATTTCTTCGAGGTTAACTGGCAGCTTTCCAGCCTCGGCGTCACGGAATTGCTTTGCCAAATCCGGATATTTTTTTGCATATTCGGCAAACATTTTGTTCCAGGCCGCTTCAGCCTGCTTGCCTCGCTCGACCGCTTTTCGCATGTGGGTAAGTACCTCCTGTGGCACATGGAAATTCTTTTCTGGGTCCCAGCCGAATCTTTTCTTCGTCAATTTGATTTCTTCTTCACCCAGTGGTGCTCCGTGCGACTCCGCTTTATCTTGCATGTTCGGGCTGCCATAAGCAATATGCGTGCGGAGCTTTATAATCGATGGCCGAGCCTTCTCGTTCTTTGCGTTTTCCAGAGCCTTTTCAAACGCTGCCATATCGTTGCCGTCGCCGCCGATTTCCGCAACGTTCCAGTTATAAGCCTGGTAGCGTTTAACTCTATCTTCAGTAAATGTAAGCTCCGTAGGGCCATCGATACTGATGTGGTTGTCATCGTAAATAACGATTAGATTGTCCAGACCCAGATGTCCCGCCAGAGACGAGGCCTCGGAGGAAACGCCTTCCTCCAAATCGCCGTCACTGGCTAAACAATAGATTTTATAATCGATGATGGGAAAGCCCTCTCGATTGAAATAGTTGGCCAGATACTTTCCTGCTATTGCCATGCCGACGGCGTTGGAAATGCCCTGTCCCAGGGGCCCGGTTGTAACTTCAACGCCGCGCTGCGGCGCATATTCCGGATGTCCGGGCGTCTTGCTGCCCCACTGCCGAAAGTTCTTTATTTCATCCAGGGGTATGTTGAAACCGGTCAAATAAAGCAGCGAATACAAAAGCACACAACCGTGTCCAGCCGACAGAACAAAGCGGTCTCTGGTTTCCCATCCTGGATTAGCTGGGTTGTATTTCATGTGTTTTGTCCAGAGCACGTATGCCGCCGGCGCCATTCCCATCGGCATACCGGGATGGCCCGAATTAGCCTTCTGCACAGCGTCCGCGGACAAAAACCGAATCGTCGCAATACAAAGCTCATCAAGTTCCGATAGACCTGGATTTTTTACAGATACTTTCATCGCTAATTTCCTACCTTAGTTTTGAGTTTTGAGTTTGCTTAGTAGAAAACATCATGCGACAGGTCGTCATTGCGAGCGAAAATAGCCTTTAGCCCTGAGCGAAGTCGAAGGGGAAGCAATCTCAAACCTTTTGGTGCTTTTTTCGCCTATAGTGTAAGAGATTGCCACGACCCTTCGGGCCTCGCAATGACATTTCATCGAGGTTTCTACAAAGCATTTTGAGTTCTAAGGTAGCAATCACCTATAATTTTCGCAAGTGTTTTGTTAGACCGACGCCAGAACCCATATTGGGCCCAGCGAAATGACGCATTTTTAGGATTTTCAGGTCAAGCCTCTTGAATATGGCTTCAAACTCGGTATACTCAGCTGGACATATTGAATTGAAAGCAGGAAGACCCCCGCGTCTTCCTGTCGGAAGACAGGAGCGGGGGAAGGAGGCAAAAAATGAGTCAGATGTCAAATTCTATGAATCGGCGGAAATTTCTGAAACTAACAGCAGCCGGGGCAGCGACATTTACTATGCCGCATCTTGCTTTTTCGGCTGCCTCAACAAAAAACAAACCCAATGTGCTTTTTATTGCCATCGACGATTTGAATGATTGGATCGGCTGTCTGGGCGGCCATCCGGATGTGAAAACGCCAAATCTCGATAGGCTTGCCCAAAGAGGGGTGCTTTTTACCAACGCACATTGTTCAGCCCCGGCTTGCAACCCTTCACGGGCCAGTCTTATGACGGGAATTTTGCCCTCAACTTCCGGCGTCTATCACAATTCGCAGCCCTGGAGACCGTCGCCGGTCCTAAGGGATGCTGTCACGCTGCCGCAGCACTTTATGGCTCACGGCTACCGCGCGGTCGGCGGCGGTAAAATATATCACGGCGGCTTCCCGGACCCGCCTTCCTGGCAAGAGTATTTTCCTTCACAGCAAAAGAATAAGCCCGATGACCCCATGCCGCCGAATCAGCCACTTAACGGCATCCCCAACACCGCCCAATTCGACTGGGGCCCGGTAGATGTGCCGGATGAGCAGATGGGCGACTGGAAAGTCGCCGACTGGGCTATCGGAGAATTGCAAAAAAAGCACGATAAGCCGTTTTTCCTCGGCTGTGGCTTTTTCCGGCCGCATTTGCCCTGGTACGTGCCGCCGAGGTATTTTGATATGTATCCACCGGACAAAGTGACTCTGCCAAATATCAATGAAAATGACCTCGATGATGTCCCGCCGATTGGCAGAAAAATGGCCAAGCCGGAAGGCGACCACAAAAAAGTCATCGAGTACAACCAGTGGCGAAAAGCAGTACAGGGTTACTTAGCCTCCATCAGCTTTGTCGATACCTGCGTGGGGCGGGTAATCGATGCGTTTGATAAAAGTCCATATACAGATAATACTGTGATTATACTCTGGAGCGACCACGGCTGGCACCTCGGCGAGAAACTCCACTGGCGCAAATTTGCCCTATGGGAAGAGGCAACGCACAACGTCTTTATGGTCGTAGCGCCAGGCGTCACGCGGGCCGGCCAGAGGTGCTCGCGGCCGGTGAGTATGCTCGATATCTACCCGACACTTATTGAACTGTGCAATCTTACTCCGAAAGGAGAACTCGAAGGGGTGAGCCTCTTGCCGTTACTGGCAAACCCCGAAGCAGAATGGGACCGGCCTGCTTTAACTACGCATGGCCGCAATAATCATTCCGTGCGGTCGCAGCGCTGGCGGTACATCCGATATAGTGACGGCACAGAAGAACTCTACGACCGCGACAAAGACGAATTGGAGTGGAACAACTTGCTTTGGCCAAAAGCGCCTGAACCTGAGCATCGTAGGGTCGCGGATGAATTGGCAAAATGGCTGCCTAAAACAAATGCACCCGATGTGCCGACAAGCAAGCAAAAAAGCGGTTAGCGTTCAGCGTTTAGCGTATAGGACAGTGTATACTTTACGCTGCACGCTGTACGCTGTACGCTACGTCTCAGAAAGGTCTAATCTATGATTTTCATGAGAAAAAGAACGTTTTGTGTGCTGATTATTATTCTGTTCTTGGTCTGTTTTGGATCGCTGCCGACCTCCAGCGCAAAGCCCTACAGGATCCTTATCGTAATCGGTGACCAGTGGGACGACCCCGGCAGTTACAATATAGATAGCACACATGTCCGTGGCGAGGACTTCCGCGATGTCGCCACTATGCTAAAAATCTGGGGCATCCCGTTTGACGTCCTGCGTCTGGACCAGCAGCGCCTCCAGATAAATAGATTCCTCAACGGAATCGCCCAGCCCAATTATGCCTGTGTGATATGGATGGCCGACCCCAATAAACTTGAAGACTACTCGGCCAACTACCAGACGCTGCGCCGTGTTGTCCAGGACTATGGAATGAGCTTGATCGGCCTGTTTGACTACATAAAAACTCCCGATGTCGCCAAACTGCTCGGCGTCGATTATAAAGGCCTTACAACCACCGCTGCTAAAGATAAAAAAGACTCTCTTACGATTTCTAAGGAACACTTCATCACCGCCGACTTGGCTGGAACTATCCTAACCGGCGACGGCAAATCTGGAATCCAGGTAGTTTGCTGCGAAGCCCAAAGCGCCACGCAGGTACTCGGAACGCTCGCCGGCCATCCGCAGTTGGTCGTAACCGACCTCAAAGATGATGTCAAAACGGTCTGGATCGGTGGCGGCCGGGACTGGCTCCGCAAACACCCTGTTATGAGAAAGATTTTCAGAAACGCACTTGTCTATTGTCTGGGCTATGGTTTGTTTAATGACAACTTCGAGAACGCCTTCGTATTTGTAATGGACGACATGGGCGCCTCGGAGCACGCCTACAGCCTGAGGTGGCACTACCCAACGCCCAGCAAAGAGGTCATTATCAAGCACCTTGTTGAGCCGCTTGAAAAGTATGGCTTTGTGATGGTTCAGAACGTCACGCCCGGCTATGCCAATCCCGTGACCAGTATGGTTGAAAGTCCCTGGGAAAGAGCGAAGTTTGCCGATCCGTTTGGCAATGAGCAGGACTACGGTTCCACCAAGGAAGGATTGGACGAGGGCGTCCGGCGGGGCGTGTTCGAGATTCAGACCCACCGTGTGTGGACGCACATGACCTGGGACTTGGATTCGCCTCCGGGTCCCTGGTGGAATGCACCGATCGATGGAGAGAGGGCACATCCGGACTGGTACCAGGAAAATTATGATGAACGCCGCGACACGCCGGTGCCCTCGAATGACATGCTCTTTATTTACAAGGTTGGCCGTGACGCTATCGAGCGACAGTTCGGCGTGACGCCGTTGGCGGTGACCATCCAGACCGGCGACAGTCTCTACCACGACAACGGGCGTCTGGCAGCTATTGCCGGTTTTGGGCTGGGCAGCGAGGGCCCCCAAATATCCTACGTCGGTACCGATCTCACTATTCAATTCAGTATGATGTTTCCAGAACGGTTTATTTGCCACGACCTCGATCTTATTGAAAAGAAAGACCCCGAAATCACAGGCACAGGCAGCGAGCTGCAACGACTACCCATCGAGGCACTTCATTCCGCCAAGTTGACGGGAAAGCGTTCGGTTGATTTAACGACCAGCAGAGAGTGGCTCGAGTCCAGAAAAGATAAAAAATGGATGGGCTATAATGAAGTCTGCGCCTATGTTCACAGCCGTAATGACGCTCAAGCTGCAGATGCGTTGACGATGCTGTTCGATTACGATAGTCATCATTGCCGGTATTTCTCCAACCATAAATCTACCTGGACGCTCGAACTTTCCGACCATTGCCGCAAGAAACTTGACAAAAATGTATCCATCATTATTGACGGCAAGTCCAGGGATATTACGCTCACAAGGAGTCAAACCATCACAATTCCACCAGGCGTTGGCACGCACAAGGTGGAAATCAGGGCTGACAGTAATTGAATTTTCGATTTTCGATTTTCGATTTTCGATTGGCTGATGATTCGCTGCCACGTGACCCCTGTCACATGCCCCAGGGCCCGAGCGACGGCAGATTGATGTCGCTGGATGTGTTTCGCGGCTTTATAATGTTCTGGATTGTGGGCGGCGCAGCTGTGGTCGTTAAGGGCTTTGAACTTATCGGGGATAACCCTGTAACGAAACTGATAGCTGAACAGTTAAAACATTCCGACTGGCAGGGCTGCACCTTTGAGGATTTGATATGGCCATCGTTTATGCTTATTGTCGGTATTAGCCTGCCTTTTGCTTTTGCCAAACGCGTTAAACTCGGACAAAGTTACAGCACAATGTTTTTTCACGCTGCCAAGCGCAGCGTTATTCTTTTTCTGCTCGGTTCTCTTAGAGAATCGGTCAGTGAGCATCAGCCTTACTTAATCGAGTTGAGTAGCGCACTGCAGCCTATTGCAATTGCCTATTTTGTATCTTTTTTGTTATTGCGGAAAAGCGTCAAAGTTCAGGCGATAGTGGCAGGTTCGATCTTGTTGGGCTATTGGCTTATTTTAGCTTTTGTTCCGGCCCCCGGCATTGAAGCTGGCTCTTTAATTAAGGACAGCAACCTGGTTACTGCGATAGATGTGATGATTCTCGGCAGAAGTCACCCGGATGGATGGGGTACTGTTTTATGTACTATCCCTACGATATCGACCACGCTATTTGGTGTGATGGCGGGCGAACTGCTCCGCAGCGGCAGAACATCAAAAAATAAAATGACTATCTTTGGTATAGCGGGCACTTGCGGTGTCCTGATTGGGCTGGGGCTGCATTATTTTTTGCTGCCGAGTATTATGAAGCTCTGGACCAGCTCATACGGGATACTCAGCGCCGGCTGGGCGTGCCTGATGTTTCTGTTTTTTTACTGGGTCGTTGATGTGCGAGGCTTCCGCAAGTGGGGATTTGGATTTATGGTAATCGGGGTGAACGCCATTGCGATATATATGGGAGTTTCGCTTTTTGGCAGCAATATCTCAGGAATGTTGAAGATATTTATTGGCGGCACAGTAAGATTGTTAGGAGCTGTAGGGCCGCTATTCGAAGCTCTTTGCATCTTTCTTGTTCGCTTTTCTATCCTTTTCTGGATGTATCGAAGGAAAATATTTATCAAAGTTTAAGATGTGTTGGATTTTCAATTTTCAATTGGCAATCGACAATCGTTGGGGGAGTCGGGGGTTCGGGGGTCACAACCCCACGTAAAACGTGGGGCTAAATATTTAGCCCCCAGTTTCACTGGGGGTTTTAAGGACTTTTGCTCATTAGACCTCATTAGATTAAATAGCGACTTCATGTACGCCTTATGGTATCTGCGCCTGATGACTTTCGCAGGAACTTGGTCTTTCATTGTCGCTGCCTCAGTATTCGGCCTGGCTTGGAATGGATAAACCTCAACAAAATCAAAACTTACCTCGTCGAGCAGTCGTAGCGTATCCTGGAATTCGTCCTCTGTTTCGCTCGGAAAGCCCACCATAATCTGGGTACGTATCTGTAAGTATGGGAATTCTCTTTTTAAGCTAAGAATTGCCTCTTTATAGTCCTCTATTCTATAACCTCTCCTCATTAGTCCGAGGATCCGATTGTTACCGGATTGGGCAGCCGAGCTAATGTATGTAATTTTTCCGCTTCGCAGGACCTCTCGCAGCTCCGGCATCATCTCAATCAAGAACCTCGGCTGAATATTTCGAAGCCTGATTGTATAATCACCTTTGATTTTTATCAGCTCTCTAAGTAAGTCAACTAAGGTGATGCCGAGGTCTCTGCCGTATGCTCCCACGTCGGTTCCGAGCAGGGCAAACTCCTTGTAACCTCGCCCCAATCCTTCTTTAAATTCCTCAACTACTCTGTTAAGAGGTTTGCTTTTCAGCTCTCCACGGGAAATCTTGACTGCGCAAAAAGCACATCTATTTGGACAGCCGGTCGAGACTTTAATACAGAAACTATTCGGGCCAAAGACGTTGATTGCCTGGTCGAGGCGGTTACGATAAGATTCTGTTAATTTTTCTATTATTGACATAGGGTTTATCATTCTTTTGAAATCCGAAAGACGCCATCTATGAGCAGATGGAACATGCGCCCTGGGCGCCAGGTGGTTGGCGCAGGCATCTTGAGGGCTTGTTTCGGTTTCGATGATATCGGCGAGATCCTCAATCTCATGTTCGAAGACCAAGCCATGATGGACCTCTCTTAGGCGGGGCATATTGATTTTAGGCAGACACCCACATACGACAAGCTCGGCGGACGACTGCTTTTGGGCCTGTATGAACCTTATTATTTTTACAGACTGCTCCTGGGTAGCGTCAGTGAGTCCACAGGCATTAAAAACGATGGTGTCGGCATTCTGCAGGTCCGCTGTGACTGTACATCCATTGCCCCTCAAGAACTCCTGCATCCTTGCGCAATCAATGCGGTTCTCCGGGCAGCCATTGGTAATGACACAGGCCTTCTTGGTGCGTTTTTCTTGGGCGCATTTGGTTTTCTCAATTCCAACAAGATTTCTTTCTATGCATTCAGTCTGTAATAGATTCATTTAACACCCCCCCATTTTCTGATTTTTTCTCTCGGCCTCTTTGTGGAATACAGCACTCGTCTCGGCGACTCGTCACGGCGGAGCGTGCCGTAGCCGGGAGCGCCGAGCCGTAGCCGGACAGCCCACCCTACGCAGTTATTTCCAGGCAGGATTAGCAGATTCACCTATCTTTTGCGTCCACTTTTGGCCAGCTTTGGCAAATTCGACTCTGTCTTGTTGTATCCTGACGACCGTCACATTGTTTATCTTATCTCCTGTCTGAAGGACCTCATCGACCCCATCAACCATACATATTGCACGCATCTGGTCGCAGCTAATCGCACTTACCACGCCCAATTCTGGCGTTTCAGGCAGGGCCTTTATTTCGCGCATTACCTTATATACGTGCTCTTTCAGGCCCTTTTCCCATTGCTCTAACGCAGCCAATCTATCGTTCCTTCTACTCTCAAGACGCATCAATTCTGATTCAAATTCTTTCGCCAGGCGGAGCAGCTTACGAGCTTCGCTGCGAATTAGAAGATTCGCAGGATTATAAGCGCTGCCGTTTGATAGATCGGTAAGCAACTCACTAAATTTACTGTCCAGCAACAAGTTTGCAGCTTCACTTAAAAAGTAGCTGTCTATCATAGCCTCACGCAGCTCAAACGTTTTTATGTCTTTTATGAAGATTGATGTAGTATTCTTAAAGTAACCATATGCAAATGGTATTTGATCGTTCATCTTAAAGTAGGTGTCTGCATGTGGTGTTTCATTGTTCATCTTTATGAACTCGGTCCAGAGCATCCTGCCAGATAATATAAGCTGCTTAGCCTGCCTTTGCGCTAATTGCCGTAGTTCGGCAAGATGACGTGCGTACCATTGTTCTATCGCCTGTCGTTCGCTGGCAGCAAGATGCTCTATATCTTTTAGTCGCTGCTGTTGGATTTTCAGTCGTGCCTCAACTGAGCTTGCCGAAGTCTGCTGGATTTGTGCCTCGGCTGCGGGCTGTCCAGCCTTCGCAGCCGCTTCGGCGGAGTAGGCTTTTTCTGCCGCCCGACCAGGAATTGCGGATAGCAGACAAGCGAGAGCTAAAATTACGGTCTTCATTTTAATTCCTCCAAAAATTGTTAGTGTTGATGATACTTCCCTCCGTGACGATAATGATCTTCCCTGCCCCCAATTATGCTTTATTATACAGTTTTTTGAATTGCAAATCAAGAAAAAAACAGAGCAAACGCCACAATCTGTCGAATTGAATCTCGAATATCAAACAAGGAGTTTCTCCACAGGACACCTTACGGTGGAAATTCGAAGTTGGATATTCGTTATTCGGTATTCATTTTTGTTTTTATAGGAGCAGAAATCTTCCCCATTGGTTTGCGAGGACATTGACTTTACAAGAGATTATGCTAAAATGTTTATAAGAACTAAAAATTGGTAACTGGTAATTGGTAACTGGTAATTACCAATCTCCAATTACCAATCATTGGGAAAAACAAATGAAAAAGCTCTTTTCAGTGCTGCTTGTTCTGACAATTGCTTCAATGGCTGGCTGGCAGGCATACAAGCGAATCACTGTCTCTGCCAAGAAGAGACCCGACCGCTCAGCAGTCGCGGTGGCTGTTGAGATCCAGCCAATCCGTAAAGGCATAATTAAAGACATCGGAATTTTTACAGGGTCACTGTTTCCAAAATCTCAGTTCGTTGTTGCGCCGAAAGTAGCCGGGTGGCTCCAGAAACTCCTGGTCAATCTTGGCGATACGGTCCGCCAAAATCAGATAATAGCAATCCTCGATGATAAGGAATTCACGCAGCAGGTCGAACAAGCCAGAGCTGAATTACAGGTTGCTAAAGCAAACGCCGAAAATTGTACCAGCGACCTTGCGCTTTCCCAGCGAGAGTATGAAAGGGCAAAGGCGCTTCGCGAAAAACAAATCGCCTCGGCTTCCGAATTGGAAGAAGCCGAGGCTGCGTTTAAAGCCTGTCAGACGAAACTGAAAGTCTCACTTGCTCAGGTGACCCAAAAGGAATCAGAGCTTGCGGCCGCTGAGCTTCGACTGTCTTATACGAGGGTGCAGGCATTCTGGGAAGACGGGGACCAAACCAGAGTGGTCGGCGAAAGATTCGTGGATGAAGGTGCACTATTGCAGGCCAATCAGCCGATAGTCTCCATCCTTGAAAACAAACCGTTGACGGCTGTTGTTTACGCCGTAGAAAGGGACTATCCAAAAGTCAAGGTGGGTCAGCAGTCTATTGTCACTACCGATGCTTATCCCGACAAAACTTTCACCGGCAGTATTGTCCGCATAGCGCCGCTTCTGCAGGAAAGTTCCCGCCAGGCAAGAGTGGAAATCGAAATACCTAATTCTGATGAACTATTAAGGCCCGGAATGTTTATAAGGGCACGGATCGAGTTTGCCAGTCACGATAATGCCACGATAGTTTCACTTGCCGCTTTAGTTAAAAGGAACGACCAACAAGGCGTCTTTATTGCTGATAAGGATACTGTTGTGGCCCGTTTTGTCCCGGTTACGGTAGGAATCATAAGCGGCGAATCGGCTGAAATCAGAGAGCCGTCCACCTTTGGCGGTTCAGAATTCGTGGTTACGATGGGCAATCATCTTCTGGAGGACGGCTCCGCGATTATGCTGCCTTCCGCCCAGCTTGGTAAACGGTAACTGGTAAATGGTAATTACCAATTTCCAATTACCAATTGTGGAGATTCGCGATGAAGATATCACGTTTTGCAGTGCAGCGCCCGATATTTACGATTATGGTCGTGTTGATAGTGGTTCTTCTGGGCGCTATCTCGCTGTTACGGCTGCCAATCGACCTTATGCCCGATATTTCATACCCGACCATAAGCATTTCCTGTGCTTACGAAAACGCCGGCCCCGAGGAGATCGAGGAACTTATTACACGTCCGATTGAAGAGGCGATGAGCGCTGTGCCCGGAGTCGAAGAGGTAACATCCACTTCTGCCGAAGGCCAAAGCACGGTACGCGTGAAATTCTCTTGGGGAACCGACCTGGATGCCGCCGCAAATGATATCCGTGACCGTTTGGACCGTGTTATGCGGTATCGGTATATTCCTGAGGAGGCCGACAGACCCACGCTTAGAAAATATGACCTGGCGAGCTTTCCAATATTGTATCTGGGTGCTTCCAGCAACCTCGACCCCGTCCAGGCCCGACAGATTATCGAAGACCAGGTGAAATATCGTCTCGAGCGAGTACCTGGCGTGGCTGCCGTTGACATCAGAGGGGGACTTGAGCGTGAAATACATGTTAATCTTGACCCGGCCAAGATAAATGCGCTGGCTATACCGCTGGACAAGATCATCTCGCAAATACGCGAGGCAAATGTAAACATTCCTGCCGGTTCTGTTGAAAAGGGAAATTTTGAGGTCATTGTCAGAACGCCGGGCCAATACTCAGACCTTCGGCAACTGGAGGATACCGTCATTGCAATTCGCCAAGGGGTGCCTATTGCACTTCGAGAAATCGCTACCGTAGAGGATTCCTGGCGGAAGGTCACCAGGATTGCCCGAGTCAACGGCCAGCCCGGAATAACGCTATATGTCAATAAACAGTCAGGCAAAAACACAGTAGAAGTGGCACGTGGCGTGCTCGCGGAACTCGAGAGCATCAATCGTGACATACCGCAGATCAAAATAATACCTACTGTTGATACCTCCGACTATATTCAGCGCTCTATCAGAAATGTGGGCTTTTCTGCGATTTTTGGAGGAATCCTGGCTGTAATCGTACTGCTTGTGTTTCTACGCAACCTGCGAAGCACTATAATTATTTCCACTGCCATTCCGATCTCGATCATTGCCACTTTTGCCTTGTTGTATTTTAGCAATTTCACCCTTAACATTATGACCTTAGGCGGCCTGGCTCTCGGTGTCGGAATGCTCGTTGATAATGCAATAGTCGTGCTGGAAAATATCTTCCGAATCAGAGAATCGGGCGAGGCATTGGAACATGCCACCATTGATGGCACCGAAGAAGTCACAGCGGCTATCATCGCAAGCACATTGACTACGGTGGTGGTCTTCCTGCCGCTGATTTTTGTGCGCGGGATGTCCGGCGTGATGTTTAAGCAACTTTCAATCGTGGTCAGTTTCTCGCTTCTATGTTCTCTTGCGGTAGCCCTGACCTTGGTGCCGATGTTTTCTGCACGTATCCTTCCTTCTGATTCAAAAAATGCAAAGTTGCGGCAAACTTTTGCAGGCAGAATGTTCGAAATAACCGGGCGATTTTTTAAACGGCTGGAAAATAGCTACAAAAAACTACTCTATCTCTCTCTGGAACACCGTGTTTTTGTGGTAATCAGCGCGGTTTCCGCTATGGCTGTAAGCCTGATTTTTATTCCATATATCGGCGCAGAATTGATGCCCAGCACAGATGAGGGTGAGGTCAGGGTCGAAGGCGAAATGCAGGTCGGCACACGCCTGGATTTGCTGGATGAGAAATTCAAACTCATCGAGAAAATTATCAACGAAGCTACACCTGAAATCCAAAACATCACGACCAGTGTGGGCAGCTCCCGAACGTATGGAACGGGCAAACATACTGGCAGTGTTCGCATCTCACTGAAACCTCAGTCTCAGCGATCAAGGTCGAGTGAGCAGATTGCTGCTGATCTACGCCGGCGACTTGGCAACATACCAGGAATGATTATTCGAACCCGCACCGGCGAGGGATTGTTTATCCTGCGCATGGGCAGCTCGGGCAGCTCGGGAGCGGACAGGGTTCAGGTTGAGGTCCGCGGCCACGACCTCCAAATGGCTGACCTTTTGGCCGAGCAGGTCAAGAACCTCGTAGAATCGGTAGAAGGAGTCACCGATGCCCGAATCAGCCGAGAGTCGGGCAGTCCTGAAGAGCTGATTTTTATAGACCGTCAGAAAGCCGCTGATATGGATCTGACTGTTTCCAAGATCGCAAATGCCCTTCAAACTATCCTCTCAGGAACAAGGGCCGGCTACTATCGACAGGCTGGAGACGAATATACAATTCTTGTTAAGCTCAAAGACGCGGAGAAAATGGACCTGCGAGATATTCTCGATCTGACCCTGGTCAACTCCGATGGCCAGCCCGTTGTCCTTAAAAACGTCGTAAATGTGGGCCCTCGAAGCGGTCCTGAATTGATTGAACGAAAAGACCAGGAACGCATCGTTACTATCTCGGCTAATATAAGCGGAAGGGATATGGGCTCGGTTCTCTCGGACATACGTGAACAACTGCGAAACATTCCTATGCCGGCGGATTTTACTATTACCTTCGGGGGCGATTACGAGGAGCAGCAAAAATCATTTCGGGAACTGCTCTTGAGCTTCGTCCTGGCACTGGTGCTGGTTTACATGGTGATGGCCTGCCAGTATGAGTCTTTACGCGACCCCTTTGTGGTGATGTTTTCGGTGCCGCTGGCCGTAATAGGAGTTATTCTTGTGCTTTTTTTCACTGGTACGACTTTTAGCGTTCAGTCTTTCATCGGATGCATTATGCTGGGAGGAATTGTCGTCAACAACGCGATTCTTCTTGTCGATCATACCAATCTGCTCCGCAGGAGAGATGCGATGCCGATTCGAGAAGCCATAGAAGAAGCCGGTCGCAGGAGACTGCGACCGATTCTTATGACCACACTGACAACCGTTATCGGCCTGGTACCTTTGGCGCTCGGCCTGGGCGAAGGAGGCGAAGCTCAGTCACCCATGGCCAGAACCGTCATTGGGGGCTTGCTTAGCTCAACATTAATTACGCTTGTCTTTGTCCCTGTAGTCTATTCACTTTTTGAGGGTTTCCGCAGAGCAGGGTACCAACGGGAACTAAAAACTCAAAACTAAAAACTCAAAACTTTGGAGATGCTTATGGTTGCTGAGAATTTAGTCTCCGCATTTTATGGCGTAGTATTAGTTATCGCGATCGTAAATGGTGAATCGTACATCGTGAATCGAACCACGAACGGCGAACCACGAACGGCGAACGAGGCCAACAGAGCTTCGGCAAACGAAGGTCCGCTTAAAATAGATATTCAGGAGGCAATCTTGCTGGCTATGGAAAACAATCGGTCGCTTGTTGTCGAAAGAATGAATCCGGATATAAGCCGTACATTCGAAAAAGAGGAGCTCGGCGTTTTTGAACCTGTCCTTAGCGCAGACGTATCTAACAATAGAGCTGTAGCTGAAAGATTGTCCCGAGCTCGCTCTGATACCGAAAGTCAAATTGTAGATACCGTTACAGGCACACTTTCGCTCAGTAAACTCTTTCCTACCGGCACGACCGTCGAGCTTGGGGGAAGCACAAACTATATCGATTCGTCTTTGTACAGCGACACATTTACTGCTAATCGTCTTGGGTTTACTGTCACTCAGGCTCTACTGCAAGGGATGGATATCCGCGCTAACCTGGCACGCGTAAATCAGGCCCGACTTGATACACTCATATCACAGTACGAATTGCGTGGCTTTACCGAGATTCTGCTTGAACAGGTCGAGTCAAAGTTCTGGGATTACGCCCTGGCACAGCGGCAAATTGAAATCTATACAGACTCGCTCAAACTCGCTGAAAAGCAGATGGCCGAGGCTCAAGAGAGAATCAATGTTGGGGCTCTTGCTGAAACTGAACTGGCTGCTGCGCAAGCTGAAGTTGCTCTTAGACGGGAAAACCTCATAAATGCGCGAAGCAATACAGCCCGCGAACGGTTGAATCTGCTACAGCTACTGAATCCGCCACCTTCGGTCAACTGGAACAGAGAAATTATTCTCCAGTACCAGACACTGCTGCCAAGCATCAATCTTGATGATGTAGAGCAGCATGTTCAGGTTGCCTTGAAGATGCGTCCGGACTTAAATCAAGCGCGTCTGCAGATACGAAGGGGTGATTTAGAGGTGGTGAAAACCAAGAATGGCCTGCTACCCAGAATGGATGCTTTTATCGCCTTCGGCAAGACGGGCTATGCGGAAACTTTTTACAAATCGTCGCAGAATGTGTTTGGTGACAGTTACGATGTCTCTGTCGGCCTGATATTTGCATATCCCCCGGCAAACCAGGCCGCTCGCGCCCGATACAGCCGGGCTGCCCAAAGCTACCAGCAGCTTCTGGAAGCTTTGGAAAATCTCATCCAGCTTGTTCAGGTCGATGTACGTTCTGCTTACATTGAAGTGACACGGGCCCGCGAACAAATTACCGCAACTGCTGCCACCCGCAACCTCCAGGAAGAAAAACTCCGCGCCGAGACCGAGAAATTCAGGGTGGGCAAATCCACCTCGTTGCTCGTTGCTGCGGCCCAGCGGGACCTTGTAGAAAGTCAAATAGCTGAGATACAGTCATTCGCCAATTATCTAAAGGCTCTGGTTGCTCTTTACAGATTGGAAGGCTCCTTGCTTACCCGCCGGGGCATCGCATCGCCCGGCGCCGAACCTGTTACTGTCGAATGCCTAAAGTGAGCTAAAGTGTCTAAAGTGAGCTAAAGTTACAATTTCAATTTTAGGCACTATAGGCACTCCAAACTTTAGTTCACTTATTTACTCAACTTGACTGACTTTTTTGAGAGATTCTGACGAACATGAACAATATCTCAATAAAAATGGGCAATCTCTACGATAAAAGTCTTAGCAAAACAACTTATCGAAAGGAGATTGCCGATATGTT
>Ga0315314_1000389_pt1 | contig 51036 bp, 57 predicted proteins | sample TDP9_MG_FD_203631 | JGI IMG/M metagenome (GOLD analysis project Ga0315314, IMG submission 203631) | Freshwater sediment microbial communities from Lake Towuti, South Sulawesi, Indonesia - TDP9 | ecosystem: Environmental > Aquatic > Freshwater > Lake > Sediment | place: Indonesia: South Sulawesi... | reverse complement strand
GGACATACTGTCCGATCTCTGGCTCTACGTCGCCAACCGTGTCGTGCTGGCCCACGGGGTTACCGTCATTCGGACACCACCCCACAGGATGGCTGCCCTTCGTGATCAGGCCTTTTTCTCGCAGTTTGTGGAATTGCCACTCGATGAAGCGGCTGTACGTTGGGTCGATCGTCGTGAACTCCCGCCGCCAGTCGATGGAGAAGCCCATGTCCTTCATGCCGTGCTTAAGCTCCTCGTGGAAGTAGCGGGCTATTTCGATCGGCTCGCCGAAGTCCTTCAGCTTCTCCTTCGGCACGTGGTAGATGCGGAGGAAGTCGTCGATGAGTTCTTGGTCTCCCTTGGCGATCCGCTCGGCCATCGCAAGGATCGGCGTCCCCGTGTAGTGGAACGCCATGGGGAACAGCACGTTGTAGCCTCTCATTCGCAAGTATCGGGCATGCACGTCCGTCAGCGTGTACGTTCTCGCGTGTCCGATGTGCTGGGGGGAGTTAGGGTACGGGTACGCGACTGTGATGAAGAACTTCTCTCTTGACGGGTCAGGGTCGGCCTCGAATACCCTCGCCTGTTCCCATTCCCTCTTCCATCTCTCCTGAATCTCTTTCCAGTCCACAACCACCGCATGTCACTTCTTGAGATATGATCGGACTACCTTCTTCGCCCTAGTGAGGACCGCTTTGGCGTTGCTGAGTTTGGTTCCGCCTCCTTGGCCGAAGTACTCCTTTCCGCCTCCACCTCCGCCAACAAGCTTTGCCAGTTCTCCCGCCACTTTGCCGGCGTGCACGCCTGCTTTGATCGCGTTCTTCCCGGCGGCGACAAAGATGCGAACGCTGTCCTTGACTAGAGTTACGATCAGCACAGCGGCTGGGTCGCCTTCGACGACCTGGTTTGACAACGCCACGATGTCCTCTTCCTCCCCCACTTTCTTGAACGCAGTCGCCAGCTTGATTCTTCCAATCTTCTCTGCGTGTGCGAGAAGGTCTTTCGACTCGATGGCGGCTAGCTGAGTTCGGACATCTTGAAGTCGCTTGCTCAGGCGGTCCCTCTCTTCGGCGATCGACCTTGCGTATTCGTCCAGCTTGTCAAGCGGTGCATCCAAGATTGAGGCGCTCCTTTCAAGTATCACTTGTCTGTTCTGGATGGCCCTCAGTGCTGCTGATCCCGCTGCAAATGTCAGCCGCTCGACGCCGTCTTGGACGCGCTCGTTCTTGAGCACCTTAATCACGCCGATCTCGCCCGTGTTCTTGACGTGTGTTCCGCCGCATGCTTCCACATCCCAGTCGCCGATCTTGATCACCCGAATCTCTCGCCCAGGAACCACGCCGCCTTGGTAGAGGATGAAGCCGTACATCTGCTCCGCCTTCTCGCGCGGTATCCACGACGCCTCCACAGGAACGCACTTCATAACCAAATCGCAAGCGAGCCTCTCGATCTCGGCAAACTGCTCATCTGTGATTCGCTCATAGTGAGAAATATCTAGCCGCACGTTGTCGACGCCCTTCTGAGCGCCAGCCTGCCACGCGTGCTGCCCAAGAACTCTCCTCACGGCACCGAGCACAACATGCGTGGCGGTGTGATGACGCATCAGGGCAATTCGGCGGTCCCAGTCAACTCTCCCCTTCACGACATCGCCAACCTTGGGGATCGGCCCTTCGATCTGATGCAACGAGACGGCTCCGACTCTCTGAACATCAACCACTTTCGCTGAGCCAAGCGAGGACTCTATTACGCCTTGATCAGCAAGTTGCCCGCCGCCTTCGGCGTAGAAACACGTCTGGTCAAGCACGACGTACCTGTCGTCCACGACGGCGAGTACCTTCGCCTCGAACTCCTGCTGGTACACGTCCCTGTAATACAGCGGCGTCGTCTCAGGGAATCGAGCGACTTTCTCCTTCAGTAGCTTCTCCGCCTCATCCTCAGCCTTGCTCGCCGCGGCCAAGTGCTTCTGAGCGACCATAGCGAAGAACTTGCCGGGAACATCAACGCGGATTCCTTCCTTTTCCGCTTCGTCTCGCACGATATCAGGAACGAGGCCGTGCGAGTCGTACAGTTGAACCAGCGTCTCTTGGGGGATGGTGTCTTTGCCTTTCGCCTTGAGCTCGGTGGAGATGCGTCTGACCATCTCGCTTCCGCGGTCCAGGGTCTTCTCATACTTCTCCTCCTCCACCCGGAGCCCTTCTAGAATCTCGTTCCTCATCTCGATAAGGTGCGGAAAGTCCTCCCCCCAATGCGAGATCTGCATCTCAGTAATCTCGCCAAGTCTATCCTCAATGCCCAGCAGACGTAGCATACGGCAGGTTCTGCGAATCAGCAGCCGCGTCAAGTACCCCGCAGCAACATTCGACGGCACAACGCCTTCAGCCAACAGAAACGAGATCGCCTTCGTGTGGTCGGCAACTGCTGACGCCCTTTCAATAGGTGCTATGATCTTCTCGAGTTCACGCCAGTCCATTCCGAGTATTTCTGCGACTCTCTTGCGCGCTTCCACTCGGTCAGACGTTTTCTCGATGCTCATGATGCCTGAGACTTTGGTATTCTCGATCATGATCTTCGGATCGACGCTCGCGCCAGCAAGCGACAGTATCCGGTCCAGTATCGGACCGTAGATGACCGAGAAACAGCTAGGCGACCCCTGCGACAGCCACGCCCACCGCTCGATTCCGTATCCAGTATCCACGGTCTTTATCGGAAGCAGTGACAGCTGATCGCCTATGACCTTGTACTGCATGAAGACGAGCGTGGAGATCTCGAGGCCGTTGACGCAGGCTTCAAGGTCGGGCCCGGCGTTTCCGCCGCCCGACCAGAAGTGCTCCTTGTACGTTACAAGCTCTGACTTAACGCCAAGATTGTCCGTCAGTAGCTCGTGGTGATATCGAATCGTCGCGTCTTTCCAGTACACTTCCTTGTCGGGATAGTTGAACGCGTGATGACCGCCCATCTCGAAGATCAGAAGATGCCTCCCCGCCGTAGGCCCAACATTATCCAGATCCGTAAAGCGCAAACACGGCTGACTGACAACGAGCGGGTTCGCCGGCGGAGGAATCACACCCTCAGTCACCAGCGGCTGAAAATCGAAGATAGACGCGCCAACGAGATAGACATCATCACGCCACCGCGCAACCACTGGGTAAGGCTTGATGATCTTGTGGCCTTTACCCTCGAAGAACGAGAGGAACATCTCACGCGCTTCTTTGACTGAGAGTCTTTTGTGCGCGGGCGAATTACCAATGAACGTATACTCTTCACAGGGAACGTCCCCGCAGGTCCGCCGGTCGGGGACCTGCGTCCAAAAGTAGCTCCCGCACCCGACACACCGCTGCCTAACGAACTCCGACTCCTTGAAGAAAGGAACTGCGAACTCGTTTGCGTCAATATCCACTATGGCGTCCCTCCGAGCCAACAAGGCAGAAGACGATGCGTAATACAAAGCACTTTCTTGCTCTGCCCCGCCGGCTACAGATCCAGAGCAAGGGCCAGGGCAAGTGCAAGGGCGAGCGATGAGTGCAAGATCTGCCCTTCCAAGCTCGTGTTGCTTTCCAGTCCCCTATAAGCCTGACAGACAAGACGCAACCTATTACGACCAGAACGTTTTCAGAGACACCTTTCTCCGTCCTAGGACGGCTCAAGCTACTACTGTCAGTTCATCCCTCAGATAGGCGGACCGCCAATGAAAGCGAGATTCAGATACGTTGGTATAAGGGTGAAGGATCTTGACCGATCTGTGGACTTCTACACGAGACTGCTCGGCATGAAAGTGAAACAGCGGCTCAAGATCAAGGAGACAAAGGGAGAGATCGTGGACCTCGTCAGCGAGGACGAGCACTTCACGCTCGAGCTAAACCACTACCAGAAGAACAGCCCCCACAACACGACGTACGTTGTCGGCGAAGGGCTAGACCACCTGGCCTTCGATGTCGACGACTTGGACAAAGCAATCGAAGAAATGAGATCCGAAGGGTACCGCATGATTCTGGAAGTGAAGACGGAGAAAAGTCGATGGGCCTACGTGGAGGACCCGAACGGCATCTGGATCGAACTCCTCTGAGCAGCTGCTTCCACACGTATGACGAACCCCGTATTACTCCTTGAGTTTCCCAAATGAGGGGAAAAGTCCGCAATTCAACAATAGAACCAAGAAAACGAGACGTACAGGCGAAAAACACGCTGGGAAACTAGCCGAACAACGCCCGCCCCTTGAGTCGGCCCGTGCTCCTTGAATGTCCCGAGGGTCGTCGCGGAATCATAGCCTGCGGAGTGGCTGCACTTTCGGAAATCAGGTTACTTCGAAGTGGACCTTCCAAGCCACATGCTTTCGCTGAGGAAAAAGCGGCCAGACTACAAACCTCATTTTCACCCGTCTCTCTAGCTTATTCGAGAACTGAACCCCTTCGTTCTGGTCGCAGATCGAATCGACTGCAGACTGAGGCGGCCGAGCCGTGTCGTTCGGGCGTGGTGGGGCGGCGAAGATTGCTTGCAAATTCAAACCACTCGGGATTACTGTTAGCAAGGCGTCGACAAAACTGGGGATAACGATCCCCAAACGCGTTATGTCTTCCATAGTGTCGGGAAGGAACGGGACGATCAGGCTTACACTTGAGAACGAACTCGGGTCAGAAACTTTCCTTGCGCTTCCGAGAGAGTGGATCGGCATCCCGAGCGCGTTGGCTAGAAAACTGGGCCTTCGTCATAAGAGCGAGGTCTATCTAGCCCAAATTGAAGTGTTGAGGCCTGTCAGAAGGCCTAGAAGAATTCTCTCCGACCAACTCGTTGACCTCCTAGCTTTCGTTCCGGCGGGCAACATTGACGGACACAACTATGCTGTGGACGAGTACAGGTCTGCTGGTGGTGAGCAACGCCTTAGGTTATGGTGCTATCATAGGCGAGGATCGGCGAGGCAGATCGATATTCGGAGACGTGTTGGCGCACGAGAGTTTGGTCTGTTCTTGGGTCAGTATCAGGCCGAAGGCGATAAGGAGAACAGGCACCGCGTGTCGTTTACCAACACCCTCGTATCTGAGCACGCTGATTTTGTGCGCTGCCTCCGTGCGATCGGAATAGCGGATGAGCAAGTCAGCGCATGTGTCGTCTACAATCCTGCCAGGCTTGACGAGGAGAGTCTGCAGACAAACCTGCACCGATACTTTGAAAGAACAGGGATCAAAGTCGGCTTCGTTAGAGCCCGGAAACAGATGAAGGGCTCCTGCGGTTTTGTGACGACTGTCCGAAGCGTGATCCTGAAAGGCATACTCGATAGGGCTCTAGCAAGCGCTCGCGAAACACTCACCAGTTCGCAACCCGTTCCTGGAATGACTGAACTTCTGAAGGGCTTCGTCGCAAAGCTGCTGACAGGCGACGGGACCTTGGACGTTTCAGTTCGTCCAACTAGAATCACAACAAGTGTCAAGATACTTGACCGGGTTGAAGCTTTTCGCAGAGACTACAGTGCAATGCTACTTAGACTCGGGTTTAGCCCAAGAATCAGCGAGAAACGAATCGAGGTCAAATCCTACTGCAGGCTGGACAACCTTCTGAGCCTTTACGAGATGAACGCCTTCCACGGCACCCCCAATTGGATTAAGTTGCTATGCGCCGTGAGGCTGTCGCTTCAAGGCTCGATAAACAAAGGATACGAAAAGCTTTGCACACTGGCCCGAGAAGGTCGATTCACAACGCTAGCCGTGAGTAAGGCCTTTCGAATCAGAACAAGATCAGCAAACCTTTGGATCCACTCCATGATGAAGCGCAGACTTGTTCAGCAAACCAGCAAGTTTCGGGGCCATTCGTACATAACCTACGGGCTGACCGATCTTGGGCTTCGCCGGGTCGAACTACTCCGAAGCGTACTATCGGAATATGCGACCGTCTGCCATTCTCTTGGAGAAAGCGACCCGCTCAAGTTAATTGACATGGTCAGAGCTAGGTCACCGTTCAAACAGTACGAAGGAGGTCTCCCGGGTGCCGAGCGCCTAGGATCCGAATAATGCTCCGAGGCCCGCCAGGGCTTCTTCTTCCTTCTTCTTCTCTTCTTCGGGTTTCTTCTCTTCTTTCTTTCCTGCGGCTGGAGGAGCTACTGGCGCTGCAGCGGCGACCGGTGCGGCTTTCGCTGCTTTGAGAGCCTCGTCGATCTTGACTTCGGACAGAGCAGCTACCAGTGCTTTGACTCGGCCTTCTTCTGGCTTCACTCCGGCTGCGGCTAGGACTTTCTTTACGTTCGCTTCGTCGACTGGCTGCGCTGCTGAGTGGAGGAGCAATGCGGCGTACACGTACTTCATGACTCGCACCTTGTACTAGGCTTCGCCAGCTACCGCCTCGCCTTCTTTTCAACCTTTTCCTGATGTTTCTTTTCCTGCGGTTTCTTTGCTGGCGCTTTCGGTTCTGGCGGTTTCGCTGCCGGAGCTTTCTCTTGACGCGGCTTTGCCTCAGGAGGTTTCACTGCCGGCGGTTTCTCCTGGGGCGGTCTTGCTGGCGGTGGTTTCTTCTCAGGTGGTCTTGCCTCAGGCGGCTTCACCTCAGGTGGTTTCGGCGCCGGCGGTTTCTCTTCAGGCGGTCTTGTCTCAGGGAGTCTGGCTTCAGGTGGCTTGGCTTCGGGCGGTTTCTCTTCGGGGCTTGGTGTTGGAGCAGGGATCTCTTCCACGGCCGCGGCCTCGCTGTTGATCTGAGCGGCCGCGTCGGAGAGGATCCTCATCTCTGAGTAGGCTCGCTTCACGAGGTCCTCGATGTTCTCCGAGGTTGGGAACTCCGCCTCGTTCGCCAAGTAGAGGGCTTCCCGGAAGGCATTACCTATTATCGTTGGGGCTGTTTCGGGAACAAGATATTCCGTTTCGACCGCGAGCGCGAGAGCGTCTCTGCAGGCTTCCGCGAGTTCACTCTTGTACGCCTCAAGGTCGAACACGAGATCTTCGGGTTTGAGGACTGCGCCTTCGTCGAAGGCTCGCACTATAGTGAGCCCGGCTTCCATGGGTTTCATGCCGAGCTTCGACAGGAGAGAGGCGAGCTTCGGGGATATCGTGTCGCCTTTCTCCGCCACAACGGTGTCCCTGGCAACCCAGATGCTGCCGCCTTCGATCCTTGTTGTGACCTTGACTTCTCCAAACTCGCTGATCACGGGCCCAGGCTGTAGACCAGTATTGCCCCCCGGGATGATGATATCACTGGTTGCGGTGTCCCCGGCCTTGGCTGGAACACGGACCTTATTCTTGTTCAGGAACAGAATCAGCGCGTAAGGGTTCATACCCGTAAACAAGAGCAGGTTCGAACCAGCCAAGTCCTCAGTGAACTTGCCAATATTGGGTTTCTTCTCGCCAAGTTCGCCCGCGGCCTTCTTGAGGATCGTGTTCTTCGCGACGAGCACCTCTGCTTGACCACGAAGCTTCTTCCGGATCTCCTGGATCTGCGAGGATCTGACTTTCTGAAGGTCGGCGATCGCCACCACAGGATACTTCTCAATCAGCTCGGCGAGCCTCTGGAACATCTCCTTCTTCCAAGATGCCACGCGCGTAACCTGTCTTGTGAGCATCAGCTAACCCTTCCCAAGTTGCACCTTCACAGGTTTACCCATCGTCGTCTTGACCAACACTTGGCCTATGTTCTTGGCGCCGCGTTCCAGCTTTGCTTCGATTCGGCTGAAGACCGCGTGGGCGTTCTCAGCGATCTTGTCGTCAGGCATCTTCTCCGTTCCAATCCGGCATTGGATTACTGGTTGCTCTCGAACTCGGACTCGAATGAGTTTCCTGTGGCTGCTGACAATCTGATCGATTGGGGCGTTGGGCGGAACCGGCGTCGGCATCTTACCTCTTGGGCCTAGGATGGGCCCGATAGTCTTTCCAACAAGCGGCATCAAGGGCGCCTCGGCGATGAAGTAGTCGTACTCCGACACTAGCTTCCTGGCAGCCTTCTTGTCCTTGCCGAGTTTGTCCAAGTCGTCTCTTGCGAGGACTAGGTCAGCTTTCCCTGCCTTTGCCCTCGTCGCCAAATCCCCGCCTGCGATGACGCATATCTTCGTCTCCTTGTCGAGAGAGTTCGGAAGCTCAACAGATTCATTGAGCCTATTCTCAGGCTTCTTCAGGTCGATCTCTCTCAGCTTGACGATCAGGTCCACGGACTGAGCGAATTCGCGCTTGGTCTCTGGTTTCCTAAGCTCTCCTAAGGCCGTGAGAAGTTGATCCTTAGGGAGAGGCAATCGCGTTTTCCTTCTGGAAATTTCCGCACGGTCATGTTCGGAGATTCATAAAAACGTTTGGAGAGCAAACGCGCACCTGAAAGGTCAAAGCCGTCCAGAATCGGCAAAGCCAAGCCCTGAAAGCTTGAGTACTTCAGCTTGTTCTTGACGGTTTGCTGTAGAATGTGATGGCCGTTCGCGGGCTCAGCTTTATAGTTGAGACTAGGTTTCATAGGAGCCCCGTCCGGTTCAAGTGATGTTCATTGACTGAAGTCAGGACCTTCAGGATCACGGGAGAAGTGAAGAAGCCCCGCACCACGATTCCTTTTGCAGTAGAGGTCAGGGCGACGAAAGATCGCGATGCGATTGAGAGACTCTACGCTGACCTCGGTAGCAGGCACAAAGCCAGAAGAGCTGAAATCAAGTTCAAGAAGATTGAAGAACTGAAGACTGGCAGTACGGAGACTGCGGAAAGTGGCAAGTGAAGACCAAGAACTCAGACAAGGGTTAGTGGAGCTTAGAATCTACGAGGGTTCGGCGCGGGCAATTCAGGCAAGACTCGACATCTTAAACGCGGCTATGGGCGAATTCGCACTGGCTTCGTCTACGCTCGATGGGGTCAAGGCTCAGAAGCCCGACGCGGACACTCTGATACCGGTCGGCGGCGGCTCATATGTTCGAGCGAAGCTTGCAGATGTCTCAAAGATCGTGATGGGTGTGGGCGCTGGAGTCGCCATCGAGAAACCGATCGAGGACTCCATCACTGAGATCAAGAGCCGGATAGCAGACATGGAAAAGGCTCGCACGGCGCTTCAGGAGCAGCTCGGGCAGACGCTGATCAGGATCGAGGAGAATCGAGAGAAGCTAGGCCAGATCGTGAAGAAACACGGCGGGGACTCCCTCACAATCCTCTAGAACTACCCGAGACAGAACAGATGCGGTAACCACGTGCCAGGTCGAGGTGCTTCAGGTTGTTCGAGAGGCTCAGGTCGGGCCTAGGCTCGGTTGTGGAGAAGATCTCGAAGACCGAGCTCGCCGGGAAAGACCTCGAACAACTTCTACAAGAGCTCAAGACAACGCTTGCCGAGAACGATGTCGCCTACTCTGTCGCGGAACGCATCTGCGACGGCATAAGGCAAAGAGCCTCTAGCGTGCAGGTTTCGCGCCTCAGCGACCGCCGCCAGCCAGTAGTAGCGATCATCCGCGAAGTTCTGCTCGACGTGTTGAAGGAAAGCGGCGAAGCCAGCTTCTTCGAGAAGATCGAAACGAAGAAAAAGGCACGCGAGCCCGCGGTCATCGTCTTTGTCGGAATAAACGGAACCGGCAAGACGACAACCATCGCGAAGATCGCGTACCTCGTGAAGCAGCGCGGCTACACCGTCGTGATAGCATGCGCGGACACGTACCGTACAGGCTCGATCGAGCAACTCGAAGAACACGCAAGAAGGGTCGGCGTGAGAACAATCAAGCATGTCTACGGAGCTGACGCGGCAGCGGTGGCGTTTGATTCCATCAATCACGCGCGCGCGAATGGGATAAACACGGTTCTAATTGACACGGCTGGGAGAATGCAGACGAAACGAAATCTACTCGAAGAGATGAAGAAGATCATTAGAGTCTCGTCTCCCGACTTCGTCATGCTTGTGGTCGACTCGCTGACTGGAAACGACGCCGTCGAGCAGGGAAGATCATTCAGCGAGGCCGTGAGAATAGACGGCATCACGCTTACCAAGCTCGACGCTGATGCAAGAGGCGGAAGCGCGATCTCGCTTGCGGCCGAGATCAAGAAACCCGTAATCTTCGCTGGCACGGGTCAAGCCTACAAGGACCTGATCTCCTTCGACCCGAAGGCGATCGTCGACAGAATCGTCAGCTGACATGAGACCCTGAAAGAGTTGAGACGTACCTCGCGATGACTGTTCTGATAGTTGCGTCTGAGAAGGATCCGGCGGCGCTTAACGTAGCGTCATTCCTAGTGCGTGATTATGGTTTTGACCTGTCGGCGGAGTATCCGGATCCTAGAATCCTGCGGAAGGACGATGTGCTCCTCGCTCGGGTGAAGGAGGAGTCGATCTACGTTGAGACGGTGGACTCGCTAGCCACAGCAACAGCGGTTATCTTCGCGTCAAAACACACGAGTGAGAAAGGCGAGCCGGGCCTAACGGTCCACTGCACTGGCAACGTTCTAAACGAAGCGCCTTACGGAGGTCAACCTAAGAGCCTAGCGCTGGCTGAACCGAACAGAATGAGAGCAGCACTGCTCTCGCTTTCCGAAAGCCGTGAAGAACTTGGTCTTGCGTATCTGGTTTCGCTTGAAGCCACCCATCACGGGCCTACGGAGCTGAGAGTGCCGTCGATGTTTGTGGAGATCGGGAGCTCTGCGAAACAGTGGGAGGATCCTGCTGCAGGAAAGGCCGTTGCCCGCGCGATTTGGACGGCCGCAACTCATCCGTCCGACGGAATCCCGGCGGTGGGCTTCGGCGGAGGGCACTACTCTTGGAAGCACACAGAGGCTGTCGTGAAAGATGGATTCGCGTTAGGCCACATTCTTTCGAAGTACTTCTTTCAGAGCTACGACCCAGCGATCGTGGAGCTTGCGTTTCGCAGAACGATGGGCGACTGTTCCCATGCGGTCATAGACAAGAAGGGAATGCGCGCGGCTGAGCGAAGCACCTTGGTTGAGTTCCTCAAGAAGTCAGGCCGCGACGTAATAATGATATGAACGGAAAACGGAATCAAACAAGTTGGATACCTTAAATACGGCTCCTCGACATTAGGCCGCCCGTTCAGAAGAAGATCGACAACCAACCGGAGGAAGCAGATTGTCCGCCCGAAATTTCTTGGCGTCCGCCAGAAGACTGCTTCACGTGACGACGCGGCCTACTCGGACTGAGTTGTGGCTCATGGTGAAGATCTGCTTCCTTGGAATCGCAATAGTTGGCGGGCTTGGCTACGTGGTGCGTATGCTCTTCCTCTTCGTCGGTTTGCTTCCGCAGGGACCTTGAGGTGACCTTCCTTGTCAGATCAGAACAAGCAGCAGAAGAGTGTCATCTTCGCCGTCAGGACAACCAGCGGACAAGAAAGAACCGCGACAGAGCTGATAGCCTCGAAGGCAGGAATGAAAAAAGCTCCTGTATTCGGCATACTCGCGCCTGAAGTGATCAAGGGATACATATTCATCGAGGCCGCAGGAGCTCACATCGTTGACGACGTGATCTCAGGCGTCCGGCACGCGAGAGCTCGGACGAAGGGGGTTGTATCCCCTCAAGCCGTGGAACGCTTCGTCGTTACAAAGCCCGTCATTGAAGACCTCACGGCCGGAGACTCGGTGGAAGTTGTCGGAGGCCCGTTTCGGGGTCTCAAGGCTAGGATCACCCACGTCGACAAGATGAAGGAGGAGGTAACGATCGAGCTACTCGAGGAAGGTTTCGCGACGCTTCCGATCACCGTACACGCCGACTACGTGAAGCTGGTTGCGCGAGGAGGAGGTGGAGAGGCTGGGAGAGAAGAAACAGGTTGAGGCTCTCCTCAACGGCGGCGAGGCTACCGCAGGCCCTCCGCTCGGACCAGCCCTCGGACCGCTTGGAGTAAACGTGCTTCAGATCGTGAACAGAATCAACGAGCTCACAAGCGCCTACGCCGGCATGAAGGTTCCCGTCAAAGTCATCGTCGACGTTGACACGAAAGCTTTCGAGGTCGAGATCGGCACCCCAACGACATCCGCCCTGATCGTCAAGGAGCTTGCCATAGAGAAAGGCTCAGGCAATCCGAAAACCGAGAAGGCCGGCAACCTAACGATGGAACAGGTCGCGAAGATAGCGATGATGAAGCTTCCAGGCAGCTATGCGTTGACGAACACTGGCGCGGCGAAGGAAGTGCTCGGAGCCTGCGTCAGTATGGGCATCACGGTCGACGGCAGAGACCCTAGAGAGGTCCAGAAGGAGATCTCTGAGGGCAAGTGGGACAAACTGTTCAAGGCGTAAGGCAAGCAAACTCCGTCTGTCGCTTTCTGTCTCATTCAATTCCGAGCGATCTTGTAATCGCCATCAGTTCAGGCCCGCTGGTGAGGCTGCCGACGACGGCGCCTTTCGTGTTCGCCAGAAGACCGGATCTAACGTACGGCACTCCGCCGTTGATCGTTCCCGCCTCGACTGGAACCTTCAGCGCGTCCTCAATCGCTGCTCGCTCCCGATCTGTTATGGAGTTGGGAGCCAGAACGCCTTTGTTGGTCGCGATGGCTAGCGATCCGACGTACGGTAGCCCCCCGATGGAGGAAGTGACTATGTCCACGTTCAGAGTTTCCGCAACGATCTTCGCCAGAGATTCTGGCGCCCCAGGGTGGATCACGGCGCCGTTGTCATTCGCCAGCACAAGGTTCCCGAGCGCGGTCCACCGCTCCCGAGCGACCTGAACTTTGGTTTCGACATTCTCTCGAATCACTCTCAGCTCGTGGTCCTGTACGATTTGTGGGAGAAGAATTCCGTTCGAGTTGGCTGCAACCAGAACTCCGACCAGCGCGCATCCTCCAATGTTCGTTACGCAAAGCTTGACGCCCAAGTATTGTCGGAACCTGTCAACCTTCCTCTTGGGCAAGCCGGGCGGAAGAATCGCCGTCGTTTCGTTCGAGTGACAGTACACTCCAATGTTGGGACTTCCGTATACGTCAGCGCGCAGGATCACCAATTAGTCGATCACCGGCGCCAACAAGCGAGACCGCACGCATGACGTTGACGAGTTGACGGAGGGTAGAGCGTTCAGCACGGACCGGCCGAAGCCTAGGCGGCCGTGGCAGGGTAAACGTAAACTTTGCCTTCCTTGTCCTTGACCAAGCGCACTTTGATCTGCCTCGGCGGCTTCTTGATTCCTCTCGCCCAAAGCTCCTCATTTACCTCATTGCTGATCTGGATGTCTTCAGCCTTCATGTGACGCCGCACAAAGTCGCGGAGCATTCTTGAGGCGCGAGGGGTTCGCTTTCCTCTAGGCGTCGCCCAAACTCTCCGGAATGGTATCGTGTATACTCGTTCCTCAACAATCTCTATCTCCTCTTCCTCGCCCTCCTCTTCTGCTGCTACTTCTTCTTCCGCTTCTTTCTTCTCGGGTTTCTCAGGAGCAACTTCTTCCTCAACCGGAGGCTGCTCCTCTTCTGTCTCCTCTTCCTCAGCCTCTTCGGCCGCTTCCTTGCCCTCTTCCTCTAGAACCCCGGATGCCTCTTCTTCTTTCTCGTCGACGGATTCGTCGGGGTTGGATGGTTTCTCGCTCAAGTATGCTATGCCTTCAGACCGCTCTCACGCCAGTTCTTCTTCTTCGGGTGACTCCTGACATGGCCTCGGGTCTTCGCGATCACCCAGGTCGGCACGGACTTCCTCATTCGGTGACGCCTAGCAAGACGCTTCTTCTTCGCGGCGGGTTTGTGTGTTGCCAAATCACGCCCTCCTGATCTTGATCTCCTTTCTCTGTGACTGAAGACGAACGAGCGCGTCTTTGAGCTGCGCATCCGATATTGGTATCTTCACTCTGCCTGACTGCGCAAGTTGAATCAGCTGAAGCTCAAGCTGATCCGCGAACTCAGGCCTGACCATCTTGATGTTCGTGAGTCTCTGCCTCGCTTCCATTGTGAGTATTCTCTTCAGGATCGCCTGCTTCTGCATCTCAAGCTGCTCTTGGGCTTCAGCTCGCCTCTCTTCTTCGGCTGCTGCCCTTTGAAGCCCAGCAAGCCTTCTTCTCCTCAGTTGCGCTAGCTCTTCCTCGCTGACCTCATCCTCGCTCATTGCTTCGAGCCCTCTCCGGAGGTGGCCCCCTTGAGTATCTCGGCCGAGATCCTGTTAAGCAGACTCACGCCTTCTCCCGAGAGCTTCCTGCCCTTCGAACCTTCCTTAGCCACTAGACCGGCTTTCTCGAGCTGTTGAAGCGGCTCTCTGACGGCTGATCCGCCGCTGTCCTTGGAGTGCTCTATGCTCGTTCCCTTCCTCTTCCTGCCGCCGTACTCGACTCGGAGCCTCTGCGTTCCAATCGGTCCGTGTATGTACAGCTTCCTCAGAAGCGAAGCGCATCGAACATACCACCAGTCTGAATTCTGCGGCGGCCGCTCCTTGTGCGCACCCGTCTTGGATGTGAAGGCCCACGCTGGCGGGGTTACGTCACCCACATTCTCCTTGAGGTGTTTGGCCAGCCTCTCAACGAGAACGTTGGCCTCCACATCATACGGCGTGGGCAACTGTAGTCTCTCCGATTTCTGAAACAGCCTTGCACTAGGAACTTCAGCCAAAATATAAGGTAAGCTACTGCAGACGGCCGCCGGTCTCTCTTTGATGCGCTTTCGCGGTCTTTCTTTGCTTGTAGATCGTGAATGTTCGTCCTCTCACATCAACAATCTCCGAGCGCGTCTTGTCAGCTATCTTGTCGGCGATCTCAGCGACCTCCGTGTGTTGAAGCGGAGCTTGTTGAACCTTCACTTTGATCATCTCGTTTGCTTCGAGCTGACTGCTGATCTGACCCACTAGCGCCTCGGTCACTCCGTTCTTTCCAACCCAGACTGTCGGTTCACTCTCCGCTGACCGGCGCTTCAGTTTCTTGATCCTTTTCTTCTGAGACGTTTCTCTTTCACCGCCGGATATCGTTTCTTCGAGCCGCATTGCAAACATGTCACAACCACGTGAGTTCCATGCTCCCCGCGCACTCGGACTCTACAGTTGACACCTGGAACAAGAAGGCTTCCGCACTTCTTGCATATGAACTGCTTCCGTTCTGGGCCGAGCCTGACTCCGGACCTCATTGCAATTCTCTGCGCTATCTCGATGTACCTCTTGGAGAGCGCTGGGTTGGATTTTACCGCCTCTCTGGCCAGTCTTAGGAGTATGTCGATACGCTCCTGTGCGATTCGCCGCATGTTGTGGTTGTTGCTCTTCCGACGAGTCAAGGCTCTGCCAGTACTCTCTCAACAAACTCGGACGACGAACATTATGCCTCAGGAACATCTATGACTTACGCATAGACTTGCCGGTCAGGGAAACTGCATGTTGACGCTGATCCTTGCAGAGTCGTCAATTGAAAGAGTACCTTCGCAGCTTCGCAAGCACCCGTCGGTCATTGCGCATGCGCGAAGGAGAAGGAGGGATCCGGCTTCCCTCATCCTTGATCGAACCTACCACCATTCGGCGATGATGACGGTGAAAGGTGAGGATCGTTCTCTAGGCTTGGCGAAGCGTGGAAGGCCGGACATCGCGTTCCATGTGCTCCTGCAGGCGCTGGGATCACCGCTGAACCGTGAGGGTCTGCTGAGAACCTACATTCACACCGTCGACGACAACGTGATCGACATAGACCCTAGTCTCAGGCCTCCTAGGAACTATGACAGGTTCATCGGGATACTCGAACAGCTCTACGATGAGAAGCGCGTGCCACCCGACGAGCGGCCTCTCCTGAGTATTCGCCAGTGCACACTTCCAAGACTTGTGGAGGAGGTCGTGGCATCAATGACGGTCGCATTCAGCACCGCTGGTAAGCCCGCAAGCATGAAGGACGCGTGCTCCCAGCTTGCGAGCGCCCGCGCGCCAGTTGTCTTAATTGGCGGTTTCGCCCGTTCACACTTCAAACGGTCAACATTCCAGCTTGCTGACCATATCTTCTCAGTTGACAGAGAGTCACTAGACGCGTGGGTTGTGGCTGGCAGGGTAATCTACGAGTATGAGTGCGGCATCAGCCTGCCTGAGAGAAGGCTGCAGGCTTGATCGAGTCGCGCAGTTTATAATGGATCGTTCCACTACTCGCGCGGCCAAGAGGGGTGGGCTATGCCCGAGGACGCTGAGTTGGAGCGCCTGAAGTATCGCAAGATGCAGGAGATACAGCGGCGTCTTCTTGAGCAAGAGAAGATGAAAGCAGCGGACAAGAAGCAACCAGGCCCTCGGGAAGTGCTGAAAACCATTCTTGTTGGGAGAGCGTGGGAAGTACTGGATGCGGCTGAACGACAGTACCCGGAGCCCACGCGTATGCTAGAAGGAGAGCTTGCGAGACTTGTTCGCGAGGGCCGGCTGAAGGGCCCTGTCAGCGCGGAGCAGTTGATGTGGCTCTTCAGACGCGTTGGCATGGACGTGAGGCTCGAGACCAAGATTCAAGTCTACGAGAGCGGCGAACTCAAATCCCTTGCTGACAAATTCAAGGGCGAATAGACCTTCAGCTGCTTGATTGCCTCGCGAGAAGAGTTCAGCTCGTCGAGCTATTCGCTTACTATTTCGCGGATTCTTTGCTGGACCGTCTGCACGTCGAAGGTGGTGTTTACCAAGTAGCAGGGAGCATGCTTGAAGAGTCTCCTGAAGAAGCGCTTCCTAACGTCCACTTTCTCATCGGTCTTGACGATCAAGTAGGGGTTCAAGAACTGCTCTGGCTGAACGACTAGGTACTGGACCGCCTCCTCGATATCGAGCCTGCGGGATATCTCAGGATCATTCTTGTCACGCTTCAGTAGGATCACCTTCATTGCACGAGTCGTGTCGACGAACTTTTCCGGACCCGCTATCCATAGCGGATCCAGCATTGCGCGTGAGTACTCGTGCGCAATGTACGGGTCCGCAGAGAGTACGCGTATTTCATCATCACTCATGCCTTGTGCGCGTAGTTTCTTGGCTTCCTCCGGAGAAAGAGACTCCACATTCTCAAGCTTCGACCGGTCGAGAAGTCGCCGGATCTCAGGAAACACGCGGGCTATGTTAGTTCGAATGTAGAACTTTCGCTCACTGATGTCGGCGCTCGCTCTGCCCTTTTCGCCTCCGATGAAGCGGACGTAAACCCAGTCGTCGCTGTGAAGCCTAGCCCCCTCCATGTTCAGGAGGGCGTACGAGTGGGTGCTCTTTCCGGTTCCAGTTGGTGCGATCAGGACTATTCCTTTGCCGTTTACTTCGACGCAACTTCCGTGTATGCTGTGTATGTCATGCTGGTCTTCTGCTATGTCGCAAGCGATGCCCAAGGCCCAGCTCTTCACCTGGCCGTAGTATTCGGTGTTGAAGATCACCGCAGTCTTGGTGTCTGTGTTGTAGAATGCATGTGGTTTGCCCTCTCGGAATGTTGGGTCGAGCACGGCGTAGATTCTGCCGTGGGATTTGACCTCACGCGGCATCGAGAACCAGTTCTCGCGCCAGAACTCGTCCAAGTGGTTGCTGTTTGTGAATAGCTGCATGCAGAACCCGTCGATGCTTGCCTTCCAGCCTAGGCTTTCATGACCGAGGACATTCTCGGCGCGGGCGACGAGCTCATCTCTCTCGTTCTTTCCCACGACAGAGAATTCGACGCGTCCCCTCGTGGCGGTTATGTAGTTGTATCTGTTGCTCGCCTGCATCCTCGGCTGCCAGCATGAAAGACGGGGCTGACGCCTAATATCAGGATTTGTAGAGAGAAGGAAGCGGGATAAGTGTCGTGCAAATGGCTGGGGTCGTGACGGACGCTAGGCTCTAACCTCATCTATGAGGGAACTTGCTGACACTTCGTAAGCAACTCCCTGCTGTCTTTTAATCCAAAACGCGAAATATGTATTCGTGACTCTTTGTTTGTCTCAAGGAAAGGGCAGGAAATTGCATAGCTCGAAACGGGTCCAATCGATTGAACCGTCACCAATACGAAAGATAATCGACCTTACCGAATCGAGGCCTGACATAGTTGGGCTTCACGCAGGCGAGCCCGACTTTGCAACGCCGAAGCACATAGTCGAGGCTGGATGTCAAGCCCTGCGAGATGAATACACTCACTACACTCACGGCGCGGGGTTGCTGCAACTGCGTGAAGCGATCGCACGGAAACTCCTCGAAGAGAACGGAATCGAAGCAAACCCCAAGACTGAAATCACGGTGACCGCGGGCGGGTTTGCCGCAATATTCGCCATCATCCAGGCGACAATCGAGCCAGAGGATGAGGTAATACTCCTTCAGCCCGCTTGGTCATACTCTGGCTTCATCCGGCTTGCTGGCGGCGCGCCCATCGGAGCTTCCTTGCACGGTCCAGACTTCCAACCGAGTCGCGCGAATATCGAAGAGCACGTCACCGACAGGACAAGAATGATCCTGGTCAACTCTCCCAACAACCCTACGGGTTCAGTCTACTCACGCAACTCCCTCTTGGACATCGCTAAGTTGGCCAAGGAGCATAACCTCCTCGTTCTTGCGGATGAGGTCTACGAGAAGCTGGTCTTCGACGGAAACGAACATTTCAGCATAGCTTCAAGATCCGAATTCAAGGATTCCACCATAACTGTGAACTCGTTCTCGAAAACATACGCCATGACAGGCTGGCGCATTGGCTACGTCGTCGCCAATGAAGCGATCACGACGGACATACGAAAGATACACGGTTTCATGGTCTCCTGCGCTCCGGCATCCGCGCAGAAAGCCGCTGTTGAAGCGCTTTCTGGACCGCAGGACTGCGTCAGCGAGATGGTTGACGAATACCGCCGCAGACGGGACCTGATCGTTGCTGGGCTGAATGATATCGACGGCTTCCAATGCACGCCGCCGAAAGGGACCTTCTACGCGTTCCCCAACGTCAGCAAACTGAAAATGCCCTCGGCCAAGATCGCCGAGAAACTCTTGGAACAAGCGAAAACCGCAACCATTCCTGGCAGCGCATTCGGTGAGGCTGGCGAGGAATACCTGAGGCTATCTTTTGCGAGCTCTCAACGGAATATTCAGGAAGCACTTGCTCGGATCAAGACTTGGCGCTCCCGATCTGGGTAAGAAGCGTGTGCACACGTCTGCGACGTGCATGCGGCCTAGGTTGAGAAGACAGCCCACTTGTTGAGGAAGCCCCACCAGTCGTCTTCGCTGATCTTCTCCTCGACCGCAATCGTCGTCAGCAGCGTCGAGAGCGCCCTGTGATGTCTCCTCTCATCGGCCAGAATAGCTTGGAGTAAGGGCTTCATTCTAGTATCCTTCAGAGATCTCGCAATTCTCTGCGCCTGAGCTAGCATCCTCTTCTCGTTCGCCACATGCCACTCTAGTTCCTTTCTCATCTCGTAACGTTCAACCTTGGACACCGTTGCTCCTGCGGATAGTTCGATCAAGGTGGCGTACATGTGCGCGTGCTTCGTTGTGTCAAGCTCAATCTCCTTGAAGAGAAGGCTGGGGATGACATTCTTCGTCTTCGCGGCCATTCTCCGAAGGCTCGCCGCAGTGCCTCTTTCCAGCATCATCTGCTTGTGGAACATGTCGACTAATCGGTTGCCTGCCAAGAACGAACACCTAGCGTGCAAACGTACAAGGCGGCGAGCCCAATAACCCTAACTGAACAAAGGGGTTTCCTGCGCCCTCAATAGGCGGAGTGCCTAAACGAAACTAGGCTTGTTCTGATTCTCTTGTAATTGGGAGAGGTTGACGCGTCCCGCACCGTTTCAATTGGACCAGTTCTGCGTTTCGTACTTGATGGGCCATGCTCGTCAAGAACCTAGAGGACTTCAACGAATCCATCTCGATCGACGAGACGTTGCTGCGAAATTTGAACAGTGATTCTTGTGTTTGCATGTTTCGGTGCAGGCGTCGCGACTTGAAACGTCAGAAGAGGATCATCTGCGTGCAAACCATATCAACAGAGTTCATTGGGTCTCTCCAGCCACAATGTCTTGTCGCGCCCAAGGCCGAAATTAGACGAAGGCATTTATAGACGCTCAGTAGGATTCGCAAACGCCGTGAGATCACGGAGCTTGTGGCCAATCTCTTGTCTGATCAGGCCGGCGTCTATCTTGCGAGGTTTCTCTCAGGCTTTGGTATCTATGGACACGGTGTGCTTCTCGGCCTCGTGCTTGGGATTCCATGGCTAATTGTCGCGTCAGAGTGCTTGTGGATCACGAGGCGTGACGAGCACTACAAGGGATTGGCCTCCAGCTGGACGAAGGCGCTCGCAATCCTATTCGGGACGGGCGCGGCCTCGGGAACCCTAATGGAATTTGGCCTCTTTACTGTCTGGCCTGAGTTCATCAGGCTTGGGGGCTTGTACTTGTTCTACCCATTCTTCTTGGAGGTCTTTGCGTTCTTGGCGGAGGTTACTCTGATTGTGCTATATTGGGTATCGTGGAGCAAGCTTGGAGGAACGTGGGCACATGTCGCAATCGGCGTGGGTGTTGCGCTCGGCTCGAACATCTCTGGGTTCCTCATCACAACTGTGAATGTTTTCATGCAGTACCCGATGCTTGGCGCGTCTGTTGTGAACGGGCAGTTGCAGGTGGACACGGTGCGAGCTTTCCTGAACGAGGCATCCGTGATTACTTGCACTCATGCTCTGCTGGGTGGATGGCTCTACGCCTTCGGGCTAGTCATGGCATTGTACGCCTACAGGCTGCTCCGAGGAGTAGGCAGCGAAGAGAAGAACTGGGCAGCTTTCAAGCTAGCGAGCCTGGCTTTTGCGATTCCAATTCCCTTCATTGCTTTTCTTGGCGATCAGCAAGGCAGGCTACTCGCGAAGTACACTCCTGCAACATTGGCTGCGCTCGAGGGCGCGTACGAGACAATTCCTTCCGGATTCCCGAACTTGCTGGCGTACGGCGATTGGAACACGCCGATAATAGGCCTCATCGAGTATCCGGTTGATTTTCGACATCCACTGCTGTACCTTGAATGGTACTCGAAAATCGGCCTCGCAGTCCTGATGGGTCTGATCGCGCTATTCATCGCTTTGAAAGTGATCAGGGGTAAGACAATCTCGAGGACTTGGCTCTCACTCGCCATATTTGACGCATTTCTTGCGATAGTCATCAACATTCTCGGCTGGTACATCAAGGAGGTAGGAAGACAGCCTTGGGTTATCTACGGCTTGGTTAAAGTCAGCGATATTCTGTCGCCCACCTTCGCAATTACTCCCATTGTCGTGGCAGCAGTTTCAGGGATGCTTGCTTTGGCGGTCGTCGGAATATCCTACACTGTCTACATGATAGTCTACAAGGAGTGAAACGGGAATGACGCCTGTGGATTCTGCATTGACTCTGTTCGCGTTCACTATGTTCACTCATATCCTCGGCGCGAGTCTCGTGCTCGGCTTCTCTTGGCTTGCATTCGCATTCGAGCTAATCGGTCGAAGGTGGAATGACAGAGTCTACCTCGGCTCGAGCAGAGCGGTGTCGAAAGCGATCGTATTGATCTATGCCACGATTGGCTCATTGGGGACGGCAATAACAGTCGAGCTATTCGCGCTCTGGCCTGGCTTCATGAAAACGCTCGGCGTACTATTGTGGTGGCCGTTTGCATTCGTAGCGGCAATGATCCTGTCGAACTTCCTCATGATCGCAATCTACTGGTACACCTTCGACAGGATTAGGCCGAGCTTTCATTTGGTCGTAGGTTTCTTCATGGCTTTGACTTCTTCACTGATCCCCTTCAACTTCAGGACCATAATCGCGTTCACAAACCAGCCAGTTGGAATGACCGGCAATGCGGTTGACGCGGCGCTGCTGTACGCGAATCCAAGCCTCCCGCCACTTTACGCTCACACGGTTTTTGCATCGCTGTCAACCGCAGGGTTCATTGTTTGCGCAGCTGCGGCGCTGGGCATTTACACAAAACGCGGTGATGCCAGTGTCAACAGCAGTCTTTTCCGGCAAGGAGTCGTGGCCGGCGTTGGCTTCCTTGTCCCTCAGGCTCTAGCAGGCGCATGGTACCTCTGGACTCTTGGTGGAAATGTACCTCGAATGTTTGCAGCAATCACTGGTCTGTTCACACAGTACTCGGGCATTGCTGCTGCTCAACTTCTGCTGCCCCACATTTTCGCCACAAAGTTGGCCTTCGTGGGTTATCTCTTCCTCGCCGGCATGTGGCTGAGGGGCGCGGGTGAGCGACATGTTCTGTCAAGGCTTGGCGTCGCTATCGCAACGACTGTAGGCCTACTTGCGTCGGTCATCATTCTGATCGGGGAAACCATGCAGGAGTATAGTCATCTCCCATACCTTATAATTGACCGTCTCGAGGTGGCCGAATTCCTTAACACCGGATTTCCGCTTTCGGCAGTCGGCACCTTCATTGTCGGATTCGGAATCTTCATAGGAATTCTTCTCGCCGTCCTCTATGTGGCGTACATCAAGAAATAGAATTGTTACGGCTGTTACGCCGCGAATGAATGCTCAGTCATGTCTTCAGGTACTCTTGTAGGATCTTGAGTCCATCGCTTTCGACGGTATGGTAGATCGTGTCCCCCGTTGCCAAATCCTTCATAACGCGAGCGGCGAATCCCCGTTTGCCAGGGACATGCGTATGTTTAGTGACGACGTACATGACTCCGTCCCAGATCATTTCGGCCAGACTGCGAGGAAGTTTGGAGACCCATAAGCCTCGTCTAGCCACGACGTAGCCCAAGCTTTCAGAAATCTTGCGAAGTCTCTCGAGGTTAATTGGGCCTCTCAAGACTACCCAGAGTTCCTTTCCCGAGGGAAACTGTACAATATCGACATCCTTGATTCCGGAGAATGATCTGAGCGCTGACGCAGCCGATTCGGGATCGCCGGACATGAACATGCGAAAGAACCTATTCAGAAGAAAAGTGTTTCCTCTTCATGCCTGCGTTCATGATGGTGGGGGAAAGAATCTTTTGCAACCTTCTCCTTCTCACAACTGTTGTTGAGAACGAAGAAGAGCAGAGGGAAGCTTTTCGCTTCATGTTTCTTCAACTGCGCCATGACGACGACTGCGACTGCGCCGATTCCTAATGGTCACAGCCAAATAGCAATACAACCTACAATGCCGACTACCGCTAGTAGCGTAGTCGAACGCGGCACGTTGCCTCAAACCCGACGCAACGCCGTAGCATCTGTTCCCTAAATCTATAATACGCTACCCCGTAGGGCGCTCGCTCATCTTGTGTCGCGGGTGAGAGAGGTGGTGCGGCCACCGGGATGCATACCCAAACAGGTTCAAAACCTCTTTGGGTATTGGCTGTCCGAAATGAGCTAAGCTGCCACCTCTCGCTTGGCGAGAGCTTGAACCATGAGAGGAATGTTCTTGCTCGCGTTGAGAACCTCGAGAAAGAGAGGTTCGCCCCTCTCCCCCAAGTGCACTACGATGTCTCCCATCTCCTCGGCGTGCGATAACTTCCCAGACTCGGACACAACTACCAGTAGTACATCGGAGTCTGCATCGTATCTGAGCCTATACATGGAACCTCTTCCTCTTCACGGGATAGAAAGTCGCCACGGCTATATTATCATTGAGCACTCTGTACACAACTCTAATAGCGTATTCCCGATCGATAGGCCTCAACGCGAGTAGTTGGTCGTTTCTACGTTCCAAACGAGTTGGATCGATGATGGCCTCTTTGACACTATCCTCTGATAGCGTGAATCCGTACTTCCTTAGGAGCTCGAACTTCTCATGAGCATCCTTCGTGAATCTGATCTTCGGAGGCGCTGATGTCAATCGAAATCAAGTCTGGATGTGTGCCGAAATCTAATAAGACCACAGGCGCTGCTCTTGACAATCGACTAGGGGATCCTCCCCACGGGGACAAGAGCCTGCCAACACACAATGGTCGGGCCGCCTTAACTCTTGCGTCCTCTTGGAGGGCTCTTCGCTCGCAGGTCTCTTTGCGGTCAGTTTCGACCTCGCTGACCGAACTTCTGAGGGCGTCGGCCTGAATCCCTGTCCGCATGCACGCGTCAACTTGCGAGAGCTGTACCAGAAGATTGATACGACAAAACGCTTTTTCGTTCGGGAGTGCTCAGCTCGCAGAGCCCATCGGCACCATGGTCCACGAAGAGCAAACAGTGCTTGGTTGTCAGTATCAGGTTTGCATAGATGTGTGCGGCCGCCGGGACTTGCGCTGCTAGCGTCGAATCACCTGGACTTCGGATTCATTGACTCCTATCGACGTTTGTGTTGCCCTCAGGCGACGATGCGGGTTGTTTGCGGCGAACGATGTCTAGGATCAATCTCGCGTACCAGACAGTGTTCAGCCCAAGACTGATTCCTTCAACATGATATTCCCCAGAATTGACCCCAAGGAGGTAGGGAGGGAAGTGGCCCATTCTTACTTCTCCAGAGACAGCGGTTTGAATGGTCGAACGTGGGAGTACGACTGGACTGCCGCTCGTGCGAGGATGAAGGTTTGCGTCTATGAGAAATACGGGTTGCCCACGAAAGACTGTATCGTATGTCGTTGCGAGAGTGCCGCTCCTGACGATCGGCAGATAGTGCTTGCTATCGTAGAATTCTGAACTTCGACTCATAGACGAACCCGCCTCGATCGACTAAGAGGAGGAGGTTTCCGTCCTTGAAGTCTTCAGCCTGAGACTTGTTCCAAGGAATCATTACTCCCCGTCTGATGGCGTGGTAGATCTGGAGGGATGACATGCTCGTTCCGATTGTGCTTCGTGACGCGCGCTGGAGCGGGACTAGATGTCCGCGCTACCTCTATCAGACCTTCTAGGCCGCAGTCATTGTCGATGAAGCTGCTGCTTTGGTCCAAGTGCACTCGGCCCATTAGGCTGGCTGCGCTGCTACGGTAGTAGATTCTTCCATAGCTGAAGTAGCTTCGGCCTGTAACCTCGAAGGCCCGTAGCGGTGTACAGTCTGGGATGAGTACAAGTTTGTGCACTATGCCGCGTTCTCTGGCGCGTTGGGTCAGATATGGGAAGATGAAGGAGTTGCCGCCGTCGGCATAACAAACACCATGTTCGTCTCGGTCATGGAGAGAACCCGGGAGATAGGCATCCTCAAGGCGCTCGGGTACAGACCCAAGCAGATCATGAGCATGTTCCTTTCGGAGGCGATCCTCAGCGGCATCATCGGCGGAGTCGGAGGCACCGTGCTCGGCTACGCCCTCGCCTTCGTGGTGGGCGGCGCCCTGCCACTATCCGGCGGGTTCGGGCGCCCCGGGCAGGCCGGAGGCGGCATAACGCTCACGCCCGTCTTCACCCCAGAACTGATAATCTTCTCGCTGCTCTTCCCGGTCGGAGTCGCGGTGCTGGCGGGACTCTACCCGGCCTGGCGGGCATCAAGGATGAACGCGGTGGCCGCGCTGAAATACGAGTAGAACTCCCGCAACCGAAGAAAGCTGTGAAGAGAACGGCCGCGAAGTCGAAGAGATGCCTTCTGGAGCTCGCGCCTTCCGCCCGCTTCAGCCGCCGAGGTGAACACTCGCCGGTCACTTGAACGTTAGGGACGGGATCCTGTTGCATCTTGTTTCTTATCACGTTTCATTCGGAAATCCTCTATCCTCTGCTTTGCTTCTGGTGTTAGGTTTCTCATTGCCGCCTCTGCACCGATCAATCTGCACGCGTTGACTTTCTCGTAGCAATATACGACCAAATCGGGAGGCAGATACCCCAGCACCTCAGCCTCGCCCTCACACTCCACCGTCATTACGACCAGTCCGTTGAGTAAGAGCTTTCCCAACCCGATAACGACCGATGCTAGGTCCGTAAACATCTCATTCTCGCTTGGGTTGTTTGCCGCAATCCTCTTAGACGCAAGAAAAGCGTGAGTTATTTCATGTGCCAGAATTCTTCCGACCGCATACTTTCTTCCAACATAGAAGAAGGGTATTTGTATGCTAGGCATCACGGCCGAATGCTTGATTTGGCCCGCCACCTCAGGTCTCATCATTATCCCCCACTCGTACTTCGCGGTGGGAACGGATGAGACCCCGACGTGCTTAGAGACTTCTGAAGTTACGTATTCAAGATCGCCGCCATCCCCGGAACCCAGTCGTGCATAAATCGCCTCGGTAGGCTCGAACAAGAATTCGAGAGGACCCGGCCTGAACGCCCCGAGTCTTACGGACAGCGTCCTGATTTTCTCATCAACCCACGCTTCATTCACAACCTTTCAACTCGCCGCGGCTGCTCTCAAACGCGTTTTGCGTTCATCTCCCTCAGAGTTCGCGCGACCTCATTCATCTCCGGATGTCTTCCCACGACTCTTCTGAGAAACATCGCGTCCATGATCCCTAAGGAACGGTTTTGCTGAGTTACCTTTATTATGAGATTAGATAACCTGTTAACGTCGCTTTCCATTAGTTCCAGATTTGCTGTGAGGGAAGACCGTGCGAGAGCGCGGACCTTCTCGTTCTCATCCATGAGTAACCTGAGGAGATGAGGAATGGCTTTGACGAGTTTCAACTTGCCCAGTGTGCTAACCGCTTTCTCTCTAACCGTCTCGTCTTGCTCCGAGTGAAGCAAGGAAACCACGTGGGGAAGGCAGGAAGTCTCTCTCGCTTGCTCCAAAAATTCCAGAGCAAGCCACCTCATCTCGGGTGAGGGGTCATGTAAAGCCCGGGCAAAGAACTCTATCAATCGAGTATCTTTGCCTTGGTTGGCTTGAAGAACCAGTTGCAATGCTTTTCCGGCAATATCGCGGTTCATGCTATTCACGAAAGAAAGAAAAACAGGAACGGCTTCTCCAGGACTAAGCCTGGCCAGTGATTCGAGAGCAAACATGCGGCTTTCCTCGTCGTCTTCTTTCGCTAGTCTCAGTAACGCCTCTCTGTTGGCACTTATCCTACTTCTCGTTTGAGGGTCAGCATTGGCGAAGAGAGCGTGAAATGTCCCCGGGGGTTGCTTATCCACGTAGTCCAGTAGATGCCTGCGTACGATGTTGTCTGGTTCATCGTTGATGGCGTCACATACGATTCCCAAGTATCGGCTGTCAAGGAAGTAGGTCGCGATAAGTTGCGCAGCGGTCCTTCTGCGCTCACGAGCGGTATCCGCACGTAGCGCATCAAATGCCACATACGCGAGAACGGGAGCGGTCTTTTGATCGTGTACAAGTTGCCCGACTGTCGGCATCATGTCGAGTGTCAGGATGTCCCCGGCGATCAGAATAAAGTATGCCCGAAGACATGGTTCGTCACTGATTTTCTGAGAGAGCCTTAGCTGGATGGACTGACGATACTCGTCGTCTTCCGATTCTAGGAGAACTCTTATTGAGCTGGCTTCTTTGAGTTCTCTCAACCTGGACAGGTGTTGGCGCATCGGTGACAACCCTGACAGGTTAGTCTTCGCCTTCAACAACCAGTTTAGCATTTCTTCGGAGTCTTGTAGGGCCTCTAACCGTTCCCTTATTGCCTTCGCTTTTGCATCTTCGTAGGCGGAACGGATGGATGAGTATGTTTTGCGCAGTTCCTCGGAAGACAGGCACCGGTCTCGATACTCCTGCAATACCTGTCTGCCTTCGTTCAATAGCTTCGCTTGTTTTTCGTCTGCCTGTTTACCTGTTGCGCTGAACGCATCTATCTTTGCGATCAGATAATCAATGCTCTTTACGGCACTTTGGTATGCTGATGTTTTCTCCTGGGCCTTGTGATAGATGGGTTGCAACCAAGAAATGGTATCTTCCAATGACTTGCAGGGACCGCGATTCTCGATGAGCTTGCCAAGTGACGCGCTGCCTTCCTTCAATTGTGTAATCTCCGCCCAACCTAGAGGGGCCAAATTCTTCGACAGCAGTTCCTGAATATGGGCCCTGAGAGAATCGGCCTGAGATCTGATTTCCAGGGCGGGGCGGTCAGATAGCCAAGAATTGAGCCTTTCACGCATCGCTCTGATTTGCGTGGCATTTAGTCCGTACGGAGATGTCACTGTGATCTCTTGCACTTTTCCAGTTCCCAGATCTTTCGCGGTCACGTTGAGAATTCCGTTTTGGTCAACATCGAAGGTTACTTCGATTTGTGGGACTCCCTTGGGTGCTGGCGGTATGTCGACAAGGTTGAATCTTCCCAGTGAAACATTGTCAGCAGCCATTTGTCTCTCCCCTTGAACGACGTGTACTGTCACGGTTTTCTGAAAGTCTTCAGTCGTCGAGAACACCCGGGTCTGTTTGGTCGGAATACTTCTGTTCTTCTCGATGAGTCTGGTAGATACCCCGTGAAGGGTTTCCAGTCCGAGCGAAAGAGGCACCACATCCACGAGCAAGGATTCCTTCAGTATCCCGTCGAGCACTGCTGCTTGGATAATCGCTCCTTGAGCAACGCAGATCTCAGGGTCCACCCCCGTGAAGGGCTTTATTCCCAGCGTCTTCGTTACGGCTTCCCTGACGTATGGGATGCGACTGCTTCCACCCAAGAGAAGCAAACCATTCAGGTCTGAGGCTTGCAAAAGGGAGGAACTCAGCGCCTTTTTCAATGCTTCAATGACCTTGTCGAATAGGGCCTTCGACAGCCGTTCAAACGTCTGCCGATCTATTGGGACATCAAGATCTTGGTGTTCTTCCCCGATGCGTAAGAACCCAGGGATGCGGATGGAAGTGCTTTGCATGCCGCTTAGGTCGATCTTGGCCCGCTCTGCCGCTTCTTTTAGCACGATTCTGTGAAGGGGGTCCAGCTCGATTTCGGTCCCATATTTTTGACGAATTTGATGCAGAACGTAATCGATGATGATTTGGTCAAAATCGTCTCCCCCCAACTTACTGTCTCCTTCAACGCACAACACTTGATAAACGCCATCCCCGAAGTCCAGTATGGAAATGTCCAGGGTTCCGCCGCCAAGATTGACAACCATGACTTTTTGATTCCCGGGCCTATGAAGCCCATAGGCAAGAGCAGACGCCGTGGCCTCGTTCAAAAGCCTGACACACGTCAGACCGGCGATTTCAGCAGCCTCTTTCGTGGCCCTGCGTTGGCTCTCATCAAAATGGGAGGGAATTGCTATTACAACTTCGTCAACTTGTTGATGAAGGTATTGCTCAGCCTGATATTTGAGCTCTGCCAGTATGAATGCCGAGACTTCCTGCGGGTAGGTCTTCCACCACCCCCAACCTGTTTCACCCTGTCTGCCCATTAGCCTCTTCACGGAACTCACAGTGGTGTTGCTGCCTTTGTACCGATCAGGGTGTTTCTGGGCGATCCTTCCTGCAAATATCTTCTCATCCGGAGTAACCAGAACTAGGGAAGGAATGCTTTGACATCCGGCTTGGTCAGGAATAATGTGGGCTTCGTTATTTTGCCATACACCGATGACTGATTTCGTCGTCCCTAAATCAATACCGAGAATCATGTCCCAGCTCACATTGTGATTCGTTACAGTCAAGTGTCTCCCCAATGAGAGACACATCCTGACTAACCGGTTTTTCTTCGCCATCACGCCAGACGAAGAACTCTAACGGTGGCACGGGCTCTCCTGGAGCCTGCCATGAACCGAACATGGCAAAACAGCCTCCCGCTTGATCAAAGGTGTCTGGCACGAAACGGTAGTCACGCTGCACGACGGTGGTGAAGGTCTCCGGCGGGAGCGAATGCTTGACGCATAGCATCATGAGCAACTCGTGCCTCTGGACAGCTTGCGGGTTACGAAACCATACGCCACGAGCCGCCCCCGTCTAGAAGTCTGGCCACTCGTCCCTTATTACAGTGATCTTGGCAAGGAATCCCGTATTTCCTGTCACAAACCTCTTCCTAATCAGTCCTCTTTGCTCCTTCACCTCGGCAAGCCCATAGGTCACGATTAGGTTCTTGAGAACTGTTTGATCCTTCGTGGGTTCTTTGTTATTGCTTGGAGCAGGACCTCCTTTACGCTCTCATCGAATACCGAACATTACCCACCAGGTAGCAGTACCGCGTAGGCTTCGTGGCGTGTTAACTGCAAACCTGCCACCGACACCCTTTTAAACCCCGTGCGTACCCCTGGGTCCTACAGGAGTAAGATAGTAGAAATGCCTCTTCTTACCCTCATACAAGGCGAGATACTAGCCAGCCTAGTGACCATCGGAATTGGGATGGTGATGGAGAAATGGTATGTCAGCTGGTGGTCTGTCGGAATCAACATGGTAACTTTCATAGTCGCGCTAATGACGCCGGATCTTGATGCGTATTCGTGGGTACTACTGATCGGCTATATCGCTCTTGGGATTGCAAGCGTGTTGCGTCGTTGGCAGAGAGCGTACTTTCTGTTCGGATCAAAAACGTATGGTTCATTGATGCTGGCTCTATGTAGCTTGACAATTCCGTCTTGGAGCGATCAACTTGTCAGATTGGGGGCATCTTTCCAACTTGTGCTCAACGATCGATTGTCTCTACTCGCGTTCACATGCGGACTTTACTTCATCGTAGTTCATGTTATCGGTGAGGTCTACAATCGAGTCGGCCCATCTTTCGGTGCGAAACCTGAAGGGAAACCTTTCTGAGTTGAGAAGCATCTGCAACTTGGCATCACTCACCACTCGATAAATTGACAGCACCCTGATGGGAGGCACCCGGGGTGGACCGATACACCAACAATTGGTTGGCCCAGTACGATCAACAACGCCAACGCAGACGCAGACTCGCGGCTTTGAAACGATTCCAACGATGGTTGGGCAGGGAACCAAGGTCTCTACTGGTAGAGGCGAGACGAGGGGGACGTGGACCCGAGAAAGTCGAGCGGGTTTTGAGAGAATACTACAGGTATCTCGTAGATAAGAAGAGAAATGCGAAGAGCTCGGCGGCTCAGTGGTATGCTCTACTCCGGAGTTTCTTCACGGTAAATGGCGTAAATCTGGGTAAATTTCCTAGCAACATTGGAGTTCAATCTGTCTACGAGAAGCCAAGAGTGCCTTCTCAGGACAATGTGAAGGAGATGGTTCGGAACTGTGGCAGCGCACGTGACAAATTTGTCATCGCCTTCCTCGCGCAGACTGGTCAGCGGATTGGAATTCTCACCGCGATGAAGGAGAAGATGATGAGGGAGAAAGTAATCCGTGGGCACGGCATAGTCAAGGTCCCTGCGACCTTCCCTAACCGCCGAGGACAGAACGTGAACACGTTGGGACGTGAGTATACGTTCATAATAGGCCGAGACACGATGGAGTTCCTACCTCTATTGAATTTGGACAAACGTTCGTGGGACAAGGAAGGGAGACTAAAAGTCTCGTTGAGGCAGATAGGTAGGATTGTGGACAAGGCAGCACAAGCAATCGGCATTCAGGATAAGCCACGAACAAAGATCGGGAAGTCGTGGAGTGATGTCCACCCGAATACATTCCGCAAGTATTGGAAGAAGTGTATGCTCGATTCAAAAGCCGACACGCGTGCCGTATTACACATGATGGGGGCCAATCTCCCGAGCTTACTAGGGGGTTTGGAACCACCCACTGACAAAGAGTTGCTCGAAGCTTACGAGAAAGCAGAGTCAAAGCTGAGTCTAGTGGATGCCACCAAGACGGAAGAGGCCTAGGTAGAAGGCCCGTGGGTATAGACGTGGTTTTGACGACATATGGCGAAGACCAAACCTCCGAGCCGAGAGAAAGACCGGCTCTTATCGAGGTCCTGGGTAGCTGGAGAATCACATAAGTGAACACGAAAAGATTACAGGATACAACTGGAGAAACGTGCTCGGCGATTTCGCCGCAATAAGCGGGGGTCTTGGCAGGCTTCACTATCAGACTGGCGGTGTTCCTCTATGATGCCGGGTCTTCAGCACTCCGGCGTGGGCAAGTCATGATCCTGTTTAAGTGTGGTCGCTCCATGATGCAGCGATAGAGAGGGAGCCTAGAATGCCAACGAGCCCCAACGACCAAGATCCAAACCGAAAAATCGAAGCCGCAACGGCTCAATTGTGGCTAAGCCCAATTTACCCGCCGATTACCCGAAACGTACCAGAAACAGCCCAAACTAGGCGGCGAAGATGGTGCGGCCGCCGGGATTTGAACCCGGGTTTCTTCCCTACGGCTGTAGGCCAGAAGCGGTCCGCCCGGTGTTGGCAGGCTTGCGGCGCGCGCAGATGCGCTCGTTCCCGTCCTAGACCAGACTAGACTACGGCCGCACCGGGCCAAGAGAACAACGTTTGGAGGCTAAAGCCTTACTGTTCCACGAGTCCTGAGAGCCCCAACTCTCTGCCAAGTTTGCGTTTGTCAATCAAACCGTTTCGATTTTCTCAGCTTCAGGTAGCAGTATGGGCACATGGGCTGATACTCCGAGAACGATGGCCTGCAGTTTGGACAGTACCAGCCCAAGTCATGAACCGCGCTAACGGAAGAAGAGGATTCTTGCTTTCAAAGTTTCCTTTGTAGCCGTGCGTTTGAGACTCTCTATGAATCGTGCGGGATTCAGATTCTTGGGGCATGCCTCAGTACAGTTGAAGATCGTATGGCAACGCCATAGGCCGTCCTCTGAGCCAAGCACTTGAACGCGGTCCCGAAGTATGCCGTCGCGCGAGTCGGCGGCGAACCGGTACGCCTGCAGCAACGCGGCGGGGCCTAGGTAGTTCTTCCCTGTCCATACGCTGGGGCAGGAGGAGTAACATGCGGCGCACATTATGCAGTCGGTTGAGAGGTCTATCTTGCTTCTCTGCTGTGGAGACTGAATCCATTCTTTCTCTGGTATCGGCTTGGTTGGTACCACGTATGGTTTGACGACCTCATACTTCTCGAAGAAAGAGGTGAGATCGACTACAAGGTCCTTGATGATCGGCAAGCGCGGCAGAGGCTGCACGACTATGTCGCGCCCAATCTCTGAGATCAAAGTTGAGCAGGCGAGCCTGTACCAGCCGTTGATGAACATCGCACAGCTCCCGCAGACGGCGCTCCTGCATGAGTACCGGAATGCAAGCGAGTGATCATGGTCTTCCAAGACCTGAAAGAGGGCGTCCAGCACCGTGGTGTCCTTCGTTGCCGTGACATTGAAGGTTTGGTAGTACGGCGTCGTAGCTCTTGCTGGGTCGTATCGTAAGACGGTGAGGGCGACGCCGTCTTTCTTCGTCTTCGTCAATACTTTCTTGCCTCCGGCGTGTACCGTGTTATTTTGACGGGTGAGTAGTCTAGCTTGGGACCCATTGGCGTGTAATGTGCCAGAGTGTGTTTGAGGAAGTGCTCGTCGTCCCGTTGCGGAAAGTCTAGGCGTACGTGCGCTCCTCGACTCTCCTTTCTCGCCAACGCGGCTGCTGTGATGATTTCGGCAAGTTCGAGCATCGCTTCCACCTCGAAAGTTCGTATTAGGTCCAAATTGAAGACATTGTCAAAGTTGATCGGCCTGAGATGAGAGAATCTTCCTCTCAACCTCCGAATCTTCTCCAACGCCTCCTCTAGCTCCGAACCTGACCTGAACATGCCAACCTTCTGTGTCAGAATGAGGCGTACCTCGTCACGTAGGACGGTTGGTTCTTCGATACCATTCCCGTTCTGGAATGCCTCGACTCGTTTCTGCTCTCTTTCCAAGAACGATTGAACGAGTCCCTGGTCTGTTCCGTCGCGCAGCGACTTGGCGAACTTCGACGCCTTCTCGCCAGCAACCTTGCCAAAGACCACGCAGTCGAGCAAGGAATTGCCGCCGAGTCTGTTGGCTCCGTGCACGCTAATGCATGAGCATTCTCCGGCGGCGTACAATCCTTTCAGTCGGGTTTCGCAGTTTAGGTTGCAGTCTATTCCTCCCATCGTGTAATGCGCGGCGGGGCGTACTGGGATTGGCTTGTCGATTGGGTCGAGCCCTGCGAAGAGGAGGCAAAGCTCACGTATCCCAGGCAGCCTTGTCATGATCTTCTCCCTGCCGAGGTGCCTCAGGTCCAAGTGCACGTATGCGTTCTCGAAAGCTCGGCCTTCATCGATCTCCTTCTGGATCGATCGACTCACAATATCGCGAGGAGCCAGCTCCATTGCCTTCGGCGCGTACCGCTCCATGAAGCGTTCTCCTTTACTGTTCACTAGATAGCCGCCCTCGCCCCGGGCACCCTCGGTGATGAGCAGGCCGCTCGGGTACAACCCTGTCGGATGGAATTGAATGAACTCCATGTCTTTCAAGGGCACACCCGCACGGTAGGCGATCGTCATTCCGTTGCCTGTATTGATCATCGAGTTCGTGGAGATACTGTATGCCCATGCGATGCCGCCCGTCGCGAGAATCGTCGCCTTCGCTCCGATCGGAACAAGCTCGCCGGTCTTGATGTTAAGCGCAATGACGCCTCTGCATGATCCCTCATCGATGATAAGTGAAGTCACGAAATACTCCTGGTACTGCTTCACGTTCCTCTTCACCGATTGCTCGTAGACGGTTTGCAGCAGATAGAGTCCTGTCCTGTCTGCGCCGTAGCAGGTGCGAGGGAAGCCTGCTCCGCCAAAAGGCCGCTGAGCAATCTTTCCGTCGTCGGTTCTGCTGAATGCGCATCCCCAGTGTTCAAGCTCGAATAAGCACTGTGGCGCCATTCCCGTCATCAGCTCGGCGGCGTCTTGGTCGGCGAGGAAGTCGCTTCCTTTGACAGTATCAAACGCATGTTTTTCTGGAGTGTCATCTCTGCCTCCCTCCGCATTTCCGAGTGCTGCGTTTATTCCGCCTTGAGCCGCCTTCGTGTGTGACCTAAGCGGGTGCACGCGACTTACAACAGCTGTATCGACGAGCGCCGAGGCTTCTATCGCGGCTCGAAGGCCTGCGAGCCCGCCGCCGACAATGATCACATCATGCTGGAACATGGCTCAGACGCTTCCGCCTATCCTCCGATGATGAGCGGCCAAAGCCCGTGCAGCCCAAACAAGAACGACGCCGCACCGAGGAGGAGCAGCATCACGGTTGTGAATTTCCGGCCCTGAATTCCGACGTTGAAATCCAAGATGACGGTTCGTACACCGTTGAGGCCGTGGAACAAAGCAAGTCCCAGAAGTATGACTCCGAGAATCGCGCGCAATGATGCGGACGCCTGCCCGAAGTTGGCCAGCCAGAGATGCACTCCGAGAACGACGACCAACAGTACTGCCGTCACTCTTTGGAATAACCAAAGCCAAACATTCGTAGGGGTTAGACGACCTGCTCGCGTGGCTAGGTCCCTCCTAGTAGAGGAAGACCGTAGAAGATGATGAGGCCGCTTGCAACAACGCCGATGGCTATCAGGATGTAGAAGACGACCTTCTGCGAGCGAAGGCCCACGCCGACGCCAACATCGAATAGTACAATGCGGATTCCGTTCATGCCGTGGAACGCAATTATGCCGAGCATCAAGAGGTCAATGACGAGGACGGTCCTGTTCACAGCCCAGAATGGATTCCTCAAGCCGTCAAACATCGTGAACAGTGGACCAGTCAACGCTAGGTTTGCCTGCGAGATCGCGAGCACGTGCGCAATCACAAACAAGACCAAGGCGAGACCTGATATCCGCTGGACCAGCCAGGCCCACATTCCAAGTCGCATGTTTCTGGGGTTCAGCTCCCCGCCTCTTCCGAAGATTTGCGCGATCCGTCTAGTCATAGAAGATCAACCTTCCGGCGTACAATATGACACCAAAAGTGACCAGAACTAGCCCAGTGAAGATGCCAAAAACTCGCTCTAGGGCGGCCACACCTGACGTATAGACTCCGAACAGGAAGGCCACTTCGAAGATCAGAAGCACGACCAGCAGAACCAGCCACCAGATCGAGACGGGACCAGAGCGGCGTTCAGCGGTTTCACTCAAATAACCTCACCCTCCGTCTGACCCTGCCGGCGCTGCGCTCGCTGAAGTAGATCATTCTGCCAAGGATCAGAACCGATATGACCGTAACAACAAGATAGCCGAGGCCAATCAAGAGAGCCGTGGCTGACGCCGCTCCCTGCAGTACTCGCGGGGCTAGCGATGTGAGCTGTGAGACCGCAAATGTAGCGATCAGAAAGACCGCGACGAAGCCGAACATCCGCAAGACCCCGACATGCTTGGACATTGTCTCTACCTCCTCGCGACTCTTCTCTGCCGGTAGGCACCGACGAGCAGGGCGGCTACTGAAATTCCGTTGACAACAACGAGGAGCGTAATGACCTTGGGGTCCAAGAAGCTCGCAACTTGACCCGGCGTCGCGTAGCCATAGATTGTCAGAACGAGAAACTGTAAGGCAACCACGAATGCAGCGGCCATCATGAGCGGCCTTTCCCTGGCTGCGCGTTGGTTACCCCTGTCGATGAACGGTACCAAGATTAGCAGCACCGCGAGCACAGTGAGCAAAGCGACGCCGTGCACAGGCTGGACTCCCTGCGTCTTCAGGAACTGGTAGACGCCCATGAAGTACCACTCGGGCTCCAAGATCTGAGGCGGGTTCAGCGGATCGTACTTCTCTGCAACCTTCACTGGGAAGAGCGACGCGAAGATCACGATCAAGCCGAGTACTGCGAATGCGAGAGCGATCTCGCTCAACAGATGATTCGGGAAGAACGGGATCTCGTCCTCCGACGAGTAAGATTGGTCAGAGTGGACCTGAGATTCCATGCCTTCTCACCATCCAGAAGTGGATCGCCATGAGAATGATCATTGCGCCGGGGACGAGCAGCAGATGGACCGCTGAGTAGCGCGACAGCGTCTCGGCCTGATTTCTACCCCAGAGTATCGATCCCAACATCGACCCGAGATACGGAATCGATGTTGCGATTCCTTTCCCAACTCCTGAGGCGCCGACCGCTTCCTGATCCCACCTAAGAACGTATCCTGTATACCCGGCTGCAAGAGTCAACAGTCCCAGGATGACGCCTGCAACCCAGTTCAGCTCACGCGGCGCCTTGTACGAGCCCGTGTAGTAGACTCTCAGCATGTGGAGAATCGCAAGAATCAGCATACCATTTGCGGTGTAGAAATGGAGGCTCCTCACGAGCCAACCGTAAGGCACCGTCTTTGTGATTGCCTGAACGCTCTCGTATGCTCCGTCGGGCGTAGGGATGTAGTACATGGCCAGGAGGATGCCCGTGACGACGAGGACGACGAACATCAGGAAGGTCAATCCTCCGAGACAGTAGATGGGGCTTAGGGCGTGACGGGGCACGCGGCTCGTGATGAATGGTTCAATCCTGGTTCGGGTTACAAGCCAATCCCAAAACCGCTCCAGCCGCGAACGCGTCGACAAGTCTCTGCCTCCTCACTCCTCACCGTAGAGCGGAAGACCGCTGTCGTAACCGTTGGCGTAGATATCACCATTCGTGTCGAGCTCGAGCTTGATCTTGGGCATCGGCCTCAGCGGCGGGCCGGCCAAGACCTCACCATGCAGGGGATCGAAGACCCCGCCGTGGCATGGGCAGAAAAGGTTGTCCTTCTTGCTTTCCCAACCCTTGATCGGTTCCTCATCGAAGTGAATCTGGCATCCTAGGTGTGTGCAAATGGCATCGTACGCGACGAAGTCGCCCGACGCCAAATGTATGAGAACAGCCGGCCTGTCCTTGTGCGGATACGTGAAGAGGACACTGTCTCCAGCCGCCACCTCGCTTGTTTTTGCGACCTTCACCCGCGGATACGAAGTCGTGCTGGACTTCCTCTCTAGAAGAAACGCGCTCAGCCGTTCGAGAGGAAAGAGCACCAGCGCGCCTGAGAAGACTATGAGAGCCTTGAGAAATCTTCTCTTTGCAGTGTCGCTCGCGGCCTCTCGTTTGCGAGATGACGATGTTCACACCAGCCGGGATTCTCAGGCGTGGATACTGCGCCAATCTATTATTTATCAGCTAACTGAACGACATACTAGTACTTACAAGCATGAGGCCACAGATCGAGGCAACCGCGCTAACACAGATACGTCTTCGGCTTCCTGTCAAGAATGACATCATTCAATGGAGTCATTCTCTTGTTCGCGGCCTTTCGAAGATCAACCTCACGAACCACTACTTCCTCTCGATTCGATGAGGCGCAGTACAGGATACGGCCTTTCGGGTCAACTATCTCAGAGCGACCAATGTACTTGAGGTCTCTTTCGCGACCGATTCTGTCAGCTGTCACCGCGAAGACGCGGTTCTCAATGCACCTGGTCCGCATGGCGTGTGGACAATAAGGAAGAACAAGATTCGAAGGGTGCGCGATTATCCTTGCGCCCTTCAACATCAATGTCCGAGCAGCCTCCGGAAAGAACCAGTCGAAACAGACCATGACCCCAAGATCCCCGAAGACCTTGAACTCGCTGCCTGGTTTGAAGAACTTCTTCTCCTTGAAGAACAAGTGAACCTTACGATATGTGAAGGCTCGTCCGCGACGCGCTACAAGTGCTGAGTTATAGAAACTGGTGCCTCTTCGCTCGGCTACGCCCGCCACGATCGTCATGTTCCGATCACGCGAAGCTTCTAGGAGTTTCTGGCTCGTGTAGCCGCCTGGGATTCGTTCAGCAACTTTCTCGACATCATGTCGATTTGAGAAGTTGTATCCGGTGTTGAAGAGCTCTGGGAGCACCATCAAGTCGGCTCTGCTTCTGTCGAGCAGGTGAAGAGCCCTATCGACGTTCTCTTCGACGCGTAGAAGCTTCGGGTTCATCTGTATGAAGCCGACGTGCATTCTTGCCACCTCGGAATTGCAAGTACGCGGTGTACGCACTGATCTAGTTTGCGTGCGGAGACGAACGGAACTCCGGACCGAGGAGGCTTTGGTGCCGAGGGAGTCAGCCGTCCACGTTCAAACTCGTGGGCTTGCAACTCGGAGATATGCCGCGCAGCGTTTCACTCTCCTCATCTTGCAGGACAAGCCCGCTGACTGGGGCTTCAGTCGCAGGAATCTGGCTTTCACTGTAAGTGATCTTGGGAAAGACCACCTTCAGTCTAGCCGCCCTGCGACAGATATTCAAGCTCGCAACCCTGTCTGAATTCGCCTCGAAGCTGCACGTAGTACATCTGAAGTAGGCCCAGTTGGCTCGATTCCTGCGAGTCACGTTCCCACACCGTGGGCACATTTGACTTGTGAACGCTGGGTCTACCTCAAGCAGAATACGACCGTCGATCGCCGCACGATGACGCAACGCATGCCTGATCATTGCATAGGGGATACGATTTGTCTTCTTTCTCTGGTTCTTGCGCCACTCATGCTTCTCTTTATGCAAACTTCCAAGCTTTTCGACCGCAATGTCCGCGTCATACAACCTAGCAAGTTCCACGATTTGCTTCGAAATTTGCCATATGCGAGTGTGAGTGTAGTTCCAGTGTTTCTTGGCGAGACGCTTCAGCTTCAGTCCAGCTTTGCTAGATGGTATTGAGTCGCGCAGCTGTTGGAGTTTTGCTCTTCGCTGCTCGAATCGAATCTGTCGTCGTTGCAGTTCTTGCCCTACATAGAGCTGACGGAGAGCCTCGCCGCTTCTGTTGGCTATTGTTATGGCGGTCCTCGCCGCGTTTACGTCCACACCTAACACATTCGATCTTTGCAGTAGAACGGGTTCGTCACGCACTAAGACTGCAAGTAGGCGCATGTTGCTTTTCATTACGATACTGCTCACACGCCAACCCCTCTGCAGATGTTCAAGCAGACGAGAATACGCTCCGTCCATTGCGAGCGGCAAGAGAACTCGTTCGTAGTCTAACCGGAGGGCTAGTATTGGTCTACCTTTCCTAGTCTGTCTGAAGGAGTGCAGCCGAAGATCGAAACGGACCACTACGTTGTTGATTCTTCGTTCAGAGTTTCTGCGACTCCAGGCGTAACTGGTGGCTTCAATGATGAGTTGAGAGGCCACGGGAAATTTGATTCTGAATTCCTTGTAGGTCAAGAAATGCAGCTGTCCCCGGGTCCGCGGATGATGATGCTCTAAGATCTTACGAGCTTCAACTGCGATTGCGCGGAAGGTCTGGTAGGTCTGTCGAAGAAAGCGATTTTTCCTCGCGGTTGGCACGAGAGTGTTGAGCGGGATGCATTTCCGGAGCGTACTGTTCCCCTAACAAACACCCCATGGTTCGGCGCAAAAGCTAGAGACCTGGATGAAAGTGCTCAGATCGGCGGTTACTGGGAGATCGGTCTTCTCTTGGTCAAGAAGAAAAAACTGGTGCCGAGGAGGTGAGTTTCCCCGGCGATTCATCGGCCGGTTTTGAACACCTGATTGGGCCAGCCATCTGGCCGTCAGCCCGGTCTTCAGCCTCGCCTGCTCTGAGGCATCGGGTGCTCTCCCAGGCTGAGCTCTCAAGGAACCTTACGGTTCTACCTCGGCACACCTGGGACGCGACTCTACGCCTCTCGGGCTTCAATTAAGACTATCTGTTCGAAGTATCTGCCGGAAAGTAGACGATGAACTTCGAGCCGCGTTACGATCCGGAGGCAATTGTATGCGCTGGCGCATACGTTCCAAAATCCATTTAACGAGGAGAAACCCCTCCGGGGGCACCGTGCCATCGGACGCTTCAGGAGATTCCACGTGCTGGGTGTTCGGTGACGTGTGTGGGCCGGTAGATCAGTCTGGTATGCCTTGAGGGCCAAAGATCGTCCGCTTGGCAAACTCTAGATCCAATGTGCGGAAGGTCGCGGGTTCAAATCCCGCCCGGTCCACCATACTTAGCGCTTGTTGTTCCCGAGTTTTGGCCGTTTCTTCCCCGAATGATTCGGATTTGAGCCACCGGGTCTTTCGGGTCTGCAAGATTTCCTCGTGGGTCCAAACCCGCACAATGTGATGCCCATGTGGGTGATCTCTAAAGCACCTATTCGTTCGTCACGTTGATGCGTTTTCGAGTTCATCAAGAAGACAGTAGTGAATTGAGCGCTCAGTCTGTCTACGTGGACGAATTTGTCAGTCTTCTGCCACGCAGGGGATACCAGAGGCACGTTCAAGCTACAACGCCAGCCATCTCATATGCCTCTGCATGAGTCAAGAATGGGGCACGTTCCAACACTCTCACGGCCCATTGTCTTGATCTCAATGATTGTAGGATTCGACACGTGCCCGCAACCATACGGGATAGATGCCCGTGAGGTTCACATTTCAGACCTTTCATTCTCGTACAAGAAGTACACCGATTCCTCTGCCTTCGGTTGATCTGCATACTAATCGTGGAGTCAAGCAGCACGGACTGTGTGCATGCGAGAATGCCTCTTTTTGTATGATCATCCGTCAATATAAAGAGGGAGCTCCCAAGTAGTGCCGCAGAGGTCTCAAGATGACAGAATTGATGTTCTTCGCTTTAGGCTTCAGATGGTGAGCTCGTTCGTTTGTCTCTTGAAATCCAAGAACTACCTGACATCATAAGAGTGATAGTTCTTCTTAACCTAGGCAAGGGCCATCAGCTTGAGCTCCAGTCGCTCAAGCGGCGGATAGACAAGATCTGTGCAGGCCACGCCCACGTCGAAATGAATGACCTTGATCGAGCGTTGAAAGAGATGGCCTCCGAGGGACTGGTTCTGATTCAAGACCGAACGGTCCAGCTAACTGAGCGAGGCATCAGGCTCGGTGAGGAATGGCGAAAACTCCTCTTGAAGAAGGATCCTGTGATCGAAGTTGTGGCTGGGTTGGCTGACGGGTCAGTTACGGGACTGGTTGTCGTGCTTTCCGCGTTCATTGCTGGATTAGCCACGAACGTTGCAGCGTTCGCAGCTTTTCTGACATTGACCTCTGTCGCGATAACTAATTTCTCCAGTTTCATGCTTGGCGGGATAACCGAAGACTTGGCAGACATGATCAACCTACGGGCATTGATGGACTACAGTCTCAGCGATATTCCTGACAAGTCAGAAAGGGACAAGTCTCTAGCATTAGTTAAGCACCTATTCACGGTTCTGCATAGAGAGATCGGCAGAGCGAACCTTGAAGCAGCAGCGATCTGCGGCATGACCACATTCCTAGCAGGCAGCATGCCAATCGTAGCGTACTTGACTCTGCCGAGTCCTTTGGACATTGTTCTGTCGTTGAGTTTGGTGGGTGCAATCGTTGGCGTTTTCCTCGTGAGATATCGCTCCAAGAAGACAAGAGTCCATTGGAAAGTCACGCTCTTTGAGACAATTGTGATCGTCGCAATCGCGGTGCTCGCTTCATTGCTGCTTGGACGCAGCGCCTAGTTCGAATGCTGGCCATGAAGGCTGGGATCAACACAGAGAGTTTGGTTTGGTCGGGGAATGTTAGGCACAAGCCGTAAATTCGAGCCCGGCGCCCCTCTGCACATGATCGAAGCTGCCTACTTGGCTGTCGCCTCTATTGGCTTGCTGCATGGGCTGGAACCTGGACATGGTTGGCCCGTCGCGATGCTCTACGCGAGCGGCCGGCCACATCCCTTGACAAGAGCCTTCCTATCAGGATGGATCATCTCAATAGCACACTTGGTCTCGTCGATAGCTGTTGTGGCAGCTTACGTTCTTCTGAAAGCCGTCTTCTCGTTCTCGATTCCATACATCAACATCATTGCTGGAGGTGCGCTTGTTTTCTTAGCTGTACGATTTCTGATGGAGAAACCAAAGACAGACCTGGACGAGAACCATGGCCATCTGCATGATGACTTCGAGGGACGACAACATAGTCACCCACATACGCACAGTGATGGCTCGGTTCACATCCACAAACACAAGCATTCGAAGAGGGTGTTCCTTTCTTTGGCTAGCATCGGAGGTTTCGCTTTGATACTGGGGTTCGCTCACGAGGAGGAGTTTGCTCTTCTGGCGTTGGCGGTTGGCGGGGTAGATCCACTGATACTCATGCTCACCTATGCTTTCGCAGTCATGGCGGCTTTGATCAGCATCTCAGTGGTTTCGGTCATAGCCTACTCTCAGGTTCAGAGCCGACTGAAGAAGTATGAGTACCTGATCCCGAAGGTCACCGGATTGATTCTACTACTCACAGCAGCAACATTCTTTCTAGGACTTAGGTAATTCAGCCCCACCAAGCTCACGAGACCGATTCTTGTTCTGGACCAGAGCGTGAATCCCACTCACGTATGACTGAACGCATGGAGAGGCCTCCAGTTTCAGAGGCCATCTACTTCTATACTCAGGAGGATTCTCCGATGTCCAAGAATGCTTGATACCCTCTCACGATTTCCAGAAAGTTCCTAGCGATCGTGGCATCGACTCTCTCCGCTCGTTGCTTGGTCGTGTCAAATGACATCACCCATTCTTCTTGTTGGTCGCCTTTGCGTTTCTCTCTGCGTGCCCCGAGTATGATATAGTAGTGAAAAAAGTCCGATATCTTGTGAACCCGACTCAACCCCGATCTAGTCACGGCGGTCTCGGGTGCGGGCTTCTACGCTAGGATGGAAGTAGCCCGGTCCACCACAAACTTTGAGCGGGTCCCTTTTTCCACGTCCTAGCCTGTTCCTACGTTCAAATCCGCCGGGATTCGCACTCAGTTGGGTGCGCGGCCTTTTTCCTACTTACCTCTTTGGACAAGAGAGGCCCGCGGAAGCAACTTTTCCAGCCGGAGCCCCTCCGAGTCCGGTGGGATCTTACTGATGTCACCTTGATGCGCCTTTCACTCTAGGGATTACTGTGACTCCTCAGCCCAATCTCGCTCGAAAACTGTGTTCAGTCGATCCAAGATGGTCTTGTCTTCAACCAAGATACCGAGCTCCCGATTCTTCTCCAAAGATGCATCAGAGAAATTCTCTGATCCGACGAAGGCGACTTGGCGGCTCGTTCCGTAGTCGGCAAGGATCATTTTGGCGTGAATGTAGAGAAATGTTCCGGCTCTAGCATCGACACCCCCATTGTTCAGGGTCTGACGCCCGGGCGCATTCGCGTCGCGCCCTTCCTGCATCAATTGGGCGCTGATGAGACGGACAGCCACACCTCTGCTAGCAGCGGAGATCAGGGCTTGGATGCATGCTTCATCTTGGATTTCCTCGTTGTAGACCATCAATGTCTTGGTGGCGTCGTTGATCACGCCCAAGATCTTCTTCCGGGAGTTGACCGGGCTCCAGACGAGCGTAGGCTGCGTCACCGTAACGGGTTGGTAGTTCCAGTCAGCTTCAAAGACACGCTGGATTTCCGCAACTTCAGCCGGATTGGTCGTTATGATGCCGAAATCCCTTGTGCCTTGGAAGTAGTTGGGCTGCAGGTTGAAGGTCATGATGATCGCTTCAGAGCTGTCTATCACGAACGTCTTCTGATGCGTGTCAAGGAATGATGAGCTGGCTGGTTTGCTCTGAATGCCAGCCGAGTTGAGCGAGTTCAGGGCAGACTCGTTGGGGTTTCTTCCTTCCGAGATGAAGGAGTAGTAGTTGTAGAGTACGCGGACTTTGACCCCTCTCTCGCGTGCAGAGACTAGAGCGGCTTGCACGTCCGGATCATTCAGTTCATAGATGGTCAAATCGATTGACTGCTTGGCTTCTTGGAGTGCGCCAAGAATCAGCGTTCTGCCGTCATCTGGTTCTACTATGAGAGAGTGAACGGGCGAAGACGGCTGTGAAGTAAGAGTTCTATCCATCGCTGCCGAACGTTGGGCGAAATAGTAACCTGCTGCGATAGCCACTGCAACGCTGGCCAATCCGACCGTGTACTTGAGATACGCCCTTCTGCTGAGCTTCTGAATTAGGCTGTTCGCTCGTGCTGTCGCCTGATCACTTTCTTGGGCGCCGACCATTTCGTCCTGACCGCAGATTCATGGGCGCATCCATCAAATGAAAACGTTTTCGCGGGGCACGCTCTCTCAAGTATCCCGTCGGCTTCCATGCGCCCTACGCGCTGTCCGAGACATCACCACGGGCATTCCTTTCTGATAGAGTTGTCTCGCCGGTTTGGTAGCTCTCATCATGATCCACGGTCATGACTGGAGGCGCTACGGCTGCGAGTAGGTCGGACGCCAACACAGTACGAACGGATCTCCCAGATCTGCTAGATGAAAGACTGAGTAGCCCACCGGCAACTTGGGAACGATGTCGGATGCGTCGCTTCCAATCATCCTTGCGATTGCCCTCAGATCTCCCTCGTATTTGGTTCTGAAGAGGATACTGATGTTCATCGCCGACCTCATGGCTGAGTCAAAATCGCTGATCTTCTGCGAAACCAAGTGGCCAAGAAACCGGAAGGTCGCGGATCCGAATCCCGCCCGGTCCACCAATCTAGTTTGGGATCGTCGAGAATACATTCAAAGACCAACAGCTGGAGTGATTGCTTCTGAATGTGGCCTGTCATGGTCGGCAACGAGAACTATCACCGGTGTTGATGCAGATGTCTCGGTCATTGTTGACTGCAAAGGCTATATCCCATCAACTACGAGTGTGCCATGACACTTGACGGTGAAAAGCGATTGTCTGAGACGGCTAGGACACCAACTGGTATTTCTGGTCTGGACGAGATCCTAAACGGAGGAATACCTCGGGGCAGAGTTGTGCTTGTTGCAGGAGGCCCCGGAACAGGAAAGACCGTACTGGCCACACAGTTCCTAGTCAACGGCATCGAGAAGTATCGTGAGAGCGCAGTATTCGTCAGCCTAGACGAGAGCAAGCAACACTATTACTCCGAAATGGAGAAGTTCGGTTGCAACCTAGCCAACCTAGAGAAAGAGAAGAAGTTCGTGTTCATCGACGCCTCTCCAATCAGAAAGATTCCTGGAGAGGTGAAGGTAGGAAAGATAAGCATCGGAAAGAGAGAGTTCTCGCTGCTAAGCCTAATCGAGAGCATAGGATCCGCTGTCAAAGCAATCGATGCTAGCAGAATAGCCATAGACACGATTGCGGCTCTCGTCTTTCAGTATCCAGACATAGTGCAGAGAAGAAATGCGGTGCTCGACCTAATGGAGGCGCTGACCGGAACGGGCGGAACCTGCATCGTGACCACCGAGCTTCGAGGAGCTGGAACGGGCAGGTCGCTTGAACCGGAGGAATTCCTCGCGCATGGAGTCATAATACTGCAAACCCTTCAGGTTGGAAGATCTCTGGTTCGAGTGCTTCAGGTTGAGAAGATGAGGGAAACATCGGTAGATATGCAACCCCGCCCATACAAGATATCTGAGACCGGAGTCGAAGTGTTTGCGAAAGAAAGCGTATACTAGCGTGTATTCGCGAAGACATTATCCCACATGGAAGCACACACGCGTGAGCGTTAAGATGACTGCAGGCTTGTAGTCCTTTCTCGGTGACTAACGACTCGGGGACGCCTCTAGGCGCCCCACAGCCTGAGATTCCGTCTGAAGTGTCAAATCGGCCCCGCCACGGGCGTCATTGACCACGCTTAGGGGAGAATTCTATTTTCGGTAAAGCGTCCCAAATCCGTTCGAAGAGCTGATCATGCAGATCGACGAGCAGCTTGTTTGTCGTCCAGATAGCCGTGTCTGAGCCTCGGTCGGTTCTAAGGTCGTCGGGCTTGCTCTCCATCACAACAAGTTCTCGCGCGTCCGCTGAGAGAAAATGTGGTGTGAGAGGTTTGTCGAGTCGTTTCAATTGGATGACTTCGGAGAGCTCCTTTGCGACCGCAGAGTTCTCCGGTGAGACGGGCGAAAGAACCCTCACGGCTGCACCCTGTTTGCTTGCCTTCTCGAGCATCTCTGAATGTGCTTTGTATGCCCGAACCAAACCCCAGGCGCTTGTGGAATAGTTAACTGACCTAGTCGCATCATGCAGCACCTCGCTCAGCTTCTCAAGGACGTTCTTGCGATCATCTATCCGCCAGAATTCATTCGCATGTCTCGGGATCTCAAGTCTTCTAGCGTACTTACCTGCTTCGTACGACACAGCCAATTCCTGAACGACGCTTTCGGAATCTCTCAATTCGCTGTGGAGTTTCGTCACCAAAGGCATCAGGAATTCACCTGGAGAGGAAGGCACGTACACTTCCGGCTTTCCCGGTATGACCTGTAGCAGACCCTTGCGCTCTAGTTCCCTGATCGTCCCGTAGGCCTTTGTCCGAGGTACCTGCCCGAAGAAACTGACCTCACTCGCCTTCTTCGGCCCCATCTTGACAAGGGCAAGGTAGATTCGAGACTCGTACTCAGTCAAGCCCAAGCGTCTAAGCGCCGCAACCTCTTTTTCCTCGGCCGTCAACGTGTCGCACACCTAACCTTCGAACGAGCCCGTTGAACCATTTCGAGCCAGTCTGACTAGTTAAGTGTTGGTAGCTTCCGAGAAGTGGCTTTTGGTCACGGGACATGCGGCGCTTTTCAGCGAGCTGCGTTCCTCTCCATACCCGAGTTTCTTTGTCTGTCCGATAGGGAACGCCAGCTTCGGGCCCAGAAAGGCCGGCAGGAGCTGAAGGGCTTCTTCGTGTGAACGGGCTCCAATCTTCGAGGTGGATGCGTACTTCAGCGGCCGTCCTGTCTCACAGAAGATAACGTCAGACACCCTCATTGGCCGCCAACGAAGCACGTCCTCGTGAGACCCAAGAACCACAGCCGGTTGCTACGTGGGCCATCTTCCACGATCTGAATCATGAAGGGACTTCGAAAGGCTGGGGAATCCCGCGAACCTCATTCGTGGGAGTGCCAACACGAGCGCGTAGGCAATTCTTGCCACTGGTCCCGGGCTATGTGGTCAGTACGGGAATTCAGACACATGGTATGCTTCAATGTTTGGCCTTTTGGAATTCACTCTGTCTATGAAGTGTTCTTTGTCCAAGGAGACCAGCACTGCGCGATTGTCCAATGCCGTCTTGAGGTACATCGCATCTATGGCATAGATATCATATTCGAAGCAGAGCGGGTACGCTGAGACGCAGAAAGCTCTGGTACAATTTGCGAGAAGGCTTGGATGGATGATCAAGTCAAGCTGCCTCTTCGCTTCGTCAGCTACCTCTGTTCCAACCCTTCTTGCAAGCGTTCCGGAGACTTCTTGGTAGACGATGCTAGGCTCTGACAAGATGAACGGCTCCGGAACCTTGCCGAGTATCTCTGCGCAACGGTCGCTGTGCGGTTCGTCCTCTTTGAGAGCGGCGATCATGACGTTGGAATCCAAGGTCAGTATGCGACTACGCTGTTTCGTGGTCCCTCGACCTTCTTGTCTCTTCGAGCACAGCGGGACGGCCTGGCCATCTGTTTGAGACGACGCTTCGAAGCTTTAGGAAACCTTGGACTCCACTCCTTATTTCGATCAGTTTTTCTTCGCCTAACGAGATCGCCCTTTCAGACTCAACGAGCTTAGCAAGGAGCTCCGCCCATGTTCTACAGCTTAGCTCGGCCTTCAGCCGCTTGAGCTCCCTCAGGAGGCCTTCGGGCACATTTTTTACGAGGATTGTGGCCAAGATGGTTCAGGTTATCCAGATAATCCGGAATAATAGGTTTATCGGCAGTGTCTCGAACCTACGGCAGGGCTGCCGTCAAACTGCGTGCATATCCTACAGCTATCCTCACCGAGCTTCCGGCTTCACTTCCCAGAGGTGCTGTTAGTTCGGCCACTTTCTGTCGAGGCAAATGCCCCCAAAGGACGCAGATGTCCGAAAAAGGAGTCGCCTTCGATGCGCAAGTCCCCGCGGCGGCCCTCGAGTTCACCCATGCGGTCCAGCCAAGCCTATTCTTGAGACGGACATATGACGCAGGCATGCACAGCACGAACAGCCTTGCCGAATTCCCATCCGATTCCGCGTCTTAGCTCGGCGAAAACCTACCGGTGTCAAGGGATACTTCGTTCAAAGTCAGGATCTTCACGATTTTCCCCAGTCTTTGGAAGTGGATGTCATCAGAAAGCATTGCGTCGAGTCGCTTAGTGCGGATCAGAGAAGTGAAGGTTGCCGCATGGAGGGCATCGGAAGCGTAGATGTCGTGCGAAGCGAGTATCGCCTCCGAGCCTGATAGAATTGCCCTTGTTATTTCTATGAAGGAAACTCTGTGCCTTCTCAGCTCACTGAGGTTTAGGTGAATCATCTCCTTGGGCTTTCCATCTTTCTTGAGCGCCCTTGCAACTTCAAGAAGCGACCATCGAGAGGTGCATCCGAACCAGTCTTGCCGGTCGTCGATAGCTCCCACTACGTCAATCATCTTCGCGCTGTCAGGCTCTCTCTTGAACAGTTTCACGAGCACGCTTGGCTCTAGGTAGAGCCTCAAAGCTTATCCTCTTCGCGATGTCCTCCTTCTATCAGCTCGCTCGAGGTTCTCGTGCCGGGAGCAACCAACTCGTTTATCAGCTGAAGCATTCTCAGTCTGTCCTTCGGCCTGAGCTCCAGAAGATTGAGGTATAGTCGCACGGCACTTCGTATCGCTTCGCTCTTGCTGATGAAGCCGTACTCTCTTGTGAGCCTCTCCAGCAGCTCAACCTCTCTCCTAGTCAGCTTGGCGGAGACTGAAATCGTCTCCAATTCGAGGACCTAGCGGTCTACTGGGGTAAACTCGATAATAAACGATTCTGAGTCATAACGCGCCGGAATCAGTCCACGTTGCCTGACAGGTCGAGATGCGTCTCAACGATGCGAACCGGAATTCGACGTCCCTTCGAGCATTCGTCCCTTAACCGTCTCATATCGAGACGCGTTCTCTATTTGTTCCGGTACCCTCGGACCCGTTTCAGGAACCTGTGGTAGAATGATCTAAGATCGATTCATGGAAGAAAAGGAGAGAAGAAAGAGTGGGCGGGTTAGGGTCTGCGTCCTCTCGTGATGGCGACGGCTGTGGCTACGGCGGCGAGCAGGCCGAGCAGGGTCAGGTAGGGTTTCAGCAAGACGAGCTTGTTCGGTTCGTACAGCTCCCCGCCGACCGGGGGCTGGCCCTCACCGGACCTCACCTCTAGAGGCTCGTTCCCACACGTATCTGTCAGTGGAGGGTTCTTGGCGTCGCCACTGTAGGACGCCAGCCATTGATAATTGCCGACCGCAGTGGGCGTGAAGGGGTCTGAGTCAGGCACGACGCCGTTAGTCACGGTCTTTGTAGACGTAAAGACAATGTGGCCCACGCTGCAATACGGGTCATCGTAGACGTTGTAGGTAACGGTGCCTCCAGCATCAGGGGTGACGCCTGACAGAAATGCAGAATCGTGCACCGACTGCCCGAGAGTTATGACCGAAGCTGAAAGCACAGTCCAAATCTTTCCCTCACCGCCCCCGACCTCCAACGGCTCGTCCCCGCAATTACTGGATGCAGCCTTGTTATTGTCGTCGCCACTGTAGCTTGCAACCCACTGATAGACACCAACACCCGTGGGCGTGAAGGGACCTGACGTGTATTGACCGTTACCGTTCACGATCACAACGGAAGTGAAGATCGGAGAAAGCTGACAAGACGAATCCCCGGCAGGGTAGACCTTGAAGGTGATCGTGCCAGTAGGATTCGTGCCACCAGACAAAGTCGCAGTATCCGTGACAGGCGTACCTATCGTCACGTGGGTGGCTGAAAGCAACGTCACAATCGACGGAGTAGCCTGATTCACCGTCAGAATCTCAGCTGAACATGCGCTTGTTAGGGGTGCGTTCTTGGCGTCGCCACTGTAGAAAGCCTGCCACCGATAAGTGCCAACACTGCTAGGTATGAAGTTCGGCTGAGAAGGCCCATACGTGTCGGGGCCGCTCACAGTAATCGCGTCGGACGTAAACAACACGGTACCAGAACATTCAGTGTCACTGCCCGAGAAGACCTTGAAGACGATATTGCCTGTAGCATCACTGGTAACACCCGACAAAGTAGCCGTGTCATTAACAGGCGTACCGACTGTCACCTCCGAAGCTGAAAGCGTAGTCGAAATGGTTCCTACGCTGCCTCCGACCTCCAGAACCTCAGCTGAACATGAACTCTCCGCGGGATTGTTCTTGCCGTCGCCACTATAGAAGGCCTGCCAATAATAGAGGCCAACACTACTGGGTATGAAGTTCGGCTGAGAAGGCCCATACAGACCGTTACCGTTCACACTAATCGTGTTGGACGTAAACAACGCACTGCCAGAACAGTCAGATGTGGTGAAGACCTTGAAGACGATATTGCCTGTAGCATCACTGGTAGCATCAGACAGAGTCGCCGTGTCGTTGACAGGCGTACCAAGCGGCACCTTAGTAGCAGACAACGTCGTCACAATCGACGGACCAACCTTGTTCACAACCAGAAGCTCACCTGAATCACCGCAACTAGTAGACACCGCATTGTTGTTCCCGTCACCACTGTAAGACGCAATCCACCAATACTTACCAGCAGCAGAAGGCGTGAAAGCACCCGAGGTATACGGACCGTTACCGTTCACAGTCACCACGGAAGTAAACACCGCAGTACCAGAACAGCTGGCAGTATCCGACGGCCCATAGGCCGTGAAGGTGATACTGCCCGTCGGGTTGACGCCGCCAGACAAAGTCGCAGTATCAGACGCCGAACCACCAAGAGTAATCGTCGCAGGCGAAACCGAAGTCACAATCGACGGACCAACCTTGTTCACAACCAGAAGCTCACCTGAATCACCGCAACTAGTAGACACCGCATTGTTGTTCCCGTCACCACTGTAAGACGCAATCCACCAATACTTACCAGCAGCAG
>Ga0315314_1000388_pt1 | contig 51228 bp, 61 predicted proteins | sample TDP9_MG_FD_203631 | JGI IMG/M metagenome (GOLD analysis project Ga0315314, IMG submission 203631) | Freshwater sediment microbial communities from Lake Towuti, South Sulawesi, Indonesia - TDP9 | ecosystem: Environmental > Aquatic > Freshwater > Lake > Sediment | place: Indonesia: South Sulawesi... | reverse complement strand
CAGCCAAAGGTGTGGATGCGAGTCCATGGATTCGGACAGTGACACCGTAGCTCGAAACCGTCAACAGTTTCAGTAGTTTGGATAACGCCTCTGCTGAGCGCCTTTCCTCCTCTGAAACGGAAGGGTCTTTTGAAAGAGGTTTAAACCAATGGATTCGCAGATCCTTTAAGGCGCCTATTAATACGGAATAAAATCCTCTTCTCTTGGTGCAGACGTGATGATTCACCCCAGAAGCAGTGTTTCTTCGGCATTCCTCGTGCTCGCAGTCAACCGTCTCGTAAGAAAGGTTGTAACTGTCGATGACGCTTGGATAAAGGCTTTCAAAGTCTGTTACAACAGTGTTGAAGTAGACTCCACTCTTCGGCGCAATCGTTAAGGCGCCCTCAACCGACCTTTTCAACAGTCCGCCTCTTCTCAGTTCCTTTGACGTCGGAATCAAGATGTTGTTTCTTCGAAGATACGTATAGATTATGGATTTTATCCAGTCGCTCACGTGACGGCTAGAATAAGCCTCTGGAACTGGTATGTTCGCTATTCTAGACAACATGAAAACAATGTGCTCTCTTCTGGGATCAAGTTTCTCCCTTATGCCCCATTTTTCTGGTTTGATTTGTGGTGTTGGTTGATGGCACAAATTGAACCAGTACTCAAGCCTTTCGTATTTTAGGGGGTCGGTTTTCTTCACTCCAGCAAAGACCATCTCAAAATTCTTCCTAATCTGTCTGGGAACACCTAAAATGGGTGTAAAATTGTTTCCCTTCAAGGCGTATTGTGAGCCAAAAACCAAGCCATGGTCATAAACGTATCCGCGAGAGAACTCTATCTCGTTCTCCCAAACATTTTCAAATAACTTACTGAAGGATTCAACATTTTCCGGGTTTCTTACTGTGACCTTAGCCAAAGTCTTCGTCTTATTGCTGAACAAATCATGCTTTTGAACTGTAGAGACCTTTCCAACGATTCTCTCAACAGTGTATTTGTCTCTCTCACTGAGAGGATATGGTATTAAGAAGTAAGGCTCATATTCGCTGTCCTCAACCTCTGTTATTCTTTCTCCAGAAACGTCACAAAACTTCAGGGCTACTGTACTGCCAACGGTCTTAGCGTCTACCAGATACCAAGCATCCAACTAATGTTCCTTCTTTTTCCTTACGAGGCTTCCAAAATAAATGAGTAGAATCCACAAAATAACGATTTTCCAAAGGAAATCGCCCTTCAGAGCTCATTGGGTAAGATTTGCTTTTCTATCTCGACTATTTCTTCCAGAAGAGGCTTTCTGGGATAGTTGTAGAGGGGTCCGCCGGGACGCTCGTTATAATAGGGGCGATTGCAGTTTGGGCATCCGGAAGTGACAAAGGGACTACCATCACGTATCACTTTGGACAGTTGTTCACTGGACACTCCAAAATCAAGGAGGCGTCCATTTCTATCAAAACTCATGTTCTTGAACTGCACGAGTCCTTTAGTTATGAGATAATGTGCGAGTTGAAGCCTTCTATACTGGCTAAGAGAAGGCTGAGACTGATTCTCCAAAGCAGTCCCAGACACGGGTGTAAAAGCAAACAAGCCCGGGTAAACGCCCAAGTTCACACACCACTGAATCGTTTTAACCATCTCCTCTTCAGTTTCCCCGAGACCAACAATAAGATGTGTGCTTACATGCCCCCTTCCAAAAACTTGTACTGCCTCTTTCAAGGTCTCTCGCTGTTTCTTCCATAGATAAGGACCGCCAGCCATTGGACCCTTAACCATGTTGAACAATTCTTCGGTGGCAGCGTCTAAGGGGATGCCGATTCTATCAACACCAGCATCCAAGATTTCTCGCATCTCTTTTGGTTGCAAGGGCTGGCAGGAAACAGAAATCGGCACAGCCACACGCAACCGAATTTCATTTATAAGGTTTAAAACGTCTTCCAGAACAGTTGGGTAATTCAATGCTTGGATACAAACCCGTTTAATGGCTCCTTTTTCTACGGCATCTTTTATTCCAGAAAGCACCCGTTCAGTCGGGAATGGAGGCCAAGTCACTCTTGAAAGCATGTCTGCTCTGCTCTTGCTGGTTTTAGCTTGAGGGCAAAAGCCACAGTTGGCTGAACATCTCCCACTCTTGTACGTGAGGAGATATGCGGTTGTCGGCAAAGCATCCAGTCTTCCACGTATCAAGTTCAGCACGATCGCTGAACCGACTGAAACTCGAATCATCTTAGGAATTTTGAGAGTATTCTGATTTTCATTACATCGGCGCAATCAATTTCCCAGCATGTACCCTAATCTTTGTTGTTAATAAAAGCATACTGAAGGATTTCATTAGATGGGGCACTCAGTTCTCTTTCGTGATGTTTAGATGCTATTCCTTTACAAGCGTATATCGGCGAGTCTTGATGTCGCAGTCGATCTTGCCTTCTTCAAAGAGTTTTCGCAGAGACTTGAAGATCGCTTTAGGTGATTTTCCAAGTTGACTGGTGATTTCGGCAAAGGACAACGGACTGCTTGAACTTTTCAGCAGCGAAACAATCTGGTCTTCAACCTTTCCCATTTGAACCCACTCACGACTGGTATTTCTTGTTTAACATTTCCTCTATTTCAAATTAATGCTCATAGTCTCAGATGTAAGGTATTTATGCTGCTAGGTACAAGTTGTAAGCGGTGAAAAAATGAAGGAAACGGTTGAAGCCAGAGTGCAAAAAGCTATCCAAGAATTGAGACCGAATCTACAGGCTGATGGCGGAGACATAGAACTCTTAGGAGTGGAAAACGGCATCGTGAAGGTGAAGCTGAAAGGAGCATGCGCCGGCTGTCCAATGTCTACCATGACCATCCAATGGGGAGTCGAGAACTTCCTCAAGAAAAAGATACCCGAAGTAGTCAAGGTTGAGGCAGTTCAATAACGACTAATCAAGCGATCAACCTTCTATTTTTCAAAATCTTCCAAAAATTAAACTCCACTCGGTTTTTTAAGTGGCTTTAGGTTAACACTAACCATCCTCGTGTTGGTTTGGAATGAAGCCGCAAGAAGCCATGAAAATGTCAAAAGACGAACTACACGACTACATCGATATGAAACTGTCACCTAAAAGACCCAGAAAGATTCGCTTTTATGCTCCCAGTTTCATCTACTACAAAAGCAACCATTATTGTTCTTCACCCGAAGCTTTCCCATCCATTTCCATAACAGGCTCTTCTTGCGCCTTAAAATGCAAACACTGTGGCGGAAAAGTTCTCAACACGATGTTTCCAGCTCCCACTCCTGAAAAATTAGTTGACGTCTGTGCTAATCTTAAGAGTGAAGGAGCCATTGGCTGTCTAATAAGTGGGGGTTGTTTGCCAAATGGTTCTGTTCCACTCCATAAATTTACGGATGCCATTGCCAAGATAAAGCAGGATTTGGGACTGACTGTTGTCGTGCACACTGGCATCACAGACTTTTCTATGGCTGAAAGATTGAAGAAGGCAGGAGTAGATGCCGCCTTGATTGATGTAATTGGCTCTGACGAGACTATACGGGAGATTTACCAGTTGAGTGTGAGAGTTGAAGATTATGAAAAGTCTTTGAGAGCGTTACACGAGGCAGAGGTTCCGGTGGTGCCTCATGTTCTTGTGGGGCTTCATTATGGCAAGCTTAGAGGAGAGTTGCATGCTCTTGAGATGATCTCGAAGTATAAACCATCCGCCGTAATTGTAATAGCATTAATGCCTATTCATGGAACGCCTATGGAAGATGTTAATCCTCCCTCGCCAGAGGACATAGCAAAAGTGTTAGTAAGCGCTAAGTTGATGATGCCCACAACTCCCCTAGTTTTGGGATGTATGAGACCAAAAGGTGAACACAAAATCAAGACTGACGTGTTAGCCATCAAATCGGGGGTTCATGCGCTAGCGTTTCCGACAAACGAAGCTGTTCAATTGGCTAAAGAAATGGGCTTGGAAATCTCATTCTCGTCTTTGTGCTGCTCTCAGATTTTTGAGGACATCAAAACGGGTTTTTAGATGCCTATCAGCGACTCTGTTGATTGGACTCCTTCTATGGCTCTTATCTTATCTGTGATTGTTGTAGAGAGTTCGTTGAGTGTTGACGCTTCTACAAGAGCAATCAAATCGTATCGTCCAAAGACCTCGTATACTTTCTTCACTCCCTTTATCTTGGCGATTTCCTCCCTCACAGACTTCATAAAGCTCAGGTGCTCTCCTGCTCCGACCCGTATCAAAACGAAAGCCGTTATCATGTAGAATACCTCCGTTCCAAGAGAGAAATCATTCAGTAAATTTAACGGTTACTGTCGTTCATCGAGTCTCATAATCAACTCTCCAAAAGACTTACGAGCTAATAGTTAATTTTAAAACAGAAACCCACACATTAATGCTTCTTCAAGAGGTGAGAAGCATGGTAAAGGTAGACAACTACGAGATTCCAGAAGGACTATATTACTCCAAAGACTGGGCATGGGTGAAAATCGAAGGCAAAAAAACAAGATGTGGCATCACTGACTACGCTCAAAAGCAACTTCGAGAAATAGTCTATGTCGAACTTCCGAGTGCAGGCGGCACAGTCAAACAAAAAGACCCCTACGGAACCGTTGAATCAGTGAAAGCAGTTTCAGATCTTGTGGCTCCACTGAGTGGCAAGATCGAAGAAGTCAACGAGGAAGTTAGAAGTAAACCAGAAACACTCAATGAGGACCCATACAACAAGGGATGGTTACTCGTTGTAACACCATCCAATCTGGATGCAGAACTGAAGAATCTCATGGATGCCAAAAAGTCGGTGGAGTGGCATAAGGGGCTTCTGAAGGAAGGCTAAAGATGCCACGAAAAATCGTCATCATCGGCGCTAACGCTGCAGGAGTGGACGCCGCAGTCGCGGCGAGAAAGACCGACAGAACCGCCGAGATTACCTTGATAACCAAGGAGAACAAGGGAGCGTATTCAAGGTGTGGAATCCCATACGTGCTTGGAGGACAGATTCCAAGTTTCGAGGATTTGCTGGTTTATCCATCCTCCTATTATCGCATGATGAAGTTTGATCTAAGATTGGAAACAACAGCAACTAACATTAACACAGAAGCAAAAACAGTAGAGATACAAGACAAGAGTGGAAAGAAAGAAGTTCTTAATTATGACAGTTTGATTGTCGCCACAGGCGCCTATCCCTTTGTACCACCAATAAAAGGGAAAGAGAAAGAGGGAGTTTTCGTTGTCCGAACCATCGAAGACGGACAAAAAGTTGATGGGGCTCTTAAAACTGCGAAGTCGGCAGTTGTTGTCGGCGCTGGAGTCATTGGCTTAGAGGTTGCAGCAGCCTTCGTCGAGCGTGGAGTGAAAACCACTGTAGTGGAGTTCCTGCCCTACGTTCTTCCAGTGATGTTAGATAAAGAGATGGCGGATGTTGTTCAGGGCATGCTTGAAGAAAAGGGGCTAAAAATCATTGTTGGACGCGGCGTTGACGAAGTTCTTGGCACAGACAAGGTTTCAGGCGCATTGGTTGGTGGAGAAAAGATTCCCGCCGACTTGGTTGTTGTGGCGACTGGTGTCAGAGCCGACACGGAACTTGCTCAGAAAGCTGGCATCGCCATCGGTGAAGCTCGAGGAATAAAAACCAATTTGAGAATGGAGACTAACGCCAAGGGCGTGTATGCGGTTGGAGACTGCGTCGAATCCGTAAACTCGATTACTCGACTGCCAGCGTTGCCTCAGCTTGGAACTGTGGCGGTTCGGCAAGGGAAAGTGGCGGGAACCAATGCTGCTGGTGGGTATGCGGTGTTTACTGGGGTTCAAGGCTCAGCTGTAACAAAACTATTTGACTTTGAGGTAGGCGTTACGGGCTTAAACGAGTTCTTTGCCGGAAGGGCTGGCATCCAGACGATTGCTGGAACCATAACCTCAAAAACCAAAGCTGACTACTATCCAGGAGCCTTACCGATTAGAGTTAAGATCGTTGTTGAGAAGGAGAGCCAAAGAATCATCGGCGGGCAAATAATAGCAGGAGAGGAAGTGACCCAACGGATAAACGCCTTATCATTCGCAATACAGAAGCAAATGACAGTGCAGGAACTGGCAAAAGCAGACACAGCATATGCTCCACCCGTAAATGAAACGTGGGAACCCATGGTCTTAGCCGCAGAAATGGCACTAAGAAAACTATAATGACCTATTGCGAAAATCTAAACCACAATTTTTCTTCTCCATTTTAGACTCGAGAAGCAAAAACTCTCTTTGAGATTACCAAAATTCCATCAGGAGCACTCTTATTTTTTGGTTTAGCTTAATTTTTTCTCTGAACCACAAGCTTATTTTTCCTTTGCGAGCCTAAGGAAATCTTGTCTGCTTAATCCAGATTCTTTTATTATCGCTCTGATTAATCCGGGTTTAACATCTTTTCCCGGATGAACAGGTATTACTATTCTAATGTTTCGGTCGTTCATCATGATGACGTGTGAACCCTTCTGACGGATGATTTTGAAGTTTGCTTTTTGAAGTATTTTAATCAGTTTTTGAGGGTTCAGAGGCGGAATCTTAGGCAAGTGCCTTCACTTTTTGTATCCCGATTACTTTCTGTTTTAGAAGTTCCTTCTTCTCTTCTTCTGTTAGGGTTTCTAGATAGAGTTCAACCGCCTCTTTTACATTGTCCATAAGCTCGTTGAGCGAGTCTCCTTGAGTGTGACAGCCCGGTAATGCAGGTACGAAGGCTATGTATCCACCTGTCTCATCCTCGATTATGACTACATCAAACTCATACATTATATGTCCTCTAAGCATGAAACTTTACCGGGTTAATATAAGACTTTTGTGAGGAGGATTAAATAGTTTTTAATCTTTACCTTCATCTTCTCCTTCACTTTCAATAAGGGGTATTGTGGGTGTTCTTTTGGTTAATGGTGTTAGGCAACAGGCTCTTTCAAAGTGGGTACTATACACACACAAACAACCCAATAGGCGAAATCTTATTAAGAAAAACCCTACTACAACCCTCTCTCAAACATGGGTGATTTAGAATGGCAATAAGAGTAGCTATAAACGGTTTTGGACGGATTGGACGCCTCCTCTTCAGAGCAGCCAACGAAAGAAACGCAAAAATCGACTTCGTAGCACTCAACGACATAACAGACTCCAAAACACTGGCTCACCTACTCAAATACGACTCAGTGCACGGACGAGCACCATTCCCAGTAGAAGCAGAGAAAGACGGCATAGTCGTCAAAGGCAAAAAAATACGCACCCTGATGGAACGCGACCCCACCAAACTCCCCTGGAAAGACCAAGATGTATACCTAGCTGTAGAATCCACGGGACTGTTCACGGACAGAGAAAAAGCTTCGATGCACCTCCAAGCTGGAGCCAAAAAAGTCTTAATCTCTGCGCCTGCCAAAAACCCCGACATAACCATAGTTCTCGGCGTGAACGAAGACAAATACGACCCTAAGAACCACAATATACTGTCAAACGCTTCGTGCACAACCAACTGCGTCGCGCCCGTAGCCAAAGTTTTAAACGACAACTTCGGCGTAAAAGCCGCGCTCATGACAACAGCCCACGCCTACACCAACGACCAGAGAATCCTCGACCTCGTGCACTCTGACCTTCGTCGAGCAAGAGCCGGCACCCTCAACATCATACCGACGACCACGGGCGCAGCAATAGCGGCGACACTTGCACTTCCAGAACTCACAGGAAGAATGAACGGAATCGCCTTGCGTGTTCCTGTTCCAAACGTCTCCATAGTCGACCTCACAGCAGTGCTAGAAAAGAACGCTACCAAAGAGGACGTGAACATTGCCTTAAAGAAGGCTGCAGGAAGCGAACTGAGAGGAATAATGGACTACACCGATGACCCAGTAGTGTCTACGGACTTCAATCACAACGAGTACTCAGCAGTTGTAGATGGACAATCCACGATGGTTATCGGAGGCAATCTGGTCAAAGTCTTGGCTTGGTATGACAACGAGTGGGGCTTCTCGTGCCGAATGGTGGAACTGATCGAGCTCATTGGCAAGAAAGCCCGTCTCTGATGGACGAAACCTAAAAAAACTCCAACAATTCCAAAACTCAGACCTCTTTACTTTTATGTAGGTGATAGAATGGCTAAATTCCTAACAATGAGTGATTTCGACTTCAAAAACAAAGTGACACTACTCAGAGTTGATTTCAATTCACCGATCGACCCCCAAACCAAAAAGATTCTGGACGACGCACGAATCCGAGCACACGCCGAAACAACCATCAAGGAGTTGGTTCAGAAAGGCGCGAAAGTGGTAATCCTAGCACATCAAGGCAGACCAGGCGACCCAGACTTCACCCCCCTCAAACAGCACGCTGAAATCTTAGGAAAGATATTGAAAAAGCCAACAAAATATGTGGACGACATCTTCGGAGAAAAGGCACAAAAAGCCATCAAACAATTGAAAAGCGGCGAGATTTTGGTTCTAGAAAATGTGCGAACCTTTGCAGATGAACAAAACAAAGGAACACCAGAAGACCATGCAAAATCTGAATTCGTGAGAACGTTGGTTCCGCTCGCCGACGCTTTCGTCAATGATGCCTTCGCAGCCGCACACCGAGCCCACGTATCAATCGTTGGATTCACGGCAGTCTTGCCCAGTGTCGCTGGCAGAATCATGGAGAGAGAACTCAAGGCGTTGAAGAGGGTTTTGGAGGCTCCGGAAAAGCCCTGCGTCTTCATTCTTGGAGGGGCAAAAGGCGACGACTCTTTAGAAATATCTCGATATGTGCTTAAAAATAACATTGCGGATTACGTCTTGACTGGAGGAGTCATAGGACACATATTTCTCGTTGCGAAGGGCATCAATCTCGGAAAACCAAACATGAAATTCTTGGAAAAGAAAGAGTTGATGGGACTGGTGCCTGGAATTCAAGAACTAATGAAAGAATACCCCAAAGCGATTGAGGTGCCAATGGACTTGGCGGTTGAAGTTGCGCAAAAGAGGAAAGAAATAGGAGTAAAAGAACTTCCAACCAACTATGCCATCATTGACATTGGAACAGAAACCGCCGAAAAATACGGAGAGTTCATACGCAAAGCCAAGTCAATTGTCATTAGTGGTCCTATGGGGGTTTTTGAAAACAAAGAGTTCATGACGGGAACCAAAAAGGTCTTAGAGGCAATAGCTGCTTCCAAAGCCTTCTCACTCGTGGGCGGTGGACACACGGTTGCAGCGGTAGAGGAACTGAGACTGACAAACAAAATGTCCTACGTGAGCACTGCGGGAGGGGCGCTCATTGAGTTTCTGATGGGAAAGCAGTTGCCTGGAGTCGTTGCACTCGAGAAAGCCACTACTACTAAAAAAGCATAACTTCCCTTTCTTATTTTTTAGTTTCGCATTTGTTAAAAAAGAGAGAGGGTATGGAGTGTTTTATTTTTTCTTCATCGTGGCTATGAATTCTTCTATGGGGATTGCTGGTAGACTTTTGATTTGGACTGTTCCTCGTGAGCCGAGTTCCATGGAGACTCGTGCGATGGTTTTGTTGTCTGGTGCTTCCACTACGTTGATGAAGTCGTAGGGTCCCAACACAGCGTATTGACTGATTACTTTTGCTCCGAAGGCTTCGATTTCTTTGTTGACTTCTTTGATTCTTTCCGGTTTTGCCTTGACTGTTTTCCATCCTTCCTCTGTGAGGGTTGAGAGCAGAATGTAGATTGGCATTTTATTTTCTCCTTTTAATAGTGTTTGTTGTTGTTTTGTTTTTATGTTTTTGCGTAACAGTGTTTCGAGTGGATTTTTCGATGCAGCTTCCTCTCTCCAGTGGATAACGCAGAAAAGAATTTTTTGCCTTCATCATCTTCATCATCAACCGCCAAAAAAGAGCATTCGATATAGTCGCCTGACTTTGGAATGGGTGTTGCTTCAGGTTCTTTTGACTAACTTGCAAACTAACCCTGAACTAAAGAGGCACATCCTTCAAGTGCCCAAGAGAAAATCTCTTGAACTCTCCCTCTCCAATCGCAATGACGAAACTTTGAATCTCATCGGTCAGGTCTTTCCAGTCGACTCTCAGCATGTTCACCTTTTGATGGTACTCCGTGTAGTTTTTGTGGAAAGAGATGATCACTCCGGTCATGCCTAGTCCCTCCCCAGAAGAAGCGAATATTGCGTTAGGAAACTTCGTGGCATATTTCTTGGCTTGCTCCATCACTTCCGGCGAAAGAATTGCAGGACGCATCTTGACAAAGGTCATGGCTAATATCTCAAACCCCATTCTCTTAAAATTCGGGATGATTGTATATTCCTCGATCATCCCGCTCTTTTCAAGTTTATGACGAGTTCTGGTGATTGTTGGTTGAGAAACCTTAAGGGTTTTGGCGAGGTCTCTGTCGCTTCGTTTCGAATTCTTTAAAAGTTCTCGCAATAATTGTTGAGGTAATTCTTTTCGCATAAACTACAGTCAGAAGCAGTCTTTATTAAAAGTTTTGCAAGGATGCATGTCTTGTTTTGCACTTCGCAACTTAACAGCATCACACCATAGGTTTTGGTTTCATTGAAAGATTTCTGTTTCTGAAATATTTACAGAACCGTAATCATCACTATATTCCTTCATTCGAAAGCATTAATTATGCAGTCCATAAGCGTTCTAACGATTAACAGAGAGCCAGAAAATGAGCAAGAGTTAGTCAAAATTGTTGAGAAGGCACGAAACTATTTTCCGATTAAGACATGGGACGACATCTTGTACCTCGGGAAACTAAACTTGGAACATGACCTTAACATAGCGACAAATGGAAAATCTCTTGGAGCGCTTCTTCTTGAAAGGCTGATAAAAAGAATTGAAAGAATAAAGGACTCTGATAGACTGATGAGTCTCTTGTTAGGGATAACACCCGACCCCGTAGTGGCAGCATACCACTTTTTCGACGGAAAAAATTTCAGAAGAACGCTCTATCTGGTTCACGACTACGTGACCAATAAGGTGGGGGTTGTCTCCTTCTTCCAGTTGAATGAGGAAACTTCAAGAAGGGTGGTTGCACATGGGTTAGGTCACAATAGAGGCTTGCGTCATCATGTGGAACCTATCGACCTCATGTATTCCGAACTGTTGAGGTCACACATGCTTCAAGTGGAAGGTTTCTGTAGAGTTTGCCTGCGTACGTTGACGAAAGCTCAGACAGACACTAAACGCACATCATTGCAAGCGAGTTAGCCCCAACTTGGTTTTTATGCGCTGTTCCAACGCAGGATTAACTTCTATCCCAATGCACCTTCTATCCATGCGTAAGCAGACTCTTATGGTCGTGCCAGAACCTAGTACGGGGTCAACCACCAAGTCCCCTTTATTGGAAGAAGTGTAGATGCATCTCTCAACCAGTTTTTCTGGAAGCTCGTTGCCCGCTGTCTGTTCCCTGTGGTGGTATGGTCGCTTAATAACCCAGACATCCTCAGCATAATGCTTCGGCTTATTGAAAGTGTAGTTGTTCGGTTTTTTCACTAAGAGTAGAAGATGATAATGGGACGTTGTAAATCTCTTCTTAGTGAACACGCCAAACTGGTATTTCCAGATGCAGTGATTTAAGAGATGAAACCCGCTGTCCTCGACAGTGTTAAGCACCGTGCCCAAATTGTTCCAACCAGAGAGCAACCACATGCTTCCAGAAGACGTAAGCGAGTCGTAGGACCAATTCAAAAGTTCTCGTATGAATTTAGGATATTCCTCTGCTAAGACTTCCACGTAGGACAGGGCGTCCGGGGTTCTGTGGTATGTCTGAAGGTTGCCACTAAAACCGATTCCGAAGGGAGGGTCTGCAAATACTAGACTTGCTTTTTCGTTGAGTCTGACATTTCTGAAGTCATCGAATATAATCTTGTGGTTGTCATCAATTTGGAGTATACGCCCAGATGCATTTCCCATAATTACCAGACCAACAAACTATTTACTTCCTACCACCAACTTTTTGCGGAGAGCTCTTAAGGTTCCAGAAACTCTCATAACATGGATTGCCACGGGTTTTTCGCTGACCCTTGTTATAGCCACAACCGAAGCCCTAACCATGTCAACTGCCTTATGAGAACAGCGCAGGATAGCGTAACCGTTTTCTGGGTTAAATTCAACGAGGTAAAGGTTGGTTTGGCTGGCGCCGTATTCTCCAAAAAGTTGCAAGATGGAGTCCCAAATAGCCCTAATGAGGTCTCTTTCACTTAACGGATCTTCGCTCTCAACCTTCAAAGCCAAATAACGCTTTCTCAAACGTCCAATCAATGTTTCACATCTCTTACAACAAACAAACCGGGAGCCACATAACCTGGGCTAAGTTTCTTCCTGTTCTTTTCAAGAATGCTTAAGGGATTCTCCGAAAACCCATGCCAAGCAAGCGACAAAGACAAATCAAAAAGAGTTGCAAGAGCCCCATAATCGTAGGGTCCTCTCAAGAGACTCACATCGGTTGCTCCACTCGAAACCACAATAGGAACGTTAGACCTTTCAGCAAGCACAACTTCCTTCCTAAGACTGGAAAGAAATCGAATTCTCGGAAAACCAGTCAAAAGAAGAAGCGGAGCCATATCGATTTCCAAGGCACTTCCAGTCTTAGAAGCGAGTTCCGCCTCCGCATTGTCAAAGAAGCGTCTGCATGGGAACCCAGTGGAGAAAGCCAAGAGGTCGACTCTTCTGTCCTTGGCTGCTTGTCTCGCAACACTTTTGGAATGGCACGTTACGGATATGATTTCGAACTTTCTTCTAAGGCGTCGTAGGTTTCGAAGCAGCTCACCTGAAGTTTTTGGCACGAGATCGACTCTTGTGACTAAATCCACTCCGACGTTTTCACAGATGGTTCTCAGTTGACGAATTTTCTCTTCTTTAATGTTATAAGGGAGCGGTATACCAAGCGACCGATATCCGAGACTAAAAGATATCTCGACCATTTTTTCTACATGACCCAAGTCGTTTATTTGGGGACGCAGGTGGAGATCGACGAATTTTCTCATGGCAACATCCCGAATTCTTTGCAAACTTTGAGGATGTCTTCGGGTCCTCTTTTCTTGAACTGTATGCGAACACGGATGGGGTCTCCTGTGCAGAGTTTAATGTCGCCGTGAAGAGCAGCTTGCTTGTCTAGACGAAGATAGAGGCTCCTCTTTTCCACGTGTAAACCGATTTCTCTTAGTAGACTTTCTTTGTCCAAAGTGCTAATGCGTGGAAAAAGGCTGTCAATCAAATCCTTTATTGTTTTTTCCTCCTTTATCTTTGCCTCATAGAGTATGATGGGGTTTCCATAATGTCCTTTTAGGTTGGTTATCCTAAACTCAACCTCTTCTGAGGAAACCGTTGGAAAGATTTGCTTTACCGCCTCAATGACCCTGTTCGGGTCCTCGGTTGCGTGGGCAAACAACCTTAGTTCAACAAAGGCTACAGGGATTTTAGACAATCGTGCCACTCTACAATTCTACATCTACTCGGGGTTGTTTTAAATGTTTAATCCGCACGGGCACGGGTTTTACGTTTCTTACGAACCTTTGGAGGCTTCAAACTCTGAAGATGTTGTTTAAGAATTTTCACGTTGTCTTCGTGTTTCGTCTCCCGTCTTAAATCAATCGGAATCTTTAGTCTGAGGGCTTGTTTAAAATCTGTTCCAGCCTCTTTTAATTCGCCTCTGCTAAATCCTTTTCCTTCCCTCGTTCTACCGTTCTTTTTGCGTATTATTGGTTGAATCTTCATTTTTCCTCAACTTGTCATATTTACGCCAGTCTATGATAAAAATTGTGCCATCGGACCATAAAACAAATAATGTGGTTTAGTCGCTATGCGATGTCGAGAGGTAAAATGGAAAGATGATTCCCAAGGAGTTCTTTGTAACTAGTGGCAAAGCCACCAGTTCAACTTCGGAGCTCAACGCCTTTGATTCGGCACTGAAAAACGCTGGAATAGCCCAATGTAACCTAGTATCAGTGAGTTCTGTCCTTCCACCAAGATGCAGGGAAACAAAGTTGAAGCAGATGCCCATCGGTGCAATAACACACGCAGTTGTGGCAAGAATGAACGCAGAAGGAGAAGCAACTATAGGAGCTGGAATCGCATGGGCATGGGAAAAAGACAAGAAATATGGGATTGTGGCAGAGGCTCACGGGTGCATGGATCAAGAGATTTTGGAAGAGACTCTTGAATGGAAGGTCAGAGAGATGGCGAAGATACGAGAGATAGAGATTGATAAAGTAAATTTGCGGATGGAAACCCTTGAAGTGCCTAAAGGTAGTTATGGTTGCGTTATAGCAGCACTAATATACATACCAAGAAATCAGCAATGAGCCCAATAATAGTTGCATCTCTTACTCTCATACTATTCACACAATTATTTTCTTCCTTTCAAGCTTATTAGTCCTTTTTGTAAGAGTTATGGTCGATAGGGAAAAGAGTCAATTTTCATGGTTATGAGATATAGAAGTTTGTTCTAAAAATATTCTTTTCTTTTCAATTGAAGGTAGATGCTTAGAGCGCCAACAACAATCAAGACCATTCCGAAAATCCTAAAGAAAATAATGTACATTCTTACCATCTGGTTGGCTTGTTCAATATTTAAAGGGTATATAGCTTTTGCTAATGCTTCTAGAATCATTACCGCTATATCAACTTCGCTAGGGATAGCAAACCAGAAGCCTAGTATTAAACCAAATATGAAGACAATAATCCTAGGAATAGTACCTCTAGGTTCTGACATAAGGTCACCTAAAGACGGCAGAGAATATATCATATCCCATGCCCAAAAGGTTAATCATTCCAAACATAAGATATCGTTCATTTCTAGTCTGTTGATAAATGAGATAACTTGTGATTGTTAGTAGGATTGGAGCAAGGGAAATGACAAAGTTCTCCCTTTTCCTTCTAGGTTTTTCACCTATGGTGATGCCTAGGATTGGAGGTATTAGAATGGGAATTGGAATTGCAGAATATCCATAATACCACCAAGCTAAGGCATGGAGTAATTCATGAGACATGGCAAGGACAAAAGCCACTGGAATATAAGAAAGGATGCCAGTTCCAAGATTTAGAGAGAGTGCCCATTCGAGACTAGGGATATATGCAAGAGCCACAATTCCCATAACCACAAGACAAAATGCTTTCCCAAAAGATATCTGAGGTAAGTGGTAAGTCCTTTTTATTTTAGGTTCTTGGTACAGCCCAGTTTCATCTTTCTTCCATAAAGATTTCCATGTGCTGTGACAATCGAGGCATTCGAAAGCCTCAAACTCTTCTCGGTAGGCTGTGGTCATTGCTCGTTCCGAGCCACAACTTGGGCAGATAGGGCGTTTCTCTGTGGCTGGGTATCGTATCTCTTCTTGTATTTGTTTCCTTGGGATTATCTTTCTATAGGCTTTTGACTTGTTAAGAAAATCTTCTATCTGTTTCCTTATCTTCTCTTCTTCAACTTTTAATTCATCAAATCTCTCTTTAGTATAGTCATAGTCACGATGACCGTCATCCCTTGCCCAGTCTTTCTCAACTTTCTCTCTCCAAACAGGGTCTTTTATTATTGTTTTCAAGTCTCTAAAAACAGCTAATTTTGGTTCTAAATGCTTCTCACAGAACCATCTTTCACAGAGTTGACATTGATATAATTTTTTCTTTGAGCTATCTTCTTCTCTAACTTTACATTCTGGACAAACATCGAGTCTGTATTCTTTTTCAGACATACCAGACCAGATAGAATTATGAATTTACACACTTAAATCATTATTGATGGAGACAAAACTAGAATTTCATTGTTATGAGGAAGCATATTTGAAAAGAGATGAAAAAGTTGGGAAAGAAAGCCAAAATATTTCACAAAGCTCATCGACATAGTTGATTAGCGCATTCAAGCCTTGGTTACTTTACTCTTTTTCTCCGCTCGCGAGATGCCCTGCGACTCGGTCGAACCTTCTCAGCTCCCAGCCCTCTGTGACGAAGTGCCCGAACCTTCTTGCCAGCACTCGTTAGTCCCCTGAAAACTCTTCCACGATGAACATCTTCGCAAATCCAATTGATATCTTCGTCAGATTTTATGACTGGGTGGCTCGGGTCGACCAAAATGACCTCGAACCATTTGTATTGACCGTCCTGCCAAACCCAATAGGAGTTTAGAACTTCGAGGTTTGGAAACTTTCTTGCTGTCCTCTCCTCAGCAATAAGCCTTAGACTTTTCGCTAGCTTAAATTTTGCTACGCCTATTCTTTTGGGTCTTCGACCAGCCTTAGGAGGAACCTTTCTGAAGCCCCCACGTCGAACACGAACTCTAGCGATGATAAACCCTTGTTTGGCTTTGTACCCTAATCTTCTTGCTCTGTCTAGGCGTGTCGGTCTCTCAACTCTGAGGATTGTGGGTTCTTTGCGCCATTCGATGGCTCGTTGAAACATCAGATCCTTGACATATGAGGCTTCTGGCTTCTTCCAAGCCTCTGCAACATATTTGTACGTCATTTATGAAATCCTCTCCATTTGTGGTTCAACTTTTTGTTACATCCCAACGGAACAACGTCCGCAAATAGCTTGTAGGTATGAAGCCCACAGACTGTTAATAAACCTTTTCAAGTCTTCGACGGCTTATTCGCTAGTCTGGCTTCTTTCACAAGCAAGTATCCGCTATCATCTTTCCAAACCTTCTCTACTCGCAATAACTGAATTTTCCTTCTAAAGTATGGTGCATCGAGAACCAAGGTTTCGTATTCCCCGCCTTCACCAACCAGTGATATCCCAAACTCTCTATTCAAGTCGAGAAGAGAGCCTATTGTGGGAGGGTCGATTTTTCTTCCCAGCCAGCTCTCGTCAAAGCCGTAAGCATACACTCCCACAATGATTACCTCAAAACGCAACTCTATCATTTCCTTCAACAATCGTAAAGGGTCTTCCCGCCAAAGAGGCGCAACCGACTTCAAGTTTAACTCTTGACATATCTTGTCTATTCGCTTCTTTTGATATTGCGATGATATCGCTCCTGAGACGACTCCTTCGATGTCTAGGGTTGCGAGCAGTTTTTTCAAGTCTTCGAGTTCTGCCTCCTTAACTCCCGTAGTTTCAGCCTTTACCAGCGAAATCCCAACAGCCTCCGCGAACAAATCGGTGAGATGGATATTGGGAAAATGAAACATCCAGCTGTCCTCCCTCTGGGGAAGCATGCTCACCAAATATTTCACTTCGTATCCTTGCTTTAAAACGCGATAAAGGGATAGGGCGGAGTCTTTTCCGCCAGTGACTAGAACTGCAACACGCAACTATTGGCAACTCCGTCAGAGCAGTGTCTTGTTGGCTTAAATAAGCGAGCTACATGATGTTAAGGTTTCTTTCTTTTAGGAAGGAACTTGCCTGTTGTATGTTGGTATTCTAAGTATGCTTCACCAAACCTTTTCACTAACAACTCTTCTTCCACGGTGGCTATGCGGAGGTAGCCTGGAACCGCAACAAAAGGAACCAAAGCTACTAGATTAAGAAGAGACAGAAAAAGCCCAGCGAATAAGATGAGGTAGGCGAGATATGAAGGGTGACGCACATAGTGGTAAGGACCCCACGTCACGAGTCTCTGATCCTCAGGCATCTCCCACGATGTGGCATACCTTCCTCTAGCGAGAACACTCCAAATGAATAGAAAGTAGCCAAAACCAGTCGTTAAGATTCCCGCCAACTGCACCCACGAGTCAAAGGGAAACCGAAGTTGAAGGAAAGAACTGTGCAGAGTTGTTTGTAGACCAGCAAAGACCAGAAGAGTGTAACAGAACGATTCTAGAAAGAACAGTACTGTTCCAAGAGCCGAAAGGGCAAAAATAAGTCCTCTTGGGCGTTCCACTTCAGCCTTATATTTGACGCCCTTCTTGCTTGCGCCATGCCTTCTGAGGTTGTACAAGTTTGCGCTCCAGAAACTTATGAGACACAGTGCCAGAAAAACTGCTATTGGCAGGTCGGGAAGCATGAATTTCAGATGCGCATGGAACTATTTATGGGTTCAACAGGGCTTGCCTGTTTTGACTCACAGAATGAAAAACTTTTACGTTAATTTTCCTATACACAGACGAAATGAAACCAAACATCGGAATCAAGATTATAGACATTACGAAAGATAGCGAGTATGAGAGACACCTCTACAGATGCCTTCCACCTCTACCCTTCATAAAATATAGGAAACGCCGAGAATACCTAGAAACCGCAATTCCAAAAGGTTTTCACAAAAAACTTCTAATCTTTAATGAAGAGGTCGTTGGTCAAATCGAGTATGCACCAGCCGAAGCGTCTGGTTACCCAATCACAGGCGATGACATCATTGTGATGAACTGTATTTGGGTTTTAAGAAGAGCGAAAGAACACAACTTTGGAAAGCAACTGCTATCCAACATGATGGAAAGCGAAAGAGATGCTGTAGGTTTTGCCACTATAGGGTTGGAAAACCACTGGAGCCCATGGATGATAAAATGGCAGATGGAGAAACTCGGCTTCAAATCCATAGACTCAATCAAAGTAAAGCACAAAACAAAGCATGTTGGCGAATGCTTCGAGATACACCTCATGTGGCAACCAACAACCGAAAAAGGCAAGCCCCCGACCTGGAACAAAACAAAGTTGTTAGAAGGGGTAGACTTCTGCCTTGCCCACCCCCTCTATCACCCCGAAAAACCAATACTGAAAGAAATCTTTGAGAAATGCTGACCTTATACCTCTGGAAAATTCAGTCCAGTGCCCTTAAGTTCTTTCCACATATCTAACGCAGATTTTTGGTAGACTTCTCCTTCCTTGTAATGTTTTTCGCATGGAAACTCGTTGCACTGGAAGCAACACTTGATATCTCTTGTTTGGCAACACTCCCAGAAGGTGCATCCTTTATGGGTTTCTCTGAATCTTCGGAGTTGCTGGTTCGCCCACTCGCACCCATGGCACCTCTTCTCGGCTCGATTGAATACGGGACATAACTCGCAGTACACGTTGCAGGCACCTATCGCTGGGTCTGCATCGTTTGACATAAAATCCACTCGATCATTTCCTGATTTGAATTGCTATTTTGTTTCCAAACTCTTTGCACTTAGGAAGTTCGCCCTCTGAAATCGGACCCTTCAGACCCAGAACTTGCACTGATAATCCTGGAGATATCTGTTTCATTTCAGGAGCCTTTTCGCTTAGTCTTTTCTCCATTTTCCTGACCGCTTTTTCGAAAAAGCCTCTTCCAAGGTAGGTGTCAAAAACAGCGTATGGTTTTCCTTCTAAGGGGAGCTTGTTGAGTTCGTCGATAAACTTCTTGATGCTTCTGGTTGGTCCCCCAAAGTGGTTTGGAGAGCCTATTAAGATTGCATCATAATCGGGAATCTTGTTGAGGTTTGCCTCTTTCAGTTCGCTAAGGATTGGTTCTGTTCCTTTGACTTCTTTCATTCCTTCTATGATTGTTTCTGCTACGAGTTTTGTGTTGCCATACTTTGATTCGTAAACAACGATGACTTTTGCCAACATATCCACCTTTCGTCACACCAAGTTTGCAAAAACAGAATATATAAAATACTCGTAACATGCAATCGTAATTAACAAGAACTTCAGAAACTCGCTTTTGGGATTTACTTATGATTAACAGCGAGAATTTGCCTAACAAAAGCCTGGTTGCGTGGCTTTTGGAAGGGGAGAACCCCTCGGTTCGCTACTTCACTCTTAGAGACCTTTTGGACGGAAGAGAAGACGACTTGGAGTTGCAAACTGCTAAAGCTGCGATTCCAACCTCAAAGGTGGTAACGAACATATTCTCTAAGCAGAAGTTTGAGGGATATTGGGAAGAGTCAGCGAGTCCTTACCATCCCAAATATAAGTCTTCTTATTGGCAGATTATGACGTTAGGGCAGTTGGGAATGGACAGAAGTGACGAAAGAGTCAGAAAGGCTTGTGAACACGTTTTTCGGTTTCAGTTGGGTGAGGGTGGCTTTTCAAGTTACACTCCCGAACGAGCATTCAAAGAATATCAGTTTCTACGCGAAAAAGGAAAGAAGTTGCCTCCACCGGATGAGTGGGTGCCCGCCCTGGTTTTTGAGCATCAGTATTCATGTCTTACGGGCAACATGGTAGCAGCGTTGATTAGGATGGGATACGGGAATGACCCGAGAGTCAGGAAAGCTTTGGAGTGTCTTGTGAAGATTCAGAACAGGGACGGTGGATGGCTCTGTCCTTACTGGCGAGCACATATCAAAGATACGCACGGATGCTTTTACGGAACGATTTGTCCGCTTGAAGCCCTCAGTGAAGTCCCCAGAAGAATATTGACTAAAGAAATGGAATCTGCAGTGGAGAGAGGAGCAGAGTTTCTTCTTATGCATCGTCTCTTTAAAGCAGATCACCACAATTACAAGGTGATCAATCAGTCGTGGTTGAAACTTGGTTTTCCGTGGTTTTATGGATACAACATCCTGAGAGGGTTAGATGTTTTAACCAAGCTGGGTTATGTTGAGGATGAACGTCTAAGTGACGCCGTGCAAGTTTTGTTGCAAAAACGCCGTGAAGATGGAAGATGGATTCTTGAGAGCGCTCCGACTGGTAGGATGCAAGCTAACATAGAAACTGTGAGTAAACCGAGCAAATGGATAACTTTAATCGCTCTGGGGGTGTTGAAACGCCTTCACAAACTGAGTATTAAAGAGTTAAAGGAAAAGGGAAATGGATGAAGATTTTAGGTGTATCGGGATCAAACAGGAGAGAAGGCAACTCCTATTTGCTGCTCAAAGAGATGTTCAAAGAGGTCTTACCAATCGAGACAAAGATTGTTCAGATAGCGGAACTTAGCATCAAGCCGTGTGAACTCTGCTTTGAATCGTGTGCTCAGAAGCCTTTCAATTGTGTGATTGAGGATGATTTTGAGATACTTTTTGAAGAAATGAAGTCTGCAGATGGCATTGTAGTAGCTTGTCCTTGCTACTTTTACATTCCGTCTAAATTTCAAGCCTTCATGGAGAGAATGAGTTGTTTGGATTATTTTACCGAGAAGAGGCATGGAATAGGACTTTCTCCTTTGAGCGGTAAGTCCTGCGCCCTTATATCTGTCTCAGCGAGCGGCAGCAGTTTCAACGCCTTCCAGATTCTTCATCATCTGCAGGAGTTTGCGTTGATGCTGGGTGTGCGACCCGTTACTACGAGCAATTGGCCGTTTATCGGTTTCTCGGCTAGAAGTGGCGACATCGAGAGAGGCGCTATCCTAAAAGAGAAAGAAATAATCAAACAGGCAAAAGAGCTACTGAAGCGGTTAGTAAGGGAAATAGAGAAGTGAAGAAACCCTAACGAAATATACTATCGGCAAAAAACTTGTTTTGCAACAGCTAAGACTGTGCGAAGTGTTTAAATCAACACGCTGTTCCTTTTGTTAGCCATCGTTGGCGCAGGTCATGAAAAGTGGAACACGAATCCTCTTAATTTCTGCCTTTGTAAACAATATAGGTGGCGGCATCTTCTGGCCCTTTCTTAGTCTACACCTCTACGACCTTGGAGCCAGTTACGTTCAAATTGCGTTGCTAGATTCTCTCTCAGCAGTTATGTACATAACTTCAAGGGCTTGGGGCGCTACTTCGGACTACTTTGGAAGGCGAAAGCCCTTCATCGCCGTTGGCACGGGGTTATCTGCTATTCCCATATTTCTATGTGGCTTCTTTAACTCGTCAACTCCTATCATTGCGTTGTTTATGGTTAGCTCATTCTTCGGCTCGGTTAGTTTTCCATCCTTTTTAGCAGCGCTGACATCTGCAGAAGAGAAGGGCAGGGTGATAGGTTGGTTTTCTATGCTTAGTGGATTGGGTTGGGCTGTGGGAACTTTCTCTATGGGGTTTATCTCTGAGTCTTTGGGTGTTGTAGGTGTCTACGCGACTGCGGCGACGATAATAGTGGTCTCAGCCTTGATTGTTGTGTTTTATCCGCAGGAATTACGCGTGAGCAGAGACAAGAGTTTAATGGGCTATGTTAAGAGCGCGTTCTCGTTCAAGTTTAAGGCTCCGAAAGAGTTTGTGTGGTTCTTGATTGCCATGTTTATCTGCTGGTTCGGATTCCAGTGGAGTGGCCCTCTACTGAGACTGCGCTTCTACGATTTGCTTCAACATTCAAAGGTTATGCTCGGTATAGTCTGGGGTGTGAGCGCATCGGTTTCAGGCGCTATTGTCAGCCCGTTAGCTGGGCGACTCGCAGACAGGGTTGGCGGCGGGAGGATGCTTCAGGTAACCACTTTGATTTATGCTGTTTACACTCCCTTGTTCGCCTTCGTCAACGACCCAATACTGTTCTCCATCTTATGGATTGTTCCGATATGGACATTCAACTGGGTAGCGGCGTTTTCAACACCCGCTCAAATGACGCATGAGAGCGTTAGAGGAGAGGCCATGGGCGCCCTGAACACCGCCACCTACCTTGGAGTGATGCTTGGTGTGCTGGGAGGAGTGTTCGCCGACATGTTCAACAGAGAATTGGGAATATTGATGACACCCTTGTTTTTTGTTGTCACTTGGATTGCTTTGCTGCCTCTCGTAAAATTCTACAAGAACCGCTCAACTAAGGCACTGTGATTAGCCGCGTGAGATGCAAGGAAATTTGATTATGGTTTAAATTCTCGGAATTTGTGCATGGATAGTAACATAGTTCATTACTTTGCCTGGTCATTTCTCTTTCATCAGTAACGTGAAGATTAGCATCGCTTCAACTAATACAGCTAGTGCATTTATTCCCGGAAGGATGGATCCGGTCAAATCTGCGAGAAATCCAACCATTAACGGTCCTGTGAAGCCTCCTAGTCCTCCAAGGGAGAAGAGGATTCCTGTAGCGGCTCCCATGTATTTTGCGCCAACTTGCTGCATGTCCATTAGGATTACAATCAGTAGAGGTGCCATGCCTCCATAACTTATGCCGTAGAAAATCAAAGAGGCAATTAGGGGCACATCAATGGCTGTGGCTGTGGCGAATATGCAGATGCCTTGAATTAGCAATGTAACGAAAACTAGAGGTTTTCTTGAGCCTGCTTTTCCAAGTGCAGGAGTAACTATGTTTCCGATCAAACCGGACCAACCGGGAACTGAGGCGATGAATCCTGCCTCTGCTGGATTCATTCCTTTTAGTTCCAATAATTTTGGAAGCCACCTTGTAAAGCCATAGCCAGCGAAGAAAGCAGATGAAAAAGCTATGATGGTAACTATCCAAACATACTTTTCTCTAACCAATTTTGTCATAGCCTCTCGCAGTGGTACAGTTGCGATGCGCCCGGTCTCAGTGGATGGTGCTTCCCTTCCAAACAACAGCCAAATGAAGGCCATTGAAAATCCAAGAAGTGCATAGAGGCGGAGGACATCTCTCCAAGTGCCTACAAGTGGCATAATGATAGTATTGGTGATGGTGAGTGCGGTGGAGCTACCGATGAAAGCGCCAGTCATATACATGCCAGAAGCCAATCCCCGTTCCTTGCCAGAGAACCATGAAGCCACAATCTTGGGTGAACCAACTGAAAGAAATGGGCCTCCGATGCCGAATACGCAGACAGATAGGAATAAGGTCTCGAAGTTGGTGGCGAAGGATTGCAGAACCGCTGATAAGGGAACTAACGCGATCGCCGCCACTATCAGTCTTCTCATTCCAGCACGATCAATCAAGAGACCTACGGAAATGGCTAAAGGGATGTATACGAGTAGTATGGCTCCTAATATGGAGCCTATTTGAGAGTAGGTCAAAGTCAAATCGTTTGCTATTGGTGTGACAAGCGGGGGAATAGAAGACCCGATCATGCCAAAAGCAAAGTAAGCAAGCCATATTAGAGCTAGCATAACCCATCTATAACTGGATTTGATAGAAAGACCCGCCTCATTTTCCATGTTTTCCTAGTATGAGTCTCTATTAACTATTTAAGCCCTTCAACGACTGATGATACTAATCACTTAGGTAATTACACAGCTGATGAGTAGAACATAACTTTGAAGTTTGGTGTAGGGTGAATTCGAATTCACGAACCTCTACGGACAATCGCTTCATGAGCGCGCAAAGATTTAATAAACCATAGAAGTAGACCCATAGCGTGTGAAACGCCCATGCGAAGTGAAGGGATTTTCAAAAAAATCCTAGTTCCTACGGATGGATCACCTCCTTCAGTCATTTCCCAGCAACTGGGCGCACTTATCGCAGAAAAATTTCACTCAGAAACAACTGTCCTTTATGCGGTATCTCATGGGCTTGAGCGCCCTAGACTCAGAGAAACCTTGGCTGAAATCTATGAGCCTACCCAGTTAGGTGCTCAATTCGCCCGCGCTCGCGCGCGTGAATATGATGAAGGGAAGAAGAGCATCTCTGAAGCTGCGGCTCTGTTCAAACAAAAAGGCATTGCCGTAGAAGAAAAACTAGTTGAACATGCTGACCCAGCAGAAGCAATTATCGAAGAAGCCGAAAAAGGAGATTACGATTTAATAATAATGGGACAAAGCGGAGCAAAAGAAAAGGAACCTCATTTGGGAAGTATGGCTGAAAAGGTATCGCAGCACGCGCGAACTCCTGTCTTGATTGCGCGAGAGAGAAGTTCAGTTTCTAGAATATTGGTTCCAATTGATGGTTCTGAAAATGCGGGAGAAGCTCTCGAATATGCCGCTGCCATTGCCAAAAAAACCAACGCGAGAATGACCTTACTTTACGTCTTAGAACGAAGCCTTTTCAAACCAAAATCTGAAGAAGATAGGAAGATTGGGGCTCTCATATTATCTAAAGCTGCCGATGAAGTCAAGGGAATAGAATTACATCAAAAACTTGAGTCAGGAAATCCAGCCAAAATAATCACTCAAATGGCGGACAAGGAAGATTATGACTTGATCGTCATGGGAAGCAAAGGCCAAGGTGCTAGGATGCGTTTCTGGTTAGGTAGCGTTAGCTCTCACGTCATCCATTATGCAAACCGCTCAGTTCTCATAGTGCGTCCTCGCCAAGAAAAGAAGGGAATGGTTGCAGGGCTTTCACCTGAAGGAACAATCAATAGGCTTGTCAACCTCTTTGTCGCATCAATGGATGCGGTTGGCTCATACGTGAGAGAGAGGATGGGTGAAAGTAGTCTGCACAACATGTTTGAGTACCAAAGTGAGAAATTCGGCAAGGGTTTGGAGAAAATTGTCTGGAGAGCGGATGATATCGCAAAAGACATGATTCGTCTGAACTTTCAGCCCTTTGGAATGGAAGCGAAATATAGCGGGAACAGTGAGAAAGCGACAATAGTTGTCACAAAGTGCCCGCTACCAGAGAGATTCCTTCAGTCAGTCGAATTTCTGAAAGAGTTTACGTTTGAACAACAGGAGGCTAAAATGGAAGAGTTGTTCGCTTCGCGTGACAGAGTCAGTTCGTCATGGGATTGGCCTCCAAAGAAAACAGAAGTCTGTGCGACATGCAGGATAGTCATGCCCGAGTTTGGAAAGAAGTTTGGTTTCATCTGGAAACACCGAGTGATTGCTGAGGTCCCACCAAAGTGCGTTTTCGATATCGAAATCACAAAGCACGAGCGCTAGAATACTTAATGATGAAGGATTAGTGGTTACAAGTTACTTCACAGACAAAGTTAAGATTGGTGAAGAAATTTGGAGAGAAAAAAAACTTCTTCTTCGACGATGAGGGGATGTGCTAGATATTGCTTTTGGGAAGCCGAGAAAAGCGGTATCCAAGGAGCTGAAGAATGACATAGCGATCAGAGTGGATCCAAAAAAAGGAGTAGTGGTGGTCACTGTTCTAAACTGCATTTTTCATTTGGTGCAGGGGGTGGGATTTGAACCCACGAAGGCCTTCGCCATGAGGCCCTGAACCTCACCCCTTTGACCTGGCTTGGGAACCCCTGCCCAACTTAACAATTCAAGAAAAGTCTTACTTAAGTTTCTCCTCAAACTTGAAAACAAACGTTATCAAGTGATATCATAGGTTATCATGCCAACAGAGCCCAAAGGAGCACCTATTCCAAAAACACAAACCCAAGACAAAAGGTTATTTCGACAATTGATGAAAAAAATAAAAATTTTTCTGGCGTTTTCAACGAGGAGAAGAAGATGAAGAAGAGCAGAATAATTTTGACCCTCCCCCCCTCTATAGAGACCTAGACACAGACAGACACACACATGTCGCTACTCTTTCTCTTTCAAAGAAGCGTCATGCTTCCCCTCATCAATCTCCCTCTGCACCTCCCTTGGGTCCTTGCCTTCCACTGTCACTCCCATGCTCGTGCAGGTTCCCAAGACCTCCTTCACCGCACCCTTAACATTCCGTGCCAACAACTCGTGCCGCTTAACCCCAGCGATACGCACAACCTGCTCTAAAGAAAGATTCCCCACCTTCTCAGTCTTCGGATTCCCCGAACCCTTCCCAACCCCCAACTCGCTAACAATCAACGCAGACATCGTCGGAGTACCCACCACCACCTCAAACTCCTTTGTCTCCGTGTCCACGATTATCTTAACTGGAACCTTCATGCCAGCAAAACTCCTCGTGGCATCGTTAATCTTATTCACAATAGCCAACACGTTCACGCCAAGCGGACCAAGAGCCGGCCCCAAAGGAGGACCACCACTCGCTTGTCCGCCAGGCACCAAGGCGTCGATTGTCTTCTTTTCGCCCATCTTTATTCCTCCTTCCTCGCCTTCTCTGCAAGTTTCACGTAGTCAGCGTGAACAGTGATTGGCATGGTGAATGTCGCCTCCAACAACTCCAGCGTCACCTCTTCCTTTGTTCTATCTATCCTGGTGATTCTTGCTCTCATCCCCTTGAAGGGGCCTCCCACAACCTCGACTATGTCTTCTTCGCTCAAGTCCTCGATGACAGGTCTTACGACTATGTATCTCTCGATCTCGGAGAAGTTGACGATTCCTGGAACCCTCGACCTCACGTGTTTGATCCCCGCTATGACTTTCTCGACAAAGTGAGGCCCATCGGCTTCGATAAACACGTAACCCTTAAGCGTCTCTGGCACGAGAACCGCCTTTATCGGCAACTTGCTCGTTTCAGCCCTTACCGCAATGAGGTTTGCCACGTTCTTCTCTTGCCCCGCTGTAGTTCGCACAGCAAAAATAACTCCGAGAGGCTTCTGCTCCATTCTCCTGTTTCCTCAATTGACTTAGAACCCTGTTAAGATGCCTGCGATTAATTTGACAAGGAACCCGACAACCCCCACCACAAGGGTTCCTAGAAAACATATTTTTATCGAGAGCCAAAGCTCGCTTCTCCCAGGCTTCGTGGCAAGCCTAAGCAATCTCACGGATGATTGAAGGAAAGATCTCAGTCCCAAGGTTCATCGCATTCTCAAAAGAACAACAACTAATATAAAAAGTATTTTGAAGAGAAATCTAACTATCTTCTTGAAAAACCGCCCTTTTTAGCTTTCCACATCCTAACTGTGGATGTTTATTTATGAATGAAATATAGGCTTACATGCGCACACGATAAACGTTTATTTCAATCCGTGTGTAGTATTTGTAACGGTTTTCGTGTTGTCTGCAAGTTGGGAAAACGTAGTCCGCCTCGAAAGAGACGAAAAAATCATCACCAGCCTTAAAGCAGAGTACGAACTCCCAGCCTCTAAAAGACCTCCAGAAGGTTCTGGTGCAGCCTTCACCATATCATTATCCTCAATCAGCAAGGACGGATACATGGTTTTCACCAACCGTCGAATCTTCTTTGTAGAGAAAAGAGGATTCTTCACCGAAACGCACGCTGTTGTTCTTGACATTCGCTACGAAGACGTCATAGGAATGTCAACAGGTGGAATCTTAATCAAGCACCTCTCCATCACCGACAAAAACGACGAAGAACACAAATTTCACCTCGATACAGGGACGCCTGCGGAACTAATCCCCTGCATAAAACAGTTCATGGACGCCCGACAAGAGGAAATCGAGAAAGAAAGAGCGAAAGAACGAGTTCAAATCGTAGCAGACTTCTCTTTCCTAAAGTCTATCATGGAGAAAGGCGGAATAGTCCTACAGACAATCTCATGCCCGTTCTGCGGAGCCAGCGTTCCAATACCAGAAACAGGCAACGTCTTCAAGTGCAACTACTGCAACAAGGACATCTATGCGATGGACGTTTTCAAGAAAATCAAGGAATTAATAGGCGAAGGCACGAGCGAAGAAGTGGAAAAACCCAAGGAATTGATTCTTCCGACGTGGTTGTGTCCCCGACTCCCTGAAACATACCCACAAGAACTCATAACCAAATACAAACGCACATACCCACACAATCCAACAGGAGTTTTGGAGCTTCATATATCTCGAAAAATGAAGGAAGGCAAAACAAGAGAACAAGCCATTCAAGAACTTCTCCAGGAAAGCTAACATTGTCACCCACTAATTAATCTCAGACTCTTTGAATCGACAAGCCGACTTCGCTTAGCGCCTTTACCAGATTCTCTTTGTCTTGACCTTTGATTCCCTTCCAGTCCAAAACTGCTGTTTTCACGTTTTCCACGGTTCTTTCGGCACACTGCCTAATCATTTCGGCGTTCACTGCGGAAACTGCATATTTCGGGATTATGTGACCGAAAGCTTTCTCAGTGGTTAAGGCGATTTTGGTGAACTTTGGGTTGTAGTGTGAACCGCCAACACCCAACACGGCTGGATAACTCGACCCCCTAGAAACCGCGGTCATGGTAGCGTGGGCTACAGCCTCAGCCGCCCTCAAGTCCCTCCACTCTTTAGGTGAACTGCCCAACTCAGCAAACATTGCTGGGACATCTAACGACGGACCGTGATGAGTGCACTCGTAAGAAACCTCGTAGTCGAGTTTCATCTCCTCCTTTAGATTCGCCATCTCAACAAGTGCATCCTTCATTGCACTCGCTGGAGCGACAGAAACTTTCTTCGAAATGCCACCGAACTCTGCTTTATCGAGATTGCCCGGCGTGTGGACAGATAATGTGGGGATTCCCTTGAGACTGCTGTGACGGGACACGAAGATTAGCAGTTGAGGGGCGAAAAAGTTGGTGATGAACTGTGTGTTGACGATTTCTTCGTTGATGAAAATAAGCCTAACTTCACGACGTTGAATTCTCTTTAAATAAGCAGGGTTTTGATGAAACGATTCCGAAATCTCCTCAAACCCGTAATGTTGTATGATTTTTTGAGCGATGTTCACGCCTGCCAAGTCTCTGGTTGACGCTACAATCAAAATCATTTGGGCCCTTCCACCAAGATAATGAACGCTTTCATAAAACTTAAATCAATAGGAACGAAAATCAAACCAAACACACTGAGAAGGTTTGGAAATTGCATCTGTTAACCCTCAAGGACTGGCCCTCAAAGAGAATCATTGCCATGGTTGAAAAAGCTGTAAAAATTAAGAATGATCCCAGACAGTATCGCAGTTCTTTAAAGGACAAATCTTTGGCGATGGTCTTCCAGAAGACCTCGACCAGAACACGGGTTTCTTTTGAGGCGGCCATGACACAACTCGGGGGACACGGAATCTATCTGGACTGGAGAACCACAAACTTCGCGTTAGCAGACATCAGAGACGAAACCCAATATCTGTCGAGGAATGTAGACTGCATCTTGGCTCGCCTGTTACAGCACAACGATTTAAGAGCGATGGCAGAATCCTCTGGGGTTCCAGTGATAAACGGATGCGACGAGAAATACCATCCTTGCCAAGCGATTTCCGATTTAATGACGATGAAGGAGAAAAAAGGTTCGCTAAAAGGGTTGAAGCTCGTTTACATAGGAGTCCACAACAACGTGTGCAACTCCCTGATTGAAGGATGCACAAAGACCGGAGTGAAAATCACCACAGTGACACCAATCATAAACGAACCTGCCTTCGACAAGGAATTAGTGGATAAGGCTAAGCGAACCAGACTTTACGAAACAACACTCGATGTTAAAGAAGCAGTAAAAGACGCAGACTTCATCTATACCGACACCTGGGTGGACATGGAGTTCTTCCTCGACCCAAAGTTCAAGGAAGAGAAAGAAAAGAGAATCAAACTAATGAAACCATACCAAATCAACAGCGAGTTGATGAAGGATAGCAACGCCTTAATAATGCACGACATGCCGATTCACAGGGGCTACGAGATAAGCGCCGAAGTGATAGAAAGCCCCAACTCCATAATCTATGAGCAAAGCGAGAACAGGCTTCACTCAGCCAAAGGAATTCTTCTAGAACTTCTAGGCTCGACGTAGAAACTTTATTCGGAGACCGCTTTCATTGTCTCAAGGTTTGACAGGTATCTCTATGAAGGTTTGTGGAATCGTTGGCAGCCCAAAGAAAAATGGAAATGTTGACTTGCTTGTATCTCTCAAGTGCTAAGGGGTGCCAGCAGCCAAGGAGCAAAAACACGTAAAATCTACCTCAACGACCTGAACGTCAAGCCATGCCAGAGCTGTGGAGTCGACCCTTATCCGAAGTATTGCTTTTTTGACGATGACATGAAGCAAATATATGATGCTCTGGAGACTTGTAATGCCATAGTGCTGGGTTCCCCAGTATACTTCGACACAGTCAGCGCCCAAACCAAACTGATGATAGACCGTAGCAACTGCCTACTACCCTATGTTAAGCGTCCAGATGGAACATACGGTTTTGAAAGAAGAATAAAGAAACAAAAGAAGGGAGTCTTCATCGCAGTCGCGGGCACAGACCAAGAATTCAATACCATTCTGACAACAGTAAAGGGATTCTTTAATTGGGCGAACATCGAGTTGGCTGAAACGATTCTATACTCCCACGACGACAACGAGTTAGGGAGCGTAAGAAAAGACGAGAAAAGAATGGTGCAAGCCTTTGAAATTGGAGTTCGAATTACAAAATCAGGAAAAGGCTAAACGCTCTTTTGTGCCAAATGTACCCACTGTCTCACTGTAGCAGTGCATGTGCTATCTAAGAGATAGTCAACACTAATTTCTTCTCTTAGATATTGAACTAGCCCAGAGTCTTTCAAGCGATTCATCTGCCAAGTCAACGCTTGAGACGAGATTCTGAGTTGCTGAGCCAATTCTCTGTAAGAAACCTGACAAACAAAGGCGCAATCGAAATCGTAGGCAAAAAATCTGTCAGCGTAAGGAATGAGAATGCATCCCAAACTTATTACCCAAGATCACAAAACTAACTGCAGGACGCCTAAACATGAAGTGGAATGAAATTCTAAAAAAAGAAGAATATAGCCCAGAAGAACCCGACAAACTAGTCATGCAGTTCACAAAATTCCTAAAAAACCAACACACAAAACGTATTCTCGATTTAGGATGCGGAGCAGGAAGACACACTATATATTTCGCAAAACAAGGACTCGAAACCCATGGAATTGACATCTCAGAAACGGGTCTCATAAAAGCCAAAAAAAGACTTAAAAAAGAGAGGCTGAACGCTGCCCTAATTAAATGTGACATGAAAGCGCTACCCTACATCGATGGTTGTTTTGATGCAGTCATAAGCCTCTATACAATCTATCACAACGCCAAACAAGGAATAAAAGGAACAATAAATGAAATCTACCGAACTCTAAGAAAAGAAGGAACCATACTCCTAAACTTCCAAACAAAACGAAGCGGCAAATATGGTAAAGGAACAGAAATAGAAGAAAACACCTTCATCCAAGAAAACGGACCAGAAAAAGGCGTAATCCACCACTTCGTCGACAAAGACGAAATCCACGAATTACTTGAAAGCTTTAGACTTTTAGAGACTAAGCTTGAAGAACACGAGATTGAAGGATACCTTCGAAGCCGTTGGACAGTTTTAGCAAAAAAAGACTAGCCTTCAGCCTCCGAGCACCTTAACCCCCTCTATTCTTAGAGAAGGCACAATACAGTATCTGGACTGCTTCGTCTCACGTCCAACCCCAGAGACCTTCATAAACCAGTCAAAGGCTATGCCCGAAACCATTCCACCCCTGATTGGATGTCGCACCTCGCCGTTCTCTATGAGGTGTGCACGCGACAACTGCGCACTAATCAGCCCAGAACCAACCTGAACAAAGCCTGACATGGCTTCAACTAGGACTCCTTTCTCCACCTCGCTAGTTAATTCGGACTGTGTCTTGTTGCCAAGTCGAATCGTAAGGTTTGAGGGATAAATTCCAGGCTTGGAACGGTAGCCTCCTCCGATTATCGACCTAGTCATATCCAGTCCTCCAGCGGCAACATCTCTGCTAGCGTTTCCAGTGTTCACCATTGCCAGAGCGTTTGCTGAGGTGGCGTTGTGAAGGAAGCGCAGCAATTTGCCTTTTCTCGTTATTTCTGTCGTCTGCGACGGGTGTCCCTCATCATCAAAGCATTGGGAACCAAAACCGCCCTTCAACACGCCGTCATCACTGATCTCCAAGTTCTCGGAAACCACAACTTCGCCGATTTTATTTGCCCAAGCAGACCGCCTAGTGGCTACGGCGTCTCCTCTCAGGGCGCCAACAAGTGCGTCAAACAACTGATAAGCGACCGCCGCGGGTTCAAAAACGGCTGTTCCCTCAAAACTCTCAATCTTGCGGGGCTTGAATTGGGCGACAACCATCTTAGCCACGTTCTCTCCGACAACCTCGGGATTGATGTCAGCCGAACGCTTCAACTCGTAGTCGTCACATGAAGGCGTGACTTCGTTTGCGTCTTCTCCAGCCCCGCCCAAATAGATGAAACTCTTGGTGAATTTCTCTTCTGCGTCAACTCCCAAGGAATTGATCACTTGTCGCTTGCCTATTTGATAAGACACTATTCCAGTCTTTGCAATAACCCGTGGGTCATAGTCTTCTGCGGCTTCAACAGCCCGTCTCGCAACGTCCACAACATCCGAAGCGTCGATAGCCTCAAACCTCTTATCGTACAAGCCAGGCACCTTCGGAATTTTTGAAGCGGTGGGAAGCGAGAAATGAGGAATGGCAGTGCTTGCCCTTGCGATGCTCAGTGCTCTATAGGCGGATTCCACTATCGCCTTTTCGTCCACGAGGTTAGTGCAAGCGAAACCAACTTTTTCGCCGTCAACTGCTACGCGAAAACCCACGCCAGCGTCGGATGTCACGTTTTCGGCAAAGATTTCCGAGTTTCTAATGAAAACTTCGGTTGCTTGAGTGTCTGTCAGGAATGCTTCAGCGTGTGTGGCTCCTCTTTTAATGACATTTGAAATGGCTTTGTCGGCTGCATCGCTTAAAGACTCCCATCTTTCATCCAAACTCGGCTTTGATTTTTTCATTCAGTTAGCCTCCTGTTCCTCCAACGGTTATTTCACAGCGGATGGCTGGCACGATTCTCCCTTGCACCGCAAACTGATACTTTCCGCACGCTCCTGGTCTGAGCACAGCCTTGTCGCTGACTGCGTCTATTGTTTTGAAAACTTGAATCGCGTTGCCAGCTAGGTTTGCGCCTCTGAGCAACTCAGCCGTTTCTCCCTTTCTTATCCATCTTGCGCTTTGAAAGCCAAACGTGAAGTCGGCGTTGGAATCAGCCTGCCCCCCAAAAGTTCCTTCGATTAGAAGCCCTTCACTGATATCCTCAATCATTTCCTCGAGTTTGTAGTCGCCAGGTTCGATGCCTATGTTCGTCTGCCTAATCAGAGGCTCTACACTGTAGTCCCAGGCGTGACTGTTGCCAGTTGGAGAAACACCCGTAGCCGCTGCGCTGGTTCGGTCGTGCATGAACGAACGCAACACGCCGTTCTCGATTAGAACCGTGCGCTCACACTTCACTCCTTCGTCGTCGTAGGGGAAGTAGCCAAGACCAGACGGCACAGACCCGTCATCATAAATCGTAATCAACTTTGATGATGCCAGGGCGCCAATCTGCTTTCCGAATCCTCCCCCAGCCATGGCTAAGTCTGCTTCTAATGGATGACCTATAGCCTCGTGGAGCAGGGTTGCGCAGAGATTGGGTTGAATGACAGACCGAAACTTTCCTGAAGGAGGCGCTTTAGCACTAAGAAGGTTAATAGCTTTCAGACCCACATATTTACCAATGTCGTATGGTTGTCTTTCATCAAAAAGTTCCAAACCACCCGTGTGACCAGCAGTCTCAGAAGCTGGACAAATAACATCGGTTTTCCTCGCAACTGCGTTAACCATTAGCAAAACCCGTGTAGAGGCTTGACGAATGCGAGCTCCTTCGGAACTAGCGAAGAATTTTTCGTCTTGAATCCCGATGTATGAGGCTGTTGCGTTCACTATATCTGGTCCAGCTTCCTTGGCTCCCTTGTAAGCCTGAAAAGGTATCTGCGCGATTTCTTCAGAGGACGCTTCAGAAGGCGGCTTTCTAACCCTTGCCGAAATATCAGTTACAACTCCTCTTATTGGTTCGAGCTCTATTTTCTGTGTCTTTGATTTGACTGAAGCCTTCGCAAGTTTAACCGCAGTTTCGAGGGTTTTCAAGGCGTTTGTCTCGTCGCAAGTGTTTGTTGAGCTGAAGCCCCAAGACATTTTGTCGACGAGCGCTCTAACGCCGACACCGCTTAGTGTTATGTTGGAGAATTCTTCAACAAAACCGTTCTGTACGGAGCAGACGCTCATGAAGCGCCTTTGACCACGAATCTGCACCAAATCAGCGAGAGACGCAACCTTGGATTCTAAACATTTTTCAAGCACTTCAAACATTATCGTTCTCTCCGTGCACGCTTTGAGTGATTACTCCCTTCTTTTTATAGAAGGAAGAGATTATGTAAGACTTTTCATATGTAAAATCCTCTTATCATAAGTTTTAAGTGGAAAACCCTTTACTGTCAAAAGGCTAAACCATAGCCAAACACAGGGAATGGCGAGACGATTCAGGCGGAAACCAAACTTGACTACATCTACGCTCACGAAATTCCTTGACTCCCTCTCCTCTAAACCCATCACTCGATACCTGATCTACTCGTTTTCAGCCATCTTCTTTTTCGTGGTAATTTTGGTTCCGCCAATCCTGGGAATTCTTCTCAAGTGGAACCTAATCGGTCAGATATTTGAAGACCCCGACTTGATGGCAAGTGCACTATCCGCTATTCAAGCCTCCTTCGCAATTGCCGTCTCTGTCTCAGTAATTGACGTGATCCTTGGCTTGCCAATGGCTTGGTACATAGTGAGGGGAAGGTCAAGGTGGCTTCAGGTCATCGACACCTTGGCTGACATTCCCTTCATTGTTCCAACGGTCACTCTGGGCTATTCACTTCGACTCTTCTGGAGCGACCCTGAAGGCGTCTCCTCACTTTTCGCAACAACTCTTGTCTCTCCTGGTTGGCTTCTGGTGGTCTTGTTGCACTTCGCCTTCTCTTACCCCGTGGTTGTAAGAGTGATTGTTGGAGCCCTCTACGATTACCAACTCGTGTACGAAGAAGCCGCAAGAACCTTGGGTGCGCCTCCGCTAACCGTTGACAGAACAGTCACGTTTCCGATTCTTAAGCCGTCCATAATCTCGTCCTTCATTTTAGCCTTCGCAAGGTCTCTTTCTGAAACTGGAGCAACGGTGATGGTGGCTGACTCCTTTCAGAACGGTCCAGTTTTCATTCAAAAAAACTATGACCCAATCAACCCTAATTATGGACCCTTAGTCTTCGTAAGCTCTTTACTCATAGTCACTTCTTGTATAATCTTTGTCATAATAACGGTGCTTGGTCCAAAACTTCGCTTGCCCATAAAAGGGGTTTGGCCAGTCGCCGAAAGAAGATTGAGCGGTGGCAACGTGGCGACTTTACGAAACAGCATAACACTTCTCGTTTTCATCTTTCTTGTCTTAATTCCTTCAATTTTCGTTGCACTCCCTGCATTGCACGCCATCGCAAACGGAACCCTAAACGAGGCGATTGGTGGAGTTGGCATATGGGGCGACTATTGGCAAAGCCTCCTTCTCTCATATTTTATTGGAGCCATCGTGACACTGCTCAACTTGGTTGTTGGTTTACCACTTGCGATTCTAATAGCACGAAAAAGGTTTGGGGGTCTCCTCTCAAAAATCCTTGACGTATTGGTCAATATACCATTGATTGTTCCATCCATAGCGCTGGGCTTCTCGCTAAGATTGTTTTGGACAGAAAGTTTCAGGGGCATTCCAGAAATAGCGTTAGTGACCTTTGCCCACCTTGCGATTACCTATCCTTACTTTGTCAGAACCATGTCTGCAGCCGTTGAAAGAGTTAACATAGACTTTGAGGATGCGGCACGGATACTCGGAGCCAAGCCCTTTACAGTTTTTAAAACCATCATCTTACCCTTAACAAAATACTCTCTGTTCTCAGGCGCAGTCATAATGTTCACAAGAAGTGTCGACGAAACAGGAGCAACCTTAGCGGTCACCACCCTTAAAACCGCCCCAGTCTTGCTAGTTGACTGGGTTAAAAAATTCCTCAGCCAATCATCTCCAACCACAATTACTTCGTTAGATATAGGTTTAGGATGCGGATTTCTGATTGTATTCTCTTTTATTGTTCTGCTCGTTTTGAGGCTGTTAGTTAGGGGAAGGAGGAGATATTAATTGTTTAATATCTGCAGCACTACACTTTCATATCTGACGAGCTTGGGAGGCTAATCACGCTAATGCCTGAAGTCAAAGTGGTGAATGTAACAAAAACATTCGCTAAAGGTAAGATAGTCGCTGTAGACAACGTGAGCCTCCACATCAGAGACAAAGAATATTTCTCCCTCCTCGGTCCAAGCGGCTGTGGCAAAACAACACTTCTCAGGTTGATTGCGGGTTTGGTTCAACCAGACGAAGGTGAAATCTACATTGAAGGAAAGCTCGTGAACGATGTCCCACCCGAAGACAGAGGCATAGGCTTCGTCTTCCAAACTTACGCCCTGTTTCCCCACATGGATGTCTGGGACAACGTCACTTATGGACCCAGAGTGAAGGCTTGGGAGGAAGACAAGAGCACAAGAATCGGACGAGAAATGCTAGAAATGGTAAGACTTTATGAGCGTGCCGACGCTGTTCCCAACGAACTAAGTGGGGGAATGATGCAGAGAGTCGCCTTAGCGAGAGCATTGGCTGCCGGAGCAAAACTACTACTGCTAGACGAACCCTTAGGCGCCTTAGACGCAAAGATTCGCTTAGCACTAAGATACGATCTAAGAAAACTCGTAAAAGACCTCGAACTAACCGCCATACATGTCACCCACGATCAAGCAGAAGCCACAGCAATCTCAGACAGAATAGCCGTCATGAGAAAAGGAAAGGTTCTACAGGTTGGAAATCCACAAGAACTCTACATGACCCCTAAAGACATTTTTGTAGCTCATTTTATTGGGGAATCAAACTTCTTGGAAGGCTATGTTTCAAAAATCAAAGGGAAGAAGGAATCCGTTATCGAGTTGCGCCAAGGCTTCCTTCTCCGGGCACTAGACAAAAGATACAAAACTGGTGGAAAAGTCGCCATAGCCGTGAGACCAGAAGCCCTTGAAGTCAGAAAGGATAGAACAAAGGGACTGAACTCGCTTTTCGGTGAGGTTGAAGGGGTCCAGTTCGAGGGAACAAACATACGATACGAGATTAGACTTGAAAACGGGGACAACATAATTGTTGTTCGCCCATCTCTATCCGCCGAATGGTTTAGCGCCGGAGAAAAGGTTATTGTGGGCTTTCCAATCGATAAAATCTTTGTCTTCCCATATCCTAAAAGGGGTTTGAGAGAGGAGTTAGCTCTTGAATAGCACAAGAATCTTAAATACGCATTCTCCCAGTATTGATATTAACGCTGTTAAAGAGTGGATCAATCATGGAAAGATGGTTTGCCAAAAGGCGAAAGTCTAAGGTTCTGGAAATCGCCGACAGACAGATGGCACTGGCGATAGACACGGTGGTAGAACTGGAAAAATCCATCAACGCGGCTCTAAAAGGAGACAAGAAAGAAGCATTAAAGTCTATTGAAAAATTATCCATCACAGAACACGAGATCGATGAACTCCGAAGAACCGTTTTTGAGGAGTTGACAAGGGGGAGTCTGCCCTCAAAGGATCGAGAAGACATCATGCACTTGGTAAAAAGACTAGATGAAATGGCGGATCATGTGAAGGATGCAGCGAGAGCCGTCGCACTCCTGTTAGAAGCGAAGGTTATGAAAGAAATGTGGGAACTATTCGAATCGACCTCTAAGGATCTGGTGTCCTGCGCAACGACTCTGCGTAAGGCTATCGATAAGTTAGGCACAAATCCTTCCGAGGCTATGGAACTCGCAAGAACAATTGACACAATAGAAAATACGGTTGACGAGAAATACCTGAAGTCAAAGGCGTTGCTACTAAAGCACTCTGATAAAATGAACGCGGCAACGATTTTGTTGCTTAAGGATTTGATTGAGGAGATGGAGCACGTGGCTGACAGTTGCGACGACACCGCTGATTACGTGAGGATCTTGACTGTTGGCAGAGAAAGCGTGTGACATCACCTTCCCCGGTTTGTGTATGGGTGTGGTGCCGAAACTCTTATTCTGAACGATTTCCCTTCTCTTATCTGGGTTGGTGAGCTGGCAGACGGCTTTCGAACGCTCTGAACGCTCAGAAGTGTTTGAGGAAACTCCGCCCACCAATGCAGAACTGCAACGCTCGCAAGGGCGTGGGACGAGAGTCTTGGCTCCGAAACAGAAACGAAACGTCCACTCGGCAATAGGACGATGATGCATGGCTAAGTTGTTGAGGATGCTGGTGGAAGCGGTGAAACGGTCGACCTGCAGTGTGGAAGGGCGAATAGGCGCCTGTGAAGTTTCTGCCATGAGGCGCGGGTAGCCCGTTTAGCCGAATGCCGTCATTTGAACTGAAGGCGGGTTACGACCAGCACACCAACCCTCTAGAACTGTACTCCGACCATACTGCAGCCATCGTTAATGTTTTGTTGTCTATAAAGAAGGAAGGGTATAGTAGTTCGACTCTGAGGTTTACGAGTAAAGCTTTGAAGATCCTAAATGGCAGTTGCAACTTAAACGATCCAGAAATGGTTAAAGAGTTTATAGCCAAGTATGATTCAGCCTTCTTTTTGTTGCTCTCTGAGAACTGTTTTTTAGTTGCATAATATTGGATAGGTTTTTTCATGTTAGTCGACACGTTTTGACCATGAAGAAGCGCCTCCACAGCGAAAAACAAGTGACACCTGACAACGTTCTTTCATTAACAACTAAACATAAGCGCCTCTGCAAGAGATTGTATAAAGGATTTTAGAAATATAAGATTATTCCCGATTTTGCACATTTTTCACATTTGGGTTCTAAAAATTGAGTTAATTATGTACAAAATCAACATGGATACCCATGGATCAAAGTAATGAAAAAGTTCTTTCTCTTTTTTGCAAAGATGCACGCATTGTTGTGCTTGATTCACCTAGAAGAACCTTTCTGAAATTTTAAATAGCCATCGACACACTAGTATACTGAAAGGAGAGGGGAAAATGAAGAAAGTTGTGGTTTTGTTGATAGCGAGTCTGCTTCTTCCAATACTCTTTGTATCGCCTTCCTATGCAGTGGCGACTAAACTTTACGTGGACCCATTGTCTGTTACCGCCGGAAGAGTTGGAAAACTATTTAACATCACTGTTTCTGTTGCTGGAGTAACAAATCTTTATGGCTTCGAGTTTAAACTTAGCTATAATACGACACTTCTGAATGCTACTGCAGCCACTCTCGGACCATTCTTCCCAAGCCCGCCCAAATCCCATGTGGTCGTAGACTTGATAAACAACACTGCAGGCTATGTGTGGTTTGCCGCAACATTATTGGCTCCTGAACCCCCCAGAACTGGAACTGGAGCATTAGCAACGATCACATTCAACACAACATACGGAACCATATATCCTCAAACAGTGGGATGTGACTTGCACCTCTACGAAACAATACTCGGCGACCAAACTTCACAACCCATCGGACATGACACCATTGACGGATACTACGCATTTGTGCCAATTCAGGGAGACATAAACGGTGATGGAGTCGTTAACATAAAGGACATGGTTATAGTTGGAGCAGCCTTCGGATCGAAACCGGGAGATCCCAACTGGGATCCATGTGCAGACATTAACAACGACGGCTATGTAAACATTCTAGACGCCATAATAGTTGGAATTAACTTCGGAGCAACAGGCTAAACCAAACGTTTCTGACCTTTAATGCCCCCTTTTTCTTGTTCCCGGTACCTACTAACCCAAAAGTTAAGGCTTACATTTCAATATGTGAACCCTTAGAAACCTCAAAATGTGAGAACTATGGAAAAGTTATAGCTGAGCCAAAAGAACTGATAAGGATCAAGAAATAAATCAACGAAGTTTGAGTCAAAAAAAGTCAGACCCAAATTTCGTGTTTCGACAAATTTAAGAGTTGAACTAGGCTAGTTATTATAATGGTGCTTCGTTGGAAAAAGCTAGGCTCTATGTCAAGTCCACAAAATTTGATTTAGTTTCTTGGACTATGCCACACTATGATCACTGGTGTAGTGCCGGATACAGATCCAAAGAGACTCAAAAGACATTTGATGATGAGGACAGAGAAGCCCTTGAAATACTCGAAAGATCTAACATGCCTCACTTGGTTGTCGATCTAGCAGACTGCCCACTAACATTCAGAATAAAAGCCAAACTTCAAGGAATCAACAATACCCCCACCTTGGTGGCTGGTTCAGAAAAGGTTAAAGGACTGCATGAAATTATGGAGTTCGTCTCAAGGAAGAAGACCCAATGAGCAAAGGAAAGTCTGATGAAGATAAGTTGCCCTGGATTTATCGGTTAATCCTTAAATTACCGAAAATAAACCTAGATTTTTTTTCAGATTTTCAAGGAATTTATTGGGCTATTGTAATACCAATATTTTTAGTTGATGAATTCTTTCTTAGCTTATTTCTGTTAATAGCCTTTCCCTTTCCAATTAATCTTGTCGTAGCAAGCGTTATTCCAATAGCCATTTTTGTAATTTTTGTGAAGGTTCAGTTGGAAAGGTTTATGAATTGGTGGAATTCAGTTTTTCGAAGCAAACCCATGAAGTGGGACATCAAAGAAGCAACAGAAAAATACATCAAATTATTGGAAAAACAAGACTCAGAAAGGCGAAACCTTGGCGCACCTGCAAAAGAGAAAGATAGAAAAGAAGACTAACTAAGCGCTTTTAAAACAGTCTCCCAGCTTTATCCGTTACGTTAGATCCCCTAAAGAACAAACTACTTCTCAAAAACTCTCATTTATGAACTCTGAATCCGTGACCTTTATTAACTGGAAGAACAGAGTGTTGCGAACACCATGAAACAGCTCATCCACAACGGAATTCTAGTCCCAAAATACGAATGGAAAAGATTCCACATCCTCGTAAAAGGCAAGAAGATAGACTTAACACCTGAGCAGGAGGAGATGGCGGTCGCTTGGGTCAAAAAACTCGGAACTCCATACGTTGAAGATCAAGTTTTTGTCAAAAACTTCTTCAAAGACTTTAGCCAAGCACTTAACATCAACGACAAACTTCTTCCAGAAGACTGCGACTTCTCCATGATAGAGGAACACATCCAAAGAGAGATTGAGTTTAAACGTGACCTCTCTAAGGAGGAAAAGCGAAGACTCGCCGAACAACGGAAAACGACAAGAGAAGTCAACAAAGAGCAGTATGGATACGCTTCTGTTGACGACTCAAAAGTGGAAGTCACAAATTATGTTGCGGAGCCATCCTGCATTTTCATGGGAAGAGGAAAACATCCTCTACGTGGGCGATGGAAAAAGGGACCAGCAACAAGCGACATCGTTCTTAATCTTTCTCCAAATGCCCCACCCCCTCAGGGAAATTGGAAAGATAGAGTGTGGCATCCTGAATTCATGTGGATAGCGAGTTGGAAGGACAAACTTTCCGGGAAGATGAAGTACGTTTGGCTTGCCGACACATTTCATGTTAAACAGATGAAAGAAATCGAAAAATTTGATAAGGCTAAGGAATTGGCTAACAAAATTGAGGAAGTCCATCACCACATTGCAAACAACTTGGAATCCACAGATGTCATGAGACGAAAAATCGCAACACTCTGCCACCTCATAGACGTTTTTAAGTTGCGTGTAGGAGACGAAAAGGACAAGGATGAGGCTGACACCGTTGGCGCAACAACATTGAGACCCGAACATATCACCTTTGGCTCAAACGGGCTCACCACCTTCAATTTTATCGGTAAGGATGCTGTTAGGTGGCGGAAAGAAGCCGAATTACCTAGCGTGGTCATAAACAACCTACAAGAGTTCATCAAAGAGTCGAGGTCAACCATCTTTAAGGGAATACGGTCAAGGGATGTCTCCCTATTTCTCGACGAGGTCATGCCGGGATTAACTGCCAAGGTTTTCAGGACATACCACGCCTCAAACGTAGTCGAAGCCTCTTTAGTCAACAGCGACGTTTCACAGTCGACCCCCAACTATCTAAAAAAGTATGTGGCCACCATGGCGAATTTGGCAGCCGCAATCGTCTGTAATCACAAGAAAAAACTACCTAAGAACTGGAGAGAATCGCTAAGAAGAAAGATTGAAAGGCTGAAAAAGTTGAGGGAGAAGAATACCAGAAAGGCTAGAGAGGGAGCAGAGATTCTAAGGGTTAACATAAAAATCATGAAGGCGACTAAGAATTATAACCTTAGGACTTCATTGAAGAGTTACATTGACCCCCGCATATACCATGAGTGGGGTAAACGAGTGGAATACGATTGGAAGTTGTATTACCCCAAGACACTTCAAAGCAAGTTTTCATGGGTCGAAAGAAAGCCTACAATGACGAAACTTCTGTGATTCCACAACAAGCTTTCATGTTGCAACTTCTTAGAGAAACACATTGCCTTCTATTTCAGTGATTATTACGCCGATTTCAGCATCTACAATGACTCCTATTGTGTAACCGCCTATTCCTGTGCCTATATACCAAGTTATCTGCCATATGCTATGTCCTTTTGGCACTTTTTCATATATTTCCCTGTTATGCCGTAGCTTCAATTGTTCTACCATCGAAGAATTATAATAGGTCGCTTCAACTCCAGAGCCGAATGCGATTGCTAATCCTTCTTTAACACGGCTTGAGCCCTTGCTTATTTCGATCGCTTCTTCTCTAGTTATGGGGGCTTCTTCTATACTCAATATGGTTACTGAAGTAAATACAAAAGAAACTATTACAAGCGTCACCAGTATTCTTTCTAGATTCACATTCAAGTTTAACCCGAAGTATAAATATGCAAATAACAAATATAAAACATCTGACGGAGCAAGTCAAATGTTAATAATAGAAATGTTGATTGAGCTGAATTATGTCTTTTTCAGTCTTCTCATCCTGATCTATTGTATATGGCGCTATTTTAAGCAACAAAACAAACACTTCTTTTACTTTATCTTAAGTTTTACATTTTTAGCCTTGTCAGCCATATTCCAAGCACTCAATTCATTATTGCCTTACGGAATCTACTTCAATGTAACCATATTAAGACTTCTCGAACTATGTGGCCTAGCTCTCTTTGCATGTTTCACAATATGTGCCATAATAGCCTTGAAAAAGTCATGAACTCCTATTGCATGTCTTCTAGTTCCTCTATTGCTTGTTCTCTTGTTTTGCCTTCCTTCATCTTCTTGTGTATGTGCCATTCTAGGACACCTGTTGGATTGTGAGGATATTGTTTCGTATATTTTGCAAGCAAGTCCTTAGAATATTTTGTCTGAGACCCCAGTTCAATTCCTTGTTTCAAAGGAGGAGCTTCAACTTCTTCCATCATCATGCCATCAATTAACCATACCGCGCCTGACAGGAATCCGAGTCCACCCCAAGCTAATTCTACTTGATAGACTGTCCAATCTCTTGATGTTCCAGGATCCGTCCAATCATTTTGCATAGAGGAAGTAACAAAGCCTAGAAACCAAAATGATGACGCTGCTAAAATCAAGCCCAAAAGCATCAACAACTCATACGGCTTGACTTGAAAAACATCGATGCCCCAGAGCGTTTGACTTAACTCTTTTCTGCCAACGATGTAGAGCACTAGACCAAAAACTACAGTTATTAGGAATGTGACATAGCCTATAACTACATCTGGAAATACCCAGACCACCCAAAAGACGATAGGTAGAATCGGTACAGGGATTAAAAGAAGAATGTTCCATGTAATTAATGCGATTCCGACCATGCCCATCACACGCTTGAAATTCAAAACGCTACCCAAATCAAATTAAAAGCAACAATTCTTAAATAGTTTACTTGTTGTTCAACCTTCTCAAATGTTTATGTGCCATGAATTTCTCTTTTTATCACAAAATCTTTTAGGTCAAACAATTTTTCTGAACTGTAGTGTGCATTATGACATAAATTTTTTCTGTAACTCAACCACTTCTCTGCTGTCTTTTGCCCGAGCGTAATCATCCAGCAACTCTCTGTTCAATTCAATGAAGTGGGGACCCCACTTGAAAATCGAGAGCAATCGTGTTGCGTTCTCTTTAAACCCAACAATATACAGTGCTGCTGACAATGCTTCAACTGTGCTCAGTTTAGTTGGCGTCCCATAGTTTGTTGGGTTTGCAGCGATTAGGTATGGGAGGCAACGGGACGCCCCTCGTACGGAGAGTTCGAAGACTTCGTCGGCGTGCATCCAACTACAGTCTATAGCAGCCAGTCCCTTTCTTTCGAGTCTCTTCTGGTCTGCTGGAGAGAAAGCCTTCTTCGAAAATGGGTTAAGTATAACTGCTCCATAAGGCAATGCCCTAACTCTATGAACAACACTGACAAGATTGTGGCGTTTGAGTTTCAGAGCCGTGCATTTTTTAGGGTCACACTGCTTGGCGTGATAGACAATGATTCTAACTTCTTTTGAGGGCACTGTTTCGCACCTTTAAATGAGCCATCGGGTCATCCATAACCCGTGGAATCCAATCAATAATGTCTGTGGGAACCATGTGATAACCCTTCTCACTCCGAACAAAGTCGCCAGCGGCACCGTTTATGAAGGCTCCAGCCACAGCCGCCTCAAAAGGGTTTGCCCCCTGCGCCAAGAAGGCTCCAACTATGCCAGAAAGGGTGTCACCAGTTCCTCCGACTGTCATTCCTGGGTTGCCAGTGAAGTTTAATTTGACACGCTCACCATCTGAAATCACATCTACATTGCCTTTCAATAGTATTACTGCGTTTAGGCTTCGTGCGGTTTTCTGCACTTCCTCTGCTCGTTTCTTCAGGTCTGTTGGCGGTTGCTTCTCCGTCAATATTTGATATTCGCCAGCATGGGGCGTCAGCACTAAGGGAAACCCAACTTTTCTTTTGTGTTTGGCAAAGGCTTTGAGGCCGTCAGCGTCCAGCAACAGTGGAATCCTTTTTTCCTCTATCATTTCTACGATTTCGGTTACTGCATCCTCTGTTTCCTTGTGAAGCCCTAATCCTGGTCCCATAACAACCGCAGTTGAGGTTTCTAAGTGTCGTTTGATGACTGGTGTGTTGCGGGGGTTGAGGTGCTCCCCTTCCAACTTTAGAGTGATTAGGTTTGGAGATATGGATGAAATAGCGATTGCAGTCTTTTGTGGCGCAGCGATATGGGCTAAGTCTACTCCGGTGCGGAGTGCCGCAAGAGCCACGAGAGTCGGAGCCCCAGAGAAAACCTCGCTTCCACCAATCACTAGGAGTCGACCAAAATCTCCTTTGTGTGCATCGGGGGGACGAGGCTTAACAACCAAGGAGACGTCGCCGGGACCCGCAAACCGCTCAAACTCAGATGGTAAGCCAATGTCCTTTACGATTAATTCGCCAGTATGTTTCTTGGCTTTGGCGAGTCCAAGTTTCGCTTTGTAAAAGGTGACTGTCAAGTCGGCTTTCACCGCTTCGCCCAAAACCTCTCCAGTGTCAGAGTCTATTCCTGTGGGTATATCTACAGCAACTCGAAATGCTTTCATTTGATTAATCTTTCCGACCAACTGTAGAATGGGGGGGCGCAACGAACCCTTCAGTCCAATCCCGAGTAATGCGTCAACAACAACTTCTGCATCAACATCTGGAACAAATGAAGAGTCAAAAACCTCGTGTATCACAATGAACTCCTTCAAAGATTGCAAGGCTTGCCAATTTTTTAGCGCTGTCTCGTCTGTGATATCTTTTGGGCTTCCAGCAAGAATTACTTCGATTTTGAAGCCTTGAGAGGTTAGATGACGTGTCACAACAAAGCCGTCTCCTCCGTTTCCACCAGTCCCACAGAAAACAGCCACTCGAGTCTTTTCAGCCATGAATCTTGAAGATATCTCAGCCGCGACACTTCTTCCAGCGTTTTCCATGAGTTGTAGCCTGGAAACGCCAAAATACTCGGAGTTTAACTCTAGAGCACGCATTTCTCTACTCGTTATCGTCATTTCCTTCTCCACAATCCATAATTTGGGCCTGTGAGCAAAAATGTTTTAGGGTGAAGCAACCTTAATCATAACATACAAGGGGAAATATATTATGCCACCAATCGCCTTCGTGCTGATAAACACCGAGATAGGTTCAGAGAATGAAGTTCTAAAGACACTAAAGAAGGTTCCTGGAGTGAAAGAGGCTTACAGCGTCTACGGCGTCTACGACATCATAGCGAAAATCCAAGCCGACACAATGGACAAACTGAAAGAAATGGTCACTTGGCACATAAGACGCCTAGACAAGGTTCGGTCAACTCTAACGATGATAGTCACCGAAGAATCAACCTAAACAAAACCTCCCCTTTTTTCTCAGCGATTCCATTCCCATATCAAACCGAAATTCTTATCGTTCTCTGTCTTTTGTAATGGTGGATGTTGAGCTGACTCTTACATGATTAGGATGCATATTGGGTTCGACGACACAGACTCTCCAAAAATGGGATGCACAACCTACGTAGCCGCTTTACTAGTTGAAAAACTGCACAAAATGGGCGTCACCTTCATCGACTACCCGAATCTTGTTCGACTCAACCCCAATGTGCCTTGGAAAACCCGTGGCAACGGCGCCCTCTGCCTACGAATAAAATGCGACGAAGACCTCGTAGAAGAGATTATTGAGATAGTAGTTGACACAGTTGAGAAAAACTCTGACTTAGACTATGACGGAACTGACCCAGGCGCTGTCTTCCTCTTCCAGAACGTCCCCGAAGAAGTCAGAGCCTTCGCCAAAAAAACCATTCAAGGCATAGTGAAAATAAAAGAAGCCCTAAAACTGATTAAAGTCTCTAAAGCCGAGGCTGTGGGCTTTAAGGAAGGTCGTGGAATCATCGGAGGCTTAGCTGCAATCGGCGAGACTCTAGAAGAAGACCACACGTATGAAATCATAACCTACCGAACACCAGAAAACCGTGGAACTCCCCGAAGGATACGGGCTTCTTCTGTCAAGGAAATGAATGCCAAAACATCACCTCTCACGTTCAATAACATAGACCTTGAAACTGGGCGAATCCTCATCACTCCTCGAGGACCAGACCCAATTCTGTATGGCATCCGTGGAGAAACTCCAGAAGCGGTTAAAGAAGCCCATGAAACCGTCGTGTCAGAGGAACCTATTGAAAGATGGGTGATTTTTCGCACAAACCACGGAACCGACGCCCACCTAAGGAGAGTCACTTCAATCAGTGAGGTACAGCCCTATAACCCAGTTGTGGTTCAAGGATTCGTGAACACGACTCCTCGAGTCATTCCAGGCGGACACGTTATTTTCTCCCTTGAGGACGAAACTGGACAAATAGACTGTGCAGCCTATGAACCCACCGGCGCTCTCAGGAAAGTTGCCGAGCAACTAGTTCCCAAAGACCACATCGAAGCCTGTGGAGGAGTTCGTCCCACTTCAAAGAATCATCCAAACACGATAAACCTTGAAAAACTGCAGATATTGAAACTGGCGCCAAAAACCATCCTTTTTAATCCGATGTGCCCTCAGTGTGATAAGAGAATGAAGTCTATGGGAAAGGAACAAGGCTTCAGATGTGAGAAGTGTGGCTACCGCTCTGCTGAATTGAGGAAAGTGGCTGTTAGGAGTAAGCGAGACCTGAAGAAAGGATTATACATTACGTCTCCAAGGTCTCAAAGGCATCTGACGAAACCGCAGTGCCGATATGGAAGAGAGAAATCTCGTAAGCCTAGTAAAATGATTGAATATTGGCACTTTCCCTAGAGTGGATAGTCTGTTTAGCCGAATGCTGTCCTTTAAACTGAAGGGGGTTACGACCAGCACACCAGCCTTAATTGAAAAAGAGGGGTTGTGAAAGCAGAAGTGAGGCGTCGTCCATGAGGTCTAATGGAGCGGTAGGTTCGATTCTTTTTCGTTTTCTCCAGATGATTATGGTGATGATAGAGGTGACTGAGAGTATCGTGGAGATTATTGTTGTGTGAATCCAAAGTATAACGGGCATGGCATTTATGTAGATGATTAATGTGCCAGTGGTTTCGTCAAAATAATTTTGTAACGGCAAAGTTGTGTTCATTGAGAGTGTGCTATTCCATGAATTATCAGTTCTGAAGAACTTGTAGGTGACTGTGATATCACTGTTCTTCCAATAATAATCAGTGCCGTCATAAAGAATAAGCGAGACATTAACGAGTTTGAAGAGGAAACTTCCCAGAGATATTTCGTCTAAATCAAACGGTACACCTCTCCTAAACCCGGTCTCAGCTGTCCCATAAGTTGGATATAAGGGAGGATCTCTTGCCCTTCCTGAATACAACGGCTCAGGATAACTACGCTCTGTACCGTCGGTAAGAGAATAAGAAGTGAACCCAAACTGAAACCAATCACAACCAAGTCCCTTTACCATAAGAGAGCCTAGGAGTGTCGTTCCAACTCGTATAAACTTTGTGTAAACCCCGTTAAAAGGACCAGTTTTGTTAAGATGTTCCATAAACTCTTCGCTCAGAAAGCACCATCCCGCGGCTGTGATCAATGGTCGCGTCACAATTCCAGAAAACCCTAAGACTCGGATTGTGAAGGACTGTTCGGTTAGGATCTCCCCAGGCACTGACAGTTCACTCTCTCGAAAGACCTCAGCCTCATTTCTAATTAGGAAAACGCCTATTGCCAACGAAAGAACAAAGACGGCGAAAACACAAAAGAGAATATAAAACTTATTCATGGCTACCGCTCTTTCGTTTTGACCAAATAACTGTTACGATTATGACTGTGGGAATAGTTATAGTTACCTTGAGCGTGGTTGTGTATACCCAGAACAGGATTGGCAGAGTTTCTGCATATTATTAAGGTGCTTGCGGCTTCGTCGTAAACATTTTGCAGTAGCAGAGTCGTGTTAGGTCTCTTTTGCTTTGAAGATTTCGCAGAGAATCTCATAGAGTTCTTCTCCGCCTTCGACCTTCGTGAACAAATCCTTTTCTGCCTTCAACACTCTTCCCACAGTCTCGTAGGTTCTTCTCCACTCCAGTTCTTTCCAAATCATCTTATAGTTCTTCAGTTCTATCCATGCCCGGAAGGTCAAAACAAGGAACATTGCCAAGGTGATCAATAGATTTAACACGTATATGTTTAGCAACTCATCCATTTTTCCCATCCTCTAACTATCATCTACTCATCATTCTAGAGGAATGGGATTCCACCGATGTAGAGGAGCACACAGACTATAATTAGCGCGGCTGTTAGGATGAGGAGTATTTCTGGTTTTACCTTAATGCCTTCTGTCTCTTCTTCAAAGAAGCGAAGTAAACCTGCGCTTTGAGCTGGCATGGGCGCCTTTTTCTCTCGTTTCTTCTCTCTTTTGGTGCTCATGTGGTTATCCTCTTTGGTCTGATTATATCACAAAGTCTTGGTAGGCTATTAAAGTTATCCAAAGTCTTTATTTTTCTTTTATACTATATGCTGTTGAGGTGTTGGCATGAGTTCTGCTCGTGAATATTATGATAGGACTTTTGAACTTGCCCAGAAACATCATAAGTGGTTTGCGGAGGCTATACCTCTTATTGCTAGCGAGAATGTTCCGAGTCCTGCTGTGCGCGAAGCTTTGACGATGGATTTTGGGAATCGCTATGCGGAGGGTTGGCCTGGAGAGCGTGTCTATGCGGGATGTACCTACATTGATCAAGTGGAGGTTATTTGCATTGAGTTGATGAAGAGGCTGTTTAAGGCGGAGTTTGTTGATGTTCGTCCGGTTTCTGGGGTTGTTGCGAATTTGGTTGTTTACACGACGTTTACTGATTGTGGTGATGTCATGATGGCTTTGTCTATTCCTTGTGGGGGGCATATTAGCATGGGGAAGAAGGATTTGGGTGGTACTGCTGGGGCGGTTCATGATTTGGTTGTGGAGTATCTTGCTTTGGATTATGAGGAGTTGAACATTGATGTTGACGTGACCAAGAAGAGGGTTGAGCGTTTGGTTGGGGAGGGGAGACCGCCAAAGTTGGTGATGTTTGGTGGTAGTGTTTTTCCTTTTCCTCATCCATTGAAGGAGTTGGCGGATGTGTTTCGTGATGTTGGTGCTACTGTTGGGTATGATGCTGCTCATGTGGCTGGGTTGATTGCTGGTGGTTGTTTTCAGGACCCTTTGAGGGAAGGAGCCGATGTGGTTTCGTTGAGTACGCATAAGACTTTGTTTGGTCCTCAGCATGGTGGGGTGTTGTCTTGGGAGAGGTTTGGGGATAGGATTAAGCAGGCGACTTTTCCTGGGATGGTGAGTAATCATCATTTGCATGCGGTGGCTGGTGTGGCTGTGGCTTGTGCTGAGATGTTGGAGTTTGGGAAAGCGTATGCTAAGCAGGTTGTTAGGAATGCTAAGGCTTTGGGGCAGGCTCTTCATGAGCGTGGTTTTGATGTTTTGGCTGAGCATAAAGGGTTTACGGAGTCGCATGTGGTTCTTGTTGACGTGACGAAGTTGGGTGACGGCGGGACTTTGGAGGGTTTGTTGGAGAGGGGGAATGTGATTATTAATAGGAATTTGTTGCCTTGGGATATTAAGGCTGGTCGTCATTTTATGCATCCTGGTGGGATTAGGCTTGGGACTAGTGAGGTGACGAGGTTGGGGATGGGGGAGAGTGAGATGGTTGAGGTTGCGGAGTTTGTGAAGAGGATTGTTATTGATAGGGAGGATGTGGAGAGGGTTAGGAGGGATGTTGCTGAGTTTCGTAAAGACTATCAGAGAGTGCGTTATTGTTTTGAGGATGCGACTGAAGCGTATGAGTATGTGAAGATAAGGTGAGACAGAGAGACGGGTATAGCTAGGTCTAGGGGGGAGAGAAACAGACACACGCAGACACGCACGGGTCTAGACCTAGGTCTTGTATATGATTCAAATAGGAGCCAAATAGAAATCTTGTGTGTGCGGTTGCTGATTTGGTGGTGGTTTCTCAGGTCCTTTTTGTGGCATGGAAAATTAATGCTTAAAGCCTAGTGAAGATGCTTTTACTTCATCATCACTATTAGATTCATTGATAGAGGTTTGGGACATGACTATAATTGTTAAGAACTTGAAGATTTCAAGGGAGCTTCAGATCACGATACCAG